>OLGD01000535.1_pt1 | contig 74843 bp, 55 predicted proteins | sample 1605311 | NCBI WGS metagenome assembly OLGD01 (sample SAMEA3888917, study PRJEB22519) | human gut metagenome | biome: human gut; feature: human-associated habitat; material: faeces | place: Denmark | collected 2010
GACTGCCGCCCTTGCCATCGTCGCCGCATGGCTGTTGATCGCTCTGCTGCCCTCTTTGTTCGAGGTCGGTATCGGTCTGATGCTGCTTGCCGGTCTGTTTTGGTTGGCTTCCGTCATCAGTGCCGGTTTCAAGCCCTGTTGTCGCGAGGCTTGATCCGGCAAGAGGTTCCGATTAAAACCGGAGCCTCTTTTTTTAACCCTTAGAATCGTTCTAATACCGGAAGCAATTTGATTTGTTCAGCAACGTCATGATCAGACAGGCAAGGCCAGCCTAATATTTCAAAAGGATCAGAATTATACTGGAGCAGTGAGAGCACTTCCCGCAGGCGTTTAATATCACTTTTGGCGTAACGTTGCTCTGTTGTGGTCTTCGAATTGTGACCAAGCAAACGGTTGACTTGAAATGTTTCGACATTCGGTTGATTTTCCAAATAGGTACTGACTGTATGTCGGAAACTGTGAAAACTCTTCAATGTATCTTTCGTAATGTGTTCCCGATTGAACTTGTTGAAGAAGTTTTCAAAATTCTTTGTGTATCTGGAATGCGGACTCCATGTATAGGAGGGAAACAATCGTTCAAGTCCATTTTTATCTGGCTTTCCGCGCAAACTTATTACGTAACCGAGGAAACCATGATTCAAAAGCGCAGGATGAATCGGAACTGCTCTTTTAGAATAAGCGTTCTTTACACGTTGCGTTGGATGAGAACCGGGAAGTTTGAAGTATGGAATTCCATCCGTCTGCACAATATCATCAAGAAACAGTTGACAAATCTCATTCAGGCGCATGCCGGAAAACATCGCAATAAGAATAGTCCAGGTTCGTTCCAGTTGTTTATAGTCGTTAACATCTTGAAGCTCTTTTAACTGGCGAAAGATTCGCTCTATATCGCTCTGAGAGTATGGATAGCGTTTTTCATCAGGTGCAACTGGATCTTCGATTTTTAATTCAATAACTGGATTTTTCTGGAGAATCTCTTTATAGGAAACGCACCATTTGAAGAAAGAGGAGAAATCAAACAGATATTCATTGACTGTTGCAATACTAATCTTTTTTTCTGTATCCAACTTGATTGCCTGTTGAAGTGATAGGTTACGGTAACGAGAGTCCGTATTACGCCGGACGGGCAGACGGCGAATAACATTTTCCCGCATTTCATACATCCGGTCCCGTGTAATAGTGTGGAGCGGACACTCATTCCCAAAGTATTCGCAAAGCAAATTGAGACTGGTACGACAATTATTTTCGGTGTTAGCTGTCCATTTGCCGCTGCTCTTCTTGTAGGCGATATATTCTTCGGTCATCTCCTTCAGAAGATAGATTGGAGCAGGTTTTTCCGGTTTGATATCCATTTGTGAGGAAGATTCCGGAGTTACAAGACTACCAAATCCTCGTTGTTGATCGAATTCCGTATCATAGTTGCCGTTAAGATGCTCTATTCCGATTTTGTCGATTTTGATCCGCATTGTATAGTATTCTTTGCCGAGTTGATGCAGTGCGAGAATGGAGATGTCATCCAGACTTCGGTTGAAATTACGTTGCGCCGTAAGCTGAAGTTGATCGGCGGCGTAGGAATCATCTTTGCGAACGAGAAATTGACGCATATTGGAAATATCATCTTCAAAAACTTTTCGATAACTGGCAATATCTGCTGAAGAATCTTTTCCATCAAGCACCATGTCGTCAATTCCGGCTTCCAATACTTCCAGATGCAGATGAACCGCTGCTTTGAGTAATTCCTGAAGCTGCTCATAGGTCCAATTAGTTTTCTCTGCCACAGTAAAGAATCCTTTCAGTTGTTCCCGTAGCAATTTACAGACTTGCTCTACTTTTTGCAAACTGCGCGAGGGAATCTTCTGGCGAATTTCCCGTTTTTGCCATCTATCAGCCAGTGCTTTGGGCAGACGCATCCGAAAATACAGCACCCCTCGTTTCATCATTATACACGTGACCATCGGAATGGGTTCCCTCCTCTGGGCATTTGTGACCCCAAATGTGACCCCAAATGTGACCCCAGATTATGCCGTAGCGGGAAAAAAGACGCATTCTCGCGAGAATGTTTGAGGGGGAAAATAAAAGTGGCATCCCCAATGGGAGTCGAACCCATGTTGCCGGGATGAGAACCCGGTGTCCTAGGCCTCTAGACGATGGGGACGCATGAGGCTTGTCAAATGATGGTGCTTACTATAAACCTTTTTTTAAAAAAGTCAATCCCTGAAATGCGGCTTTTTCCGGATTTTCCAAACATGAGTGCCGTTTCCCGGGGGGCTGGTCGGTATTTACTTCGAAAATCCGTTTTTTTTGCCGTCGTATCTTGATTTTTGAACCCGATCAGCTTATAGTCAACGAAGAATGTTGTGACCATTTTAAAAAAGGAGAGATGCTGTGAAACGCTGTTTTTTCACTTTGTTTCTGACGATCGCGCTCACTGCCGCCGCAGTGACCGCGGAACTCGAAACCCGGGACGGAACCATCTATCGGAACGTCACTGTCGAACAGGTCGATCCCGCCGGTCTGACGATCGGGTTCATCAACGAAAACGGCACTTCCGTTCTCAAACGGATCCCGTTCGAGGAACTGGATGCTGCCGTCCAACAGCAATATCGCTACGATCCGGAACGCGCCCGCCGGTATGAGGAACGGCGCGAACAGCTCAGCCGCGACAGCATCGAGGAGATGAAGGCTTCCTCCGAGCAGGCGGGTCGCACGGAAACTATCCGGGCAAAACTCCGGGAGCGGTTCAATGGCAAAAACGTCGAGGTGAGCCGCGACGATCTGCTCTTTCTGATCCGTTCCAACCGCAGGGCCCTGCGGGTCAACGGCGTCGAAGCGGCGGAATCCGGTACCCTCGTGCGTGTCCTGCAGGATGACAGCGGTCTCGACGCTCTGCCGATGATGATCCTCGCCGACGGCCTTAAGCTCAAGACGGATGAAAGCTGGACCGGCTTCCTTTATCCGACCGGACTTAAGGCGCGCATTCAGGGGAATGCCAATCTGCCGGTCTTCTGCTCCTCTGCCGAAATGGCCGCGGATCTCGTCTCCGGATATCTCGACATCTACTACCAGTTCGCCGCTTCCGGGGGGAACGACGCCGCCGGAAAACAGGCGTCCGCTCCGGCGACAACGACCGCGGGTACCACCACCTCCGGCGTCGCGGGAATTGACACCAAAGATAAAAGCAGCTCGGAACCGATCGAATTCGGCAATATCCGTAACTATTCCGGCTACTACTTCGGCAACAGTTACTATCCGGTCTGGTGGTATTACGGGACATGGTGGAACCGCTATCCGGCGCGGCCGCTGCCTCCGCCGATCCGCCCCGGACGGCCTTTCCCGCCGTTCCAGCCCGGCTGGCCGTGTCCGCCGGAGCGTCCGGAGCGTCCGGAGCGTCCGGAGCGTCCGGGAGAGCACGGTGGTGTGTCGCGGCCGGGGAGGCCGACGGAAGGCGGCGCTGCCGCGGCACCGCAACGTCCTGTCGGCATTCAGTCACCCTCACAGGAGCCTGCCTCCCGGCCGAATACGCAGTCGAGAGTCGGAATCCAGACCGTACGTCCGGCGGGGAATTCGACGAGCCGTCCTGCCTCCCGGAGCGGCAACATCATCCCCGCCGCTCCGGTGAACTCCGGACGCCGGGCGATGGGGCGTTTCTGAACCTGGCAGTCCTGCGCCGGTCTTGTCGTGGAACGTTTTCCCGCAGAGGGGAGAGGCGCGGCAGAGGCTCTGCTCTTCCGGCAATCCTTACTGCAGATCGATGGTGGAACGGTCTGTGATGAAAACCGGATAATTCGGCACATCCAGAACTGGAATGGAAAGAGCTCCGGAAGCCGATTGGGTGTAGCCGGCGGGCAGGCTGTAGACCTTCTGGCGCAGAGGATCGATCACGACGGGATCCGCAATTTCGCGTCCATCCATGAAACAGTCAAACGCACAGCGTATGGGGTCCGGATTCAGAAGAACCGTTTCGGGAGAAAACACCGCGAACAGCGGAACGCCGTCTTTGCGGAATGCAAAACACTGCAATGCATTCTTCTCCAGAACAGAGATGTTGTTGAGCTCTATTTTCGGATAAAGTCCCAGCTCCGGAGCGGCTTCCAGCCCCTCGAACAGAGTTGCGAGCGACTGCATGGCGTAGTAGGCGAGTTTGGGACGGTTCTCCCTGTTGCAGAATATTCCGCAGGTGGAATCCTCCCCGCCGGACCAGTAGCTCTTCAGGTCGCTCATGCTGTAGATCGATGAAAGCTGCATCCCCGATCCGGCATCCACAGTCAATCTGCGTGCATTATGTTTCGCCTGAGAAAGTTCCGTTGCGGCAAAAAGGCCGTGGAGCGTGAAGGTCGCAGAATCGCCTTTCGAAAGGCTTCCGCCCTCCCCCATCCACATGGATTTCGGTCGGATGATCGATCTGATTTGTTCATAATGTGCGCGGTCAAACGCCTGCGTCGTGGCATCGTAGGTGTGACAGGCGAGGATGTCGATCACATCCCCGAAGCCGAGTTTCCCCAGTTCCCGCATGTAGATCCCGTGAAAAACAGCGGGACAGGCGACGATCTGAGCATCCGGTTTGATTCTGCGCACAGCGTCGGCTGTTTGTCTTGTAAATTCAAAAAAATCTCCTGCGGTCCGCCTCAGCATCTCCTCTCGTGAAATGCCGGAATAAGGCGCTTCCCCGTGGAATCCCCAGAACAGACCTGTCCCATCCGGTTCGTTCCAGACTTCATATTCCCGGATACGATCCTTGTAATGCTCCACCAGCGCACACACAAAACGGATCCATGCGTTCATCGCGCCTGGACCATGATAGAAGGGCGTATCCCCGGTAAATCCGCGCAGAAAACCGGAGGAAGGTTCTTCTCCGGGATGCGCCTTCCGGAATGCTTCATATTTCCGATTCGGCGTGTAGAGCGGATTGCCGAAGGAAAGCTGAAGCCAGACTTTGAGTCCGCGCCTGCGGAGATTCTCTACAATTCCGTCGAGCCATGTGAAGTCATAGATGCCCGGCCGGGTTTCAATCTTGCGCCAGCCGCTCTGAACTCTAACATGTTTGATGCCGGACTCGCCGAGAACATCGTACACCTGTTCCGGATCAAAGGTATCGCGATCCAGGGTCTCGAATCCGATCCCGACCGGGGAGTTTTTGATTTCCCGCGCGTGCTTTGTTTTCAGGAAACCCAGGAAGTTCGCGTCGGGAATCTCCGCAAGAGGATCTTTCGTCCAGTAAAAGGTTTTCGCTTCCGCATCCAGAATATGCGGAGAGGTGTACCACTTCAGCGGATCGGGTTCGCATGTCTCGCAGTTTACCGCAACGACCATCCAGATCGATTGATCTCCCGCAATGAACTTCAGGGAATGCACCGGTTTGGGCTGAATGGGAAATGCGGAAATCCCGAGATTGCGATAGCGCCCGCCATCCAGCCCATACCATACCGGCTTATAATTTGGAAAAGTCCGCGGTTGACACCAGTCGCTGAGATCGCGTCCATTTTGAATCTCAAATTGATCGCGGGATCGGTCCGCATAGGTCACGATCAGTCGTCCGGATACAGATGCCGAAAGCCAGGCCCCGGTATGGAGCAGCAGAATATGGTTCCCCATTCGGTTCCCGGCATCAACTTCTGCTTCCGGTAGAAAATCCGGAAATTTTCTGGAGAGGACCAGACATTGCGCTTCCCCGTCCGGGAGAATTTCAAACCGGAACGGCTTCCCTTCCAGGGACTCCCGGCGAAACATCCGCAGATCGTTTCCCGGCCCCTGATCCGTCCAGCCCCTGCCGTCTGCATCGGTTGCGAAGGAACGGTTGGCGATGGATGCCAGGGAGATCGCCGTCGGACAGGCTTTGCCTGCAACACTCTGTTCTACCGGGGATAAACTGCTTTGGCGCATCATGTGAGATTCCTTGGTTTATTGGAGGGGAACGAGTTGTTCCGTCATCAAATTGGAGATGTTTCCCTTATGCGTCGAGAGGATCTCCTGACTGGAAAGAGAGCGTCCGCTTCCGTCGCACATGGCCGCGTTGGCGCGATTGTTATGGCGTAGATGAACCTTGTAATTGTTGCCGGCGTTGAGCATGCAGTGCTGACTTTTCCAGTCGATCAGATAGCTGTCTGCAAAGAGGATGATCTTGCTTAAAGAACCTTGCGGCTCCCAGGCGATGTCGGGTTTTCTCCCGATCTGGTTCAGCCGGACAAAGCGGTTGCTGTTCCAGGCGCCTCCGCCGAGCCGATTATTCATTCCGTATGTAATTGCATAGCCGTAATCGTAATGATCATCATCAAGGCGTTTCTCGCTGAAGCCGGGGCAGCGGTATTTCCGATAGGAATCGCTCTTCCAGGACTCGTCACGGGTTCTACGTTCCGCAAAGAGCAGAAAACGGCGCGGCCAGTGCATGTAAGAATCCAGATCATCCACTGTTCCGGTCATCAGGTCGCCGCTCCGGTGAGCAATGGGCGGGGGGAGCCAGTCATCATGATCGCTGGCGTAGAGGAACATGAATGCCGCACACTGTTTGAGATTGGAGAGGCATTGCGTTCCGCGCGCTTTTTTCCTCGCCGCATCCAATGCCGGAAGAAGCAATGCAGCCAGAATCGCAATGATCGCGATCACGATGAGGAGTTCGATAAGAGTAAAATTCTTTTTTCCCTTTTTCATGGATGGATGCCTTTCCTGTCTGGTTTCTGTCAGAAATCGCCGCGGGCAGAAATGCCTCCTGCATTCTGCTCTGTATCTGATGCCCCTCAAAAATGTTTTCCTCCTTTCCGGCAGAGTTCGTTCTTATCGTTCGTTGACCAGTTCGTACGCCATGATTCCCGCCTGCCGCCCGGTGTCGGCGGTGAATTCGAGTCCGCCGTCGAGTTTCCGGAACGGGATCTCGGCCACGCGTTTTCCCGTCTGGCTGACGGCGTAGAGCTTGCCGTTTTTGGCAAGCGGAGTTTTCAGACGGATCGTCGCCTGACCGATGCGGAGAAGGTGCGGATAGGTCCCTGTTCCATGCGGAGTATGACCATAATGGTGGAGTTGATTGCCCTTCGTCGCCCATTTGTCCCGGGAGGGTTTGACATCGGTGATATGAAGGATGAGGATCCGGCCGCTTTCCGTCAGCGGCTTGTGATCGGCAGAACCGGCGAAGACGGTCGAGAAGGTCGTATTTCCGGTTACCCGGAGCAGGGAGCCCTCATTGTCCATATTTCTATCCTGAACCAGGGCTTCGCTTCTTTCGGAGACGGCGCGGAAGAGATTCCTGGCCGGATGGAATGCGATCTGTCCACCCGGCGTGCGAATCCAGCCGTCACTGTCGATTCCGCCGAGTTTCCGCAGGATGGAATCCGGATCTTTCTGAACTTCCGGCGTGAGGAAATCCTCGTATGAAAATTCATTGTCCGCTTTTTCCCCCTCTTTGAACTGGAGCGAGAGTTTTCCCAGCACTCCCAGCCGGATATAGGCCGGAGAGGGATAGGCTTTTTCCAGATTCCGGGGATTGTAGGTCCATAGATTGTTGAGACCGGGATGCTCCCAGAGCCTTTCCGGGAGATTCAGATGGAGCTCGTCTTTCGCGGGACGAATGTCTCCGCGGAGGTAGAGACAGGTGAAAATGTACTGGGAGAACACATTGACCGGATCCGTCAATATTCCGAATGAAGCAATGATTTTCTGTCCGTCGCCCAGAACATCGGGCCAGCGGCTGATCCATTTGACGGACTCGAAATCGAAAATACCGTCGAAGTCCTGCCATGCCGCAAATGCTCCGCCGATTGCGCCGCCTTCCGCGCGAAACATGTTCGGCGCACAGTAGTGATACTCCGTCACCATGGACGGCATTCCGGTAATGCGATGACGCGCCGTCATCAGCGGAGACTCCCAGTATTCCTGAATGGAGGAGCCCAGGCGGGAAGAGCTGGGATTCCGGTTCCAGCCGAAGCCGACATCCGCATTCGGGTGAGCCCAGTAGTAATGAATGTCGAAATAATCGTTGTCGCGCCGCGCCTCTGCGGTAATGATCGGCAGCCCGTTGTTATTCTGGGAAATCGGCGCGGTCACTCCGATTTTGCGCAGCTCCGAACGGTAATAGGCAAGCCCCTCGCGAAGCGTATCCAGGCTGAAGTGCATCCAGTCTGCCGCTTTGGGCTCTTTTTCCAGAATGACGCCATTCTTTTTGCACCACGCCTCGTAGGCTCGATTCAGAGGTTCGCGCAGAAGGCGATATGGGCTGTTGTACCGGATGCCGCGATTGCCGATCAGCTGAACCTCATTCATCAGCGCAACACTGAGCAGAGCGGGGTCTTCCGCCAGAGTCATGCCGGTATAAGGATTTTCCCGCGCGAGAATACCGCGTGCGAAATCCATCATGTTCTCCCGCATTTCCGGATCAAACTGGGCGAGAATTTTCACCTCAAACGGAGAGATTCCCGCGTATTTTTCCGGGAACCCTTTCCGGCGTATGGTGTAAAGATCGAGTGTGATATAAAAACCGGCCTTTTTGAATTCGGCGATCTGGCGGAAGAAACGGTCGAGCTTCGCCTCGTCGAACACGATACCCGTGCCGGGCCTGACGAGTTCCTCGTCGAAATGATGCAGCCGGAGCGCATTCATGCCGTACTGTTTCAGGCGCCGGGTATAATATTGAATCAAATCCTCCGGGAGCAGAGTCCCCTCGAAACAGGCATTGGTTCCGTAGAACCGGACCGCCTTGCCGGGTCTATTCTCAAATTCAAAATGGCCGTTGCGAATGACAACCTTGCCATAGGTTCCAGCGGGAACCGTCGGGGCCAGAGAACTGAAGTCGAGGATGCTGCCGGGAATAACCCCGTGCTCATACCGATAAACTTTCCACTCCTTTCCCGGGGCGATGGAAAACGCTTTTTCCTCCGGCTCCTTCTCCTGCTTCGGGGCGAAGAAAATCGCCCTGCCGGAAACGCCCGTGGCCGCGACAATCATCCACATCGCGTCCCCTTCCGCGTGGAAAATGAACGCCTGAACCGGTCGATCCTGCAGCGCGAAACGGGACATGCCAAGTCCGAACCTCATCTCATCCTTATTTTCTGTGCTCCAGATTCGCTGCCAGTTTTCCAGATTTTTCGGATCCCCCCACCAGTTGTTCACATCCACGGCGTTGCGGACCGGAATGGTCTGGCGGCCGCCGTCGGAATAGACGACTTCAATACGGCCGACAACTTCTTCCTTTTTTCCGCACCACGCGGCGGCATGCAGCAGATAGAGCCAGTCGAACGATTTCCCGCCGGCTGAGATTTTCGCTTCGGCGAGAGTCCCCTTGAACCTTTTCCCGAAAACCATGCAGGTTTTCTCCCCCGGTGCAATGTTGAACCGGACGCCGTCCGCGTGCAGCTGTTTTTCCTTGAATTGAGAAAGATCCTGCTGTTTTCCCTGATCGGTCCAGCCGCCCTTCCCATCGTCCGCCACGTCATCGGCGAATGACCGGTTTGCCGCCGGGGAAATATCGATCGGAGTAATGAGGAACGGGAGATACTGAATCGTAACCTCTCCCTGCAATTTGCCGTTTTTCGGGAAGAGACGGAAATCGCCGCTGTTGTAGCCGTAAACCATACAGGCGACTTCACAGCCGGCTCCGTCGATCCGGAGGGTTCCGCTGGAAAGCGGAACGTCAATGCGCTGAACAATTTTCCGATTGAACGGAGGACGAAGCCATCTGGTAAGATTTTTCTCCTGCGGCAGGGAGACTGTGCTCTGTTTGCCATTTTCCTCCAGGAAAAAAAGTGTTTTCCCTCGGAGACTCGGATCCAGAGAAAACACAAATGCGCCACTTCCAATTCTCCGGGACCACTCGCCTTCCAGCTTCCAGAAAAAGTCAAATGAATTTTCTTTCCCATTGCGGATTCCGTAGACTCCGGGAATGATTTTTCCGGCGAAATCCGTCTGGATCGAAAAACAGCGGTTTTCAATCTTCCGGACCGTCACCTTGCCCGGGGCGTGGAGGGTCAGAACGGCTCTCTTTCCACCGGCCGGGTCCAGGATTTCAATTCGGCCGTTTTCCTTTTCGTGAACCCATGCCGGCTGAGCTGCGGATGCCGTCAGTCCGCTCATCAGAAGCGCGGCCGCAATCCAGTTGCTTGATCTCATAATCGTTGTTCCTCCATTGGTTCAGGATTCCCGCGACAATCGTAATATAGCATGGTGATAGAGATTTGAACAGAGACGATCTTATCCAAAAAATATTGTATTTACGCCAGATTCAATCTTCTTTTTTTCTGAAAAAAACTTGCTTTTTCAGAAGAAGATGATACTGTTATAAATACTATGGGTATCGTTTTTCAAGTTCATATGGAAGATTTGAAGCGCATGCTTCATCTCGTGCCGCCTGTTTCCGTCGTGACCTATTATGAAGATGAGGTCCAGCCGCGGAAACAGATTCTCGATCAGCTCGGATTCGCACTTCGCCTCACCGGAAACGCAGCTGGAAACCACTTGCTGGTCAACGGGAAGAAGTATTATGCGGCATATCCGCATATCCTGCTGAAGAAGCCGGGAGAAATTCATGAGGATTCCGGAGGAGCTGTTCACTCCAGTTTCTTTTTTGCTTATTCCCCGGCGATATCGGAAAATGTCATGAACATGGGAACGTTCGACGAGTTCATTTTCAGTGAACTTCCGCAGCTCTGGGAGACGTTCGAAATTTTTCGATCCATTCAAACGGAAGTTTTTCATCTTGAGGAGTTCGGCGCCATTGATCGGATCGATATGCTCTGCTGGCGGCTCGTTCAGGAGTTTCTTCTGGCATACCAGCAGAAGACGAATCCCCAGCCGTACAGATTCAGGCAGATTCTCAAAATCATATCCTATCTTCAACAGAATTTCAAAAAGCCGCCGGATTGGAGAATGCTGGCGCGCCAGAACGGCCTCTCTTACCGATCGTTTCAGCGCCAGTGGCGGCAGAGTGGCCTCCCGCCGCCGAATCAATATGTTACGCATCTGCGGATGGAAGAAGCAAAACGCCTGCTGACAAAGACGGCCATGCCGATCGCCGACATCGCCGATGAACTTCATTATTGTGACTGTGCGTGGTTTTGCGCGGTTTTTCGCCGCGCAACGGGAGTGACGCCGCTTCAGTATCGGCACAGATTCTCCGGATGACACGATCCGGCGGGCCGGAGCATTGCCGTTCCCGGCATGCGGCCGCCGGAGTGTCGGATGAACTTTTCAAGTTTCGTCCACCGCAATTCAAAAAACGAGGCTGTCGCATCCCGGGAGAGGGTTTGCAACAGCCCCGTTTAATTTTCTGAACGGAACCTGCCGCTTACGGCATCGCCAGAAGCGAGAAGACCAGGGCGAAGATCGCGCAGGTCTCGATGATGCCGAGCACCATCAGGTAGTTCGCGAATCCCTGATTGGTTTCTCCGAAGGCGTTGCATCCGCCCGCCGCCGCCTTGCCCTGATACCAGGCGGAGACGCCCAGCGCCAGGCCGCCGAAGAGGCCGATGCCGAGGTAGAGCGGCCAGTACTGCGGGGTTTCCAGCGCTCTCCCCTTCAGAATGATCATCATGATCATGCCGTAGATCGTCTGCGACAGCGGCGCACCGGCCAGAGCGACCAGAAGGAACGGCGCCGGCTTGTCCTGCTGATAGCACTTTTTCCAGGCGCCAACCGCGGCACTGCCGCCGATTCCGGTTCCGAGGGAAGAGCCGACTCCGGCCAGACCGACCGCCGCGTATCCGCCGGCAAGCGCCAGCGCTTTCATCATTTCAATTTCCATTGCTCAGTTTTCCTCCGATTTTTTGTGATTTGTAAACGGTTTGAAGTTCGATCCGCTCCAGCTCAAGCCGACATGGTTGGAGAATTCCAGCGTGTTGAGCCGGACGCCGTGAACCAGTACGCTTAACGCGCAGAGTCCGAGATTCAGCAGGTGACCGAAGAGAATCACCAGAACGCCGAAGAGCAGGAAGTAGGGCGACGCCTTCCAGATGCTGACACCCATGCCGTTGAAGCTTGCTGCGATGTAATACCCCGCCATGCCGACCGCGAAAAGCCGGATGTAGGAGAGCACGTCCACAAAACTGCCGATGATGTTGAAGGGGAATTGGAAGATGTCCGCAACGTTCTTCCAGTTGATGTCGCAGCAGATCACCAGCACCAGACCGGCCCCGTAAAGCCAGTACATGTAGGTCGGAAACTCTCCCGGCCAGACGATCAGCCGGAGCGTCAGGAAGAAATTCCCCCACAGAATCAGCATCCAGCCGAGGTTGCGGCCGACACTTCGCAGATTTCCGTCGTGAATCGCCCGCCAGATCCGCCCGAGCGAAAGCTGAGCCACCGCCAGCGCAAAGCAGAACGCCTGCACGTTGGCATCCTTGACGTCGGGCTGGGTGAAGAACCGCAGGCTGAGCTGCGGCAGCGGCGCCGTGCCGAAGTAGTTGTTGGTCAGCACGCCCCAGACAATTGCGGCGATGCTCAGCACCGTCATCAAGCGCAGCGGCAGCGCCGCCGCCCGATTGTTGCGGAATTTCCACTTCGCCAGCAAAGTCCCCAGCAGAAAAACCAATCCGTACCCCGCGTCGCCGATGATCATCGCGTAGAAGATGGTGAAGAACACCAGCACGCCGCCGGAAACGTCGATCTCGTCATATCCCGGAGAAATGCCGAGAAACTGGAAGAGCGGCGAGATCACCCGGCTGAATTTCGATTCCCGGAGCAGTGTCGGAACCGCATCCCCCGGCGCCGGATCGGTGATCAGCAGTCCCCAGCCGTGTTCGCGCGCCGCTGCGCGAAGTTTCTCAATCTCCGGCTCCGGAACGAATCCGGAAAGCGACACTACCGCGCCGTGTTCCGCCAGGGAGTCGTGTACCCGGGCATACTCCAGCTCCGACTCCAGCGTCTGCACCCGCCGCTGCGCCGCGGGCAGCGATGCGAGCAGGGCATTCAATTCCTCGCCGACCGCCTTCAGCTTGAGTTCGAGTTCCCCGGCGCGGCGCCGCAGTTCCGGTGGGTTGTCCTCCGCGCCCAGCCGGATCTCCGGCAGCGCGTCCGGCTCCAGATCCCGCAGCGTCGTCACCACGAAGAAGAGCCGCCCGGAATCCTCGCTGATCGACCGGCACTCCACCTCATCCAGGGCCGTCGCCGCCTCGTACTGCTTCTCATTGCCGCAGCAGAGGTGCACGTGAATCCCTTTCTCTTCGAGCGCAGTCAACGTATCGCGATTGAACTCTCCCCATACCGCGAGCGCTTTCTGGCGCTGGCGGATGTTTTCCAGTTCTCCCGCAAACCGGTCCCGCTTGCCGAGGAGGTCGGCAGCCTCCTCCAGCGCCTCCGCGCCGGAACGGGGTTTCCCCTGCGGTGTCGCTCCGCCGTTTTCACGAAGCAGTTTCTCCAGCTCCCCCGTGACCCGGGTCGCTTCGGAAAGCTCTTCCGCGAGCTGCTGAGCGTTTTCCGAGGCGGTGCTGCGGATCGTTTCGACCTGCATCACGCCGAGTCCGCGCAGTGCGGTGAGCGCTTCGTCCTGTTCGGTGCCCAGCGCCAGCAGCGTGACTTTCTTCATCGGTACAATCATCTTATCTCATCTCCCGCTGATTTCACGACCGGATCTGCCCGTTGCCGCGAACGAGATACTTGTAACTGGTCAGTTCATCCGCTCCCATCGGGCCGCGGGCGTGAAGCTTGTCGGTACTGATGCCGATTTCCGCTCCCATGCCGAATTCTCCGCCGTCGGTGAACCTGGTCGACGCGTTGGCGTAAAGCGTTGAAGAGTCGACGTTGGCGAAAAAGTAGTCGATATCCTCCGGAATCGAGCTCAGAATTCCATCGCTGTGCCCCGATCCGTAATGGTTGATATGCTCCACCGCCTCCTCCACAGAACCGACGGTTTTCACCGCGAGGATGAGCGCGAGATATTCGGCGAAGTAATCCTCCTCGGTGGCAGGAACCGCCTCCGGCGCGAGTTTGCGGAATTCCGCGTCGCCGCGCAGTTCCACGCCGTTCTCCCGCATCGCAGCGAGGAAGGGCGGCACGAACCGCGGCGCGATGTCGCGGTGAATCAGCAGCGTCTCCAGCGCATTGCAGACGCCGGGGCGCTGACATTTTGCGTTGACGATGATCTTCACCGCCTGATCGATGTCGCATTCGCGGTCGACGAAGAGGTGGCAGACCCCCTTGTAGTGCTTGAGCACCGGCATGGTCGCTTCGGCGCAGACCAGCCGGATCAGCCGCTCGCCGCCGCGCGGAATTACCAGATCGAGATAGCGGTCCATTTTGAGCAGCAGATTGACCGCTGCGTGATCGGTCCACGGGACCAGCTGGACGACTCCGTCCGGCAGACCGCACGCCACCGCCGCGCGGTTGAGCAGTCCGGCGAGGCAGAGGTTCGAGTGGAACGCTTCGCTGCCGCCGCGCAGGATGACCGCGTTGCCGGCCTTGAGACAGATGCCGGCGGCGTCGACGGTCACGTTGGGGCGCGATTCATAGATGATGCCGATCACGCCGATCGGAACGGTGATCTTGGTGATTTCAAGCCCGTTCGGGCGGACGTTCTTCGACAGGATTCTGCCGACCGGATCGTGCTGGGCGGCGACGGTCCGCAGCCCGTCGGCCATCCCCTGAATGCGCGCTTCCGTGAGGGTGAGCCGGTCGATCATCGCCGGAGCGATTCCCTTGGCGCGGGCGGCTTCGAGGTCGGCCGCGTTGGCCGCTCGAATTTCCGGTCGGGCCGCTTCGATTTCGCGCGCCATCTGTTCCAGACAGTGGTTTTTCGCTTCGCCTGACAGGGTGGCCAGTGCACGGGAGGCGGTTTTCGCCTTCGCGCCCATCGACTCCAGCGTCTTTTTCATCACATCGGGTGTCACACTCTCACTCACCGCGTTTCCTCCGGAAAATCCACGAATTGCCTGTCCAAATATATTCCCTTTAAAATACAGCAGAATTGCTCCGGTTGCAAATCGCCGGAACGGGAATCTTGCCCAATCTTGAAAAAAACTCCGGAAAAAACTTCCCTCTGCCGTTTTTTCCATCGAAACGGATTGCAATTTTGACGAAACGGGTTATGTTAATCACTTGTTTTATTTGTGTTGATGAAGAATAAAAAATCCTCATTTTCAAACAGGAGAGAAGATATGCCGGTTGATATTCTGGTCGGGACCCAGTGGGGTGACGAAGGCAAGGGAAAGCTCATCGACGTGCTCACCCGTGACGTCGATATGGTGGTTCGCTTCCAGGGCGGCAACAACGCCGGACACACCGTTGAAATCGGCAGTGAGCGCTACGTGCTCCACCTCGTTCCCTCCGGCATCTTCCGCAAGGGGGTCCGCTGCGTCATCGGCAACGGGCTGGTGGTTGATCCGGTCGCGCTGACCGAGGAGATGAAGGGCATCGCCGAAAAGGGATTCGACGTCTCCGCGATCGAGCTGAGCAACCGCGCCCAGCTGATCTTCGAATATCACAAGCGGGCTGATGTGCTCAACGAAACCGGCGCCGGTTCGAAGAAGATCGGCACGACCAAGCGCGGCATCGGTCCGGCCTATGCCGACAAGATGCACCGCTGCGGCATCCGCGCGATCGATCTCACCGCTCCCGAGCGGCTGGAACCGCAGTTCCGCGCCGAGGCGGCGAAGTACAACAAACTTTTCTCCGAGCACGGGATTGCGCAGCTCGACATCGATGCCGAATGGCAGCGCGTCAGGGAGGCGGCCGCCTACCTCGCCCCCCGCGTCTGCGATACGGTCTATTCGATCAACGCCGCGCTCAAGGCGGGCAAGAAGGTGCTCTGTGAAGGAGCGCAGGGCGCTCTGCTCGACATCGACCATGGCACCTACCCCTTCGTGACCAGCAGCAACACCACCTCCGGCGGCGCCTGCACCGGTGCGGGAATCGCGCCGCAGCATGTCCGCGACTGCTGGGGGGTCATCAAGGCCTACACCACCCGGGTCGGCGAGGGGCCGTTCCCGACTGAACTCTTCGATGAGGCGGGCGAGCAGCTCCGTCAGGTCGGGCGGGAGTTCGGCGCGACCACCGGGCGGCCGCGCCGCTGCGGCTGGTTTGACGCGGTTGCCGCGCACTACGCCTGCATGGTTGACGGCGTCAACAAGCTTGCCGTCACCAAGCTCGACGTGCTCGACGGCTTCGAAAAGATCGCCGTCTGCGTCGCCTACGAGATCGACGGTCGGATCACGAAGGAGTTCCCCGCCTCGATCGCCGAACTGCAGGCGGTCAAACCGGTGCTCGAGTGGCTGCCCGGCTGGCAGTGCGAAACCTCCGGCGCAACCTGCTGGAACGACCTGCCGGAAAACGCCCGCAACTACCTCAAGCGCATGGCGGAACTGGTGGACTCCTCCATCGCGGTGGTGTCGGTCGGCCCCCGCCGCGACCAGACCTTCACGATCTGAACGTCAAACGGGTGAATCTGTCGGCCGAAACCGGAATGTTCCGGTTCCGGCCGTTTTTTTTGGGAGAAGGCGAGGAGTGAAACCGGAACTTGGCAACTACTTCGATTCCGGCCGCAGCCGGAGCGGATTCCGGCCGCGGCTGGCGGATTTTGCGTCGGGAATCGATTTCATCCAGATCGGCGCGCTGCTTTGCCTCATCGGCACCGGGTTGCTCTTCATCTATTCGACCGGGGCTCAGATCGGGGGGGATCATGCCGCATCGTTCTTTTTCCGGCAGCTCCGCTGGATCGGTGCCGGCGGCATTCTCTGGCTCTTCTGCTCGCTGATCGATTATCGGAAAATCCAGTATCGGATTCTGGCGGTCCTGTTTTACCTTGTCACGATTGTTCTGCTGGTGCTGGTGTTCTTCATCGGCGTGAAGGTCTATGGGGCCACCCGCTGGCTCTCGATTGCTCCGCTCGGCATGCGGCTGCAGCCCTCCGAATTCTGCAAGCTCGCGCTGGTGATGGTGCTTTCGGCGATGTTTGCCAGCCCGATGTTCAAGGTGAACCGTCTGCCCTGTCTGCTGCTCGGCGCCGGCACGGTGGCGCTGCCCTTCGTGTTGATCGTGCGCGAACCGGACCTCGGCAGCGCGCTCATTCTGCTGCCGATCTATCTGGCGATTCTTTTCACCGCCGGGCTGAAATGGCGCTACATTCTGCTGGCGGGGGTCGCGATCAGCATTCTCGGCGGGGCGGTGGTGCTCAACGAGGCGATGCAGTTCCGGCCGATGCTCAAGGAGTACCAGCGCGACCGGATCCGGGTTTTTCTCAATCCCGAACTGGACCGCACCGACACCGGGTACAACTCCTACCAGGCGCGTCTGGCGGTCGGTTCCGGCGGACTGACCGGGAAGGGAATCGGCGAGGGGACGCAGAACACGCTCGGATTTCTGCCTCAGACCGTCTCCAACAACGACTTCATCTTTTCGGTGATCGCCGAGGAGGTCGGATTTCTCGGCTGCCTGCTGCTGCTCGCGGCCTACCTGGCGCTTTTCTATTCGATCATCCGCACCGCGTTTCTCACCGTGGATCCCTTCGGACGCTATCTGGCGGTCGGAATCGCCGGCATCTTTTTCACCCACTGCTTCATCAACATCGGCATGAGCATCGGGCTGGCGCCGGTGACCGGACTTTCGCTCCCCTTCGTCAGCTATGGAGGCTCCTTCATGCTGATGGGGCTGGCGGCCTGCGGCCTGCTCCAGTCGGTCTACCGTTACCGGAATTCGCGCTGACGGCGCGGTAGCGTCCCGGCGGCAGGCCGCTCTTGCGCCGGAAGAGCGCCGCAAAGTGGTACTGGTCGGAAAATCCGAGCATCGCCGCCAGCTCCTTGATCGGAGTCCGGGTGCTGGCCAGGAGTTCCCGCGCCGCCTCCATCTTGCGGTTGAGCAGATAGTGTAGCGGCGTCTCCCCGAAATCGCGCCGGAAGATTCTGATGGTTTGCGCGCGGGATTTCGAGACGGCGGCGGCGAGTTCCTCCAGCGAAGGGACCGCGCCGAACACCGCCGCGTCGAGGCGGGCGCGCAGCGTCTCTCCCTCTTCCGAGATGGAGCTCTGCGCGGGGGCTCCGGTGAGGTCGACCGCCATGGCGGCGATGACTGCGGTCAGGAACTCCGGGCCGGTGCGGGTGTGGATGTATTCCGGATGCTTCCGGAACTGGGAGAGCGCGTCGGGAAAGAGTTCCGGACGGGAGAAGTTGCGCACAAGAAACACCTGTTCCACCCGGAAGATGCGGCGCAGTTCCATGCCGAGCACGCCGCTGAAGTTCATCCACAGCTTCACCCAGGGGGCTTTCGCATCGGACCAGTAACGGTGGGGGCTGCCCTCCGGCACGAAGTAGAGGTCCCCGGCGGCGGGGTGGAACTGCCGCCCGTCGATCTCCAGCGTGCCGGTGCCCCGTTCGATGTATTCGACCACGGAGAAATCGGCGGTTTCGCGTTCGATCCGGTAGCTGCCGTCACAGTAGCTCACCCCCGCCAGCCGGAGCTGGAAGGGGGCGTCGGCGGAAAACGGCGGCGGCAGAATGAACTCTTCGCGCATCTTATTTCCGCGTGATGGTGCATTGATGCAGCTGCCACGGGGGGAGGGTTTCCGCTCCGGAGACCGCCACCGGGTGAAGGGTGCGGTTCTGCAAGGTGGCGAGGAGAGTTCCCGGAGCGCTCTGCTCCAGCGTGACCAGTTCGACGTCGTCGGCGTTCTCGACGGGAAGTTCCAGCAGAGAACCGCTCCCCGGCCGTTTGCCCGGATGCGGCCAGGTGAGAATCGCGACCGGCGGGAACTCCAGCTCGTCCGCCAGAGCCGGTGCTGCTCCGCTGCCGGTGGCGAGGAGGAAGTGGAATTTGAGTTCTCCGCGCTCCATCGCGTGTTCCGGAAATTCTTCCGCCGACGTCATGGTGCTGGTTGAATAGCGGGTGCCGCGCGACAGTGTCAGTGTGAAGAAGCCGTCCTCATTGTCGAACCCGTAGCTGGCATCCGCCGCGAAGGAGTAGGGTGTTTCGTTGAATACGCGGGCGTAGCGGACGCCCGGTACCTGCCCGGTTTCGCCGCGGGTGACCTCCGCGCCGGCGACGTCGTAAACCACCCGTTCGCCCTGCGGCATCCGCATTTTCAACCGAACGGCGCGGTCGAGCCAGATGATCCGCGCCGCCCCCTCCAGCCGGGAGGAGTCGCGATTCAGACGCAGCGTGAGCTCAATCTGCGAGCGGCCGCCGGAGAAGCGCACCCAGAGCGCGGCCCGTTCCGGGCCGGTTTCGAGCACTTTCGATTCGGTGATGCGCCAGAGTTCGACCAGCTCCTGCAGGTGGATGCCGTCGAACTCTTCGGAGCCGTCGCCCCACGAACCCCACGGATCGCGGTAGAGGGCGAACGAGATGCCGCCGTCTCCGGCGAAGGGTTCGCCGTTGCGGAGAAGTTCCATCCGGTAACTGCCCGGAACGGCGCGCACTTCGAGCTCTCCGTTGCCGATGGCGTATTCGGAGAGCGCCGCAGCCGGCGTTCCGGCCGGTTCCGGTGCATACTCCGGATGGGCGACGTAGCCGAAGGTCATGACCTTCCAGCCGAAGGGAGGCAGTTCCACCGGGCAGAGCACCCGCTCCCGCCAGAGGATTTCCGGGTAGCAGTGGTGTTCGTGCTCGATCTCCTGGAACGGTACGGGAAGGCCGTTTTCATCGCGAACTTCGAGGATTTTGTCTCCGGGCAGAGCCCCGAGCAGCGGGCGGTAGTCGAGGTTGGTTTCGAGCTCCACCGGGCCGCGGTAAGCGACGGGCCGCGGATTGAAGAGCAGAAACGGCACCGCCTCGGGCATGTCGTCGGCGGGCTCCGGCACCCGTACCGCGACAGTCGCGGCGAGGTCGTTCAGCGCCGCGAATTCCCGGGCCCGGGCGGAGTGGGCCGCGCCGCCGATCCAGTCGGACTGCTCCTCGTAGGCGCGTTCGATGCTGCTCCCCGGCAGGATGTCGTGGAAGGTGTTGAAGCAGATGTCGTTCCACTCTCGGTGGAAGTCCCGCGGCTCCTGTCCCAGGGCGGCGCGGATAACCGATTCGCTCCGTTCCGCGCGACGTACCGTCGCTTCGGCCCGGCGGAAGCGGTATTTGAAGCCGGTCGCCGAACTGTAACAGCCGCGCAGGCAGAAGTTGAGTTCGCCGCGGAAGGCGGGCGGTTCGAATCCCGCCGCGATTTCCTGCCGCGCCGCGTTGAAATAGTCGGTGAATGTGGAGAAGCGCACCTCCACCTCCGGATGCGCCTCCGCCCAGGCGAGCGTTTCGCGGATCTGCCGCCGGGTGGTGCCGCCGCCGTGGTCGCCGAGCCCCATGCCGAGGGCGATCTCCCGGCGGGGGGAGTCGGCGTAACGTTCCAGCGCAGTGTCCAGTCGGCGCAGTGTTTCGTCGCGGCCGCAGCCGTACCAGCCGATCGCCAGGCGGCAGGAGAGGATCCGGCTTCCTCCGGGCCCCTCCCAGTAGAAGAGGTCGTCGGGCAGGGCGAGCTGCGCCTCCGCCGGGCGGGAAAAGCAGAAATTTTCGAATCCGGCCAGCCGGAAGATTTCCGGCATTCCGGCGCTGTGGCCGAAGCAGTCCGCCGACCAGGCGGTCTTGACAGGCGTTCCGAACGTTTCACGGAAGTAGCGCTGCCCCAGCTGGAACTGCCGCACCTGGGTGGCGGTGTCCGGCATATTCTGGTCCGGCTGGACCAGATTCCCGCCGACGATGTCCCACCGCCCCGCCCGATGGAATGCGCGGATTTTTTCGAACAGTTCCGGGTCGAATCGTTCGATCTGGCGGTAGATCACCGCTTCACCGCGGGAGAAGCGCAGAAACGGGAACTCCTCCAGCAGAGCCGCCATGTTGCGGCAGGTTTTGATTCCCTCGTTCAACCCTTCGCGCCAGTCCCAGAACCAGACCGGATCGAGATGTGCGTTCGACAGCAGGTGAAACGTCAATTTTTTCATTTTCTTCTATTTCCTTACCCATGTTCCGGTTCTGTCCCCGGCTCCAGTGAAATTGCGATATAAGATAGCATTCGTTTCGGCGATTGCAATTGGCCGGAACGGTTCTACGGCAGGAAAATCATCCGGAAACGGACGCGCGGCCGTCGGCGAAGGAATTTTGTGAAAACAATTCGTATTTTTTACCGACAGGTGCTATCTTTAAGGGGAATTGACCGGAGGAAGGATAAAGGAGGCGCAATGGAGACATTGAGTGCGGCGGCGAACGGTTCGCTGCTGGCGGGAGTCTACCTGGTCTACCAGCTCCCCGCCTTGTGGACGGCGCTGCTGCTGGCCCGCCGGTTCGCGCCCCGGCGCTGGTGCGAATTTCTGACCGTGGCCGGATTTCTCTACCAACTTGAGATGATCGCCGTCCCCGGCGTGCTCGGTATGCTCGGCATGCTCGACCACCTTTTCGTCGCTTCGATGGCGCTGGCGGCCGGAGTGACGGTGGTCGTCTGGAAGAAACCGTGGAAGCCGCTTCCTCCGGAGCGGTTCACCGCGCCCGAACTGTTGATGATCGCGCTCACCGCCGGGTTCCTCTTCTACCAGTGGCGGATGTTCGCCTATCTGCCGGTGATCGGCACCGACGCCCAGACCTACCACATCTACTATCCCGCGGTCTGGCTGGAGACGGGGTGCGTCGAACGGATTGTCCAGCCTGGGCTGATGACCGCGACCTATCCCTGCTACGGCGAACTTGTTTACTGCTGGCACATGGCGCCGGTCCGGCTCGACTTCTTCGCCCGGAACATCCAGTTCTATCACCTGCTGCTGGCCGCAATCGCCGTCGTCGCAGGAGGAACGGCGGCGGGATTCCGCCGACCGGCGGCGATTGCGGCGGCCGCGTTTATGGTATTCTCCGGTGTGGTCTTCCGCAACGCCTCGGTGGCGAACACCGATCTGATGGTCGGGGCCAATCTGGTGATCGGAACGGCACTGCTGATTCCGGCGGCGCGGCGAAACTCCACGGCGTGGTTCTGTCTGGCCGGTGCCGCGTTCGGCGTCGCCGCCGCGACCAAGTACCTCGGATTCCTGCTGGCGCCGCCGATGCTGCTGCTGCTCGGCGCCGGCATCTGGTTCCACCGCCGCGCCTGCCGGAAAGGGGTGCTGCTCAGCTTTCTCGCGGCGGCGGCGGTGGCCGCGCCCTGCTTCATCGCCAACTGGATCACGTTCGGCAATCCGGTCTTCCCGGTCCGGATCGGCATCGGAACTTTTTCGCTCTTTCCCAGCTATATGACGGAACACTCCCCCACTCTCGGCTGGTCGCTGCAGGCCTGGCACTACTTCGTCGACGGTGCGAAAAACAGCCTCTCTCTCTGGAATGCGCTCCTGTTCGGCGTCGGATTTCTCGCCCTCTTCCTGTACGCCGCCACCGCCGGGCGCCGCCGCCGCGGCCGGATTCTGCTCTTCCTCGCCGGAGTCTGGGCGGCGCTGCTGCTGCTCCAGCTGAAACTCTACCCTTCCATCACACAGCCCCGGCAGATCGTGCCGCTGGCGATGTTGGCGGCAACGGCATCGATCGGCGGATTTGAACTGCTCACCCGCCGGTTCGGCGGCTGGTGCGTCGCGGCGGTGATGGCGGCCGTCGCGTGGGGAGCCTCGTTTGACCAGATCTCCTATTCGATTCACGGCGTGGGAATTCTCGTCACCGCGGCGGTTTCGGCGCTCTTCCTGCTCTCCTGCCGGGTGCGGCGGCGGCTGTTCCGGTACCTTCTGTGGCTGCTTTTCGGCGCGGCACTGCTCCTCGACGCGGGGTATCGGTACGGCGTGGCCAACTCCTCCGGCCCGCTGATGCGCGCCCGCTTCCTTTCCGCGGAAGATGAGGCGCTTCTCGACCGGATTGCGCAGGAGAGCGGCGGTCGCGGCGCGGTGATCGCCTACTGCGGCCTCTATTTCTACCACTACCTGGCGGGAGGTCTGAACCGGGTGGTGTCGGTGCCGGTCACCGAATCCGGCGACCCCTCGCTTGCCGGATACCGCGACTTCGCCGCGATGCGCCGCCCCGGCAGTTTCGCGGCGTGGCTCGCCCGGCTCCGGGAGGCGCAGGTGGACTATCTGGTGACCGATCCCGGAGTCGCCGGAATTCCGAACGCCGATCTCGAACTGCGCTGGGCGGAGGAGCATCCGGAGCTCTTCATCCCGCTCAATCCGGGCGGTCGTGTGCGCGCCTTCCGGTTGAGGCCGGAGGGGGGAGGGCGGCCGTGACGGAGATTCAGACGCTCACCCGCGCAGTGATTTCCGGCGAGATCCGCCGGGTGCTCTTCGACAGCGGCGACGGTCGGTACGCCGTGCTCCGGCTGGCGGACGGCACCGGGGCCGAACATGTGATCTGCGGGCCGCTCTGCGGACTCGCTCCCGGCCAGAATATCGAAGCGGAAGGGCACTGGGAGAAACACGCTGAGTTCGGCAACCGCTTCCGGGCGGAGAGCTTCCGGCTCCGCCTCCCTTCGACGCCGGAGGGAATCAAGCGGTTCCTCGGCTCCGGTGCGATTCCCGGCATCGGCAGTCGCACCGCGGAGATCATTGTCGACCATTTCGGCGGTCAGACGCTGACCATTCTCGACCGCTTCTCGAAACGTCTGCTGGAAGTTCCCGGCATCGGCCCGAAGAAGGCGGAGGCGATTATTCAGGGATGGCGCGAATCGGCCGCGCGCCGTGAAAGTTACATCTTCCTGCAGGGGCTGGGAATCACTCCCGCCTACTGCGCCCGGCTCTTCCGGCAGTACGGCGAACGCGCTCCGGAGGTGGTGCGCGCCAACCCCTACCGGCTGGCGGAGGAGGTGGACGGCATCGGGTTTCTCAAGGCGGATGAAATCGCCGGAGCGCTCGGCGTTGCCCGCGATTCAGTCGACCGAATGGCCGCCGCCTGTGTCTACACCGTCAACACGCTGGTCGGCTCCGGGCATGTCTGCTGCCCCGAGCCGGAACTGCTCCGACAGACCGCCGAACTCGCCGGTCAGGAGGCGGATCGCGCCGCCGCCGGGCTGGAGGCAGCCCTCGAACGCGGACTGCTCCGCCGTGCCGACGGGATGATCTACACGCCCCTGCTGCTCCGGGCCGAGACCGAACTGCCGAAGTTGATCGCCGCGTTGGCGACGGCGCGCCGGTTCGCCGGGCAGTCGCTCCGTCCACTGCCCGGCGAGGCGCGGTTCACTCTCAACGAAGGACAGCGTGCGGCGGTGGAGGCGGTCAGCCGCGCACCGCTCTCGATCATCACCGGGGGGCCCGGCGTCGGAAAAACCACCGTGGTGGGGGAGATCGTCCGCCGCGCCCGCGCTTCCGGCGTGCCGATCGCGCTCGCTGCTCCGACCGGCCGCGCTGCGAAGCGGCTGTCGGAATCGACTGGAATTACCGCGAAGACGCTGCACCGGCTGCTGCAGTTCGATCCGGCCTCCGGCCGTTTCGTCCATGGCGCCGGAGCGCCGCTCAGCTGCCGGCTGCTGATCGTCGACGAGGTGTCGATGCTGGATCTGCTGCTGGCGCAGGCGCTCTTTCGGGCGCTTCGTCCGGGCACCTCGGTGGTGCTGGTCGGTGATGCCGATCAGCTTCCTTCGGTGGGGCCGGGTACGGTGCTGGCTGATCTCCTCGCTTCCGGCTGGTTCCACGTGACCGCGCTCACGCAGATCTTCCGGCAGGCGGAGAACAGCCGGATCATCGTCAACGCCCATCGGGTCAACCGCGGACAGCTGCCGGAAAATCTGCCGCTCCGCCCCGGGGAACTCACCGACTTCTACTGGATCGAACAGGATGACCCCGACCGTGCCGTCGAGCTGATCGAAAAGATGGTGGCCGAACGGATCCCCGCCCGGTTCGGACTCGATCCGGTCAACGACGTGCAGATTCTGACCCCGATGAACCGGGGCAGCTGCGGCACGATCGCGCTCAACGCCCGAATGCAGGCACTGCTCAACGGCGGCGACCGGCCGCAGTTCAAACTGGGGGAACGGATCTTCCGCAGCGGCGACAAGATCATGCAGATCGCCAACAACTACGAGAAGAGCGTCTTCAACGGTGATTTCGGCCGTCTCGGACGGATCCGGTTCAAGGAGAAGATGTTCCATGTTATGTTCGATGACGGCCGGCTGGTCGAGTACCGGTTCGAGGAGGCGGAACAGCTCTCGCCGGCCTACGCGGTGACGGTCCACAAATCGCAGGGCAGCGAATTCCCCGCGGTGGTGCTCCCCTTTCTCACCCAGCACTACATGATGCTCCAGCGGAATCTGCTCTACACCGCCATGACCCGGGCGAAGCGGCTGCTGGTGCTGATCGGCAGTGTCCGCGCCGTCCGGATGGCGGTCGAGAACGCCCGGCTCGAACCGCGTTTCTCGCTTCTGGCCGAACGGCTGAGCGAACTGCGCCGCCGCTGCGGGGAGGCGTTCCGCAACGTCCCCTGAATGGTTTCTCCTTTCCGCGGGTTGACAAAACGCACTGTTGTAACACCATCCGCGAAAGGAGAACCGTATGGAACCGAATTGGGACTTTATCTTTCATCGGCGGCATCCGCACTACTTCCGCAATCTGGAGTGCTGGCAGCGCAGCGCGGCGGCCTACGCCGGCGGCGAAGCCTACCTGCGGCAGGCGCTGATCCGGCATGTTTCGGAGGTCGAACTGGAGTTCGCCGAACGGCTCCGGCGCGCCTACTACTTCAATTATCCGCGCAAGCTCGCGCGGCTGATCACCCAGTTCGTCCTCTCGGTCGAACCGACCCGCGAAGGGGCCGATCCGGAGCTGGTCGAGGACTTCTCGCGCAGCGGACTGCGGACCGGCGAGGTGATGCGCCAGTTCTCCACGCTGCTCAACGTCTTCGGCGGCGCGGCGATCGAGATCGAAATGCCCTTCTTCGAGGGCGAGGTGGACTGCGAGCGGCGGGAACGGGAGAAGCTGCGCCCGGCGGCGAAAGTTCACTCCCCGCTGGAGGTCCCCGACTGGGGATTCGGCGCCGACGGTGAACTCGACTGGATCATCTTCGAAGAGCGCGTCCGGGTCGCGCCGGGGCCGTGGAAACCCGCCGTCGAACTGCTCCGTCGAAAGCTCTACACCCGCGAGGAGTGTTTCGTGCTCGAACGCGAGGCGGGCACCGGCATCGTCCGGCAGCGGCTGCACGCGGCACACCGCCTCGGCGCGGTTCCCGCCTTCTACCTTGTCGAACCGGACGGATACGGACTCAATTCGGGCCACTACTTCGAGGATGTCGTGCGCATTTCGGATGCGATCCTCAACAACGAATCCGAGTCCCAGATGAACATCGTCAAGCAGATGTTCGGACTTCTGGTCATCTCCGAGGGGTTCGCCCGGGGGGCGCGTTCGTCTGGGGGAGGCCGTTCCGGCGGCGCGACGGAGAAGTTCAGTCATGTGCTCGCCCGTTCCGCCGCGATCTGGGAGAGCCCGGAGGAACGCGGCATCAGCCGCTACATCTCCCCTTCCGGCGCCGACACCGGCCGGATCCGCGAGGAGAACGACGCACTCAAACGCGAACTTTTCGATACGGTCGGCATGGCGCTGGTCACCCCCTGCCGGGAGGCGCAGACCGCCGAATCCAAGGCGTGGGACTACCACCAGGTCAAACAGTTCCTCGCCTGCCGCGCCGACATGCTCGAACAGGCGGAGCTGCGCTGCTGGAGGCTGATGGCGAAGTTCGATCCTTCCATCCGGATTCCGTCGGTCCTCTACAACCGGGAGTTCGCGGTCGCCGATCTCAAAAGTTCGATCGAGTCGCTGCTGGAATTGCGGGAGTTCTCCGGCGGAGAGACCTATCGACGCGAGGTGGAGAAAAGCGCGCTCTTCCTGCTCGAAAAGATCCGCAAGATCGATCCGGAGCATCGCCGCGCCATCTTTGCGGAGATCGAACGCGGAGACGGGGAGGTGCGCCATGATTGAGTCGCTGCCGCTGGAATCCGGTTCGCTGTTGCAGAGACAGGAGGATGGTTCGTTTGCCGAATTCGCCTGCCGCGCCGCCGTGCTCGATGCCGGAGGACTCGGCGATTCCGGCGGCGAGGAGTGCGAAGCGGTCTGCTGGGTGGTTTCCGGAGTGCTGCCGCGGCCGGGGGATCGGCTGCTTCTCCGGGAGCGGTGCTTCGATCTGGCGAACGTGCGGGTGTTCCGCAACCTCGACGGCCGAGTGGTCGCCTGCCGCTGCACTCCCGCGGCCGGACTCAGTTGACGCGCCCCTCCTCCCTCCTTGAAAAAAATGCGGAAAAACAACTAGAAATTCGTTTGAATGAGGTTGCATTTCCCTTTTAATCAGGTTATTTTAAATAAAGTTTCAGCTGGGAGGAATGAAGCTCATGTTTTGCAAGTATTGGTATCCGAATATGATTCGGCAGCATATTCTGTCGCGGTATGGTGTGGAGCCGTTGAATTCCCACTATTACGCCACGACCTATCCGAGTGTCTATGCCGCCGCAGACCGCATTTTCGGCTCGTGGGAAGCCGCCATCACCATGTGCGGTCTTGACTACAGCCAGATCCGTAAGTACAAACGGTGGAGCAACACCGCCGTGATCGACCGGATCCGCCAGCTCCACGAGGAGGGGCAGCCGATCTCATCGCAGTCGGTGCAGGTCAATCACAAGAGTCTCTACATGGCGGCGATCAAGCGGTTCCGGGGCTGGAAGCGCGCGGTCGAAGCGGCCGGAATCGACTATCGGCAGATCCGGCTGCGCCGCAGTCTGAACAAGACGGAACTCCGGCAGCAGATTCTCGAACTTTACCGGAAGAAGGTGGATCTCTCCTACACCAACATGCGCAACAACTACCAGTATCTGCTCGCCTCCGGGAGCAAGAAGCTCGGCGACGGGAGCTGGGCGCGCGCCCGTCTCCGCTGCGGGATCAAGGTCAATTACCGCATCGAGAACCGCGGGCTTTCCAAGCGCAATGCGGAAAATCAGGAGCCGGTGCAGCACTGATTGTCGTCGGAATGCCGGTACCGTTTCCCGCCGTCCATACGGATGGCGGGATTTTTTTGCCCGGGAATGAGAAAAAAGTCCTGTCCGGTGCTTGAAAAATGCGCGATTACATGTAGTTTACCTTGATACAGCGGTTTCCATTCACGAGAAGGACAGGATATTGAGGTGGAATCCGCGACAGAGTACTGTTTTTTCATTATCTTCCGCCGGCTGTTGCCGGCGGCGGAAACAGCCGGAGTTGAAACTATGGATCGAAAAAGTCTCAAACAGGCGCCGATTTACGTGCGCGACGCCTACAATCATGCCATCAAGCAGGCTCCGTCCGATCTGGACGGCGCCATTCGAACGCTGGTGAAAGTGGTTCGCGAATACCCGGAAGTGGCGGCGACGCGCGAAAAACTTCGGGAATTCGAGCTGGCGAAGACGCGCGGAATGAATCCGCTGGTGCGTGCGTTCTGGATGATGCTTTCCCCGATCCCTTTTCTGCTGATCAAGCTCAAGGCGATCCGCGATCCCTACGGTGCGCTCTCCCTCTGTGAGGGGCCGCTGGTTCACTGCGTGGACAATCCGCTGATCCTGCTGGCCATGGCGGACGCCGGGGAGGATTGCGAGGCGATGTTCATTTCGGCGGAAGCTCTCGAAATTTTCCATGAGTTTCATCCTTCCAACGAAGGGGTGGCACGCCGGATGGCCGAGGCGTTTCAGCGCGACGGCCGGGCCCGGGAGGCGCTGAAGGTGCTTCAGGAAATTTCCCGGCGCCATCCCGCCGACCTCTCGATGCAGGCGGAACTGCGCAGCGCCATCGCGCTGGCCAGCATCGAGCGCGGCAAGTGGGAGGAGGAGGGCACCACCCAGAGCAAGGCCGCCGACGCCAAGGCCGCCGTCACCCAGCAGCTGATGGACGGCTCGATCCACGATGCCGACCAGGCGAAGATGCTGATCGAGAAGTTCACCGAGGATCTCAAGACCAACGATTCGGTGGATATCCGTCGCAAGCTGGCTGACGCCTACATGGTTGCGGAAGATTTCGAGGCCGCCCAGCGGGAACTGAAGATCGTCGCCAAGAAGCTCGGCGCCCTCGATCCTTCGCTCGACAAGAGCATTGAAAAAGCCTATATCGCCCAGATCAATCAGGCGATTCGGGAGCTCAAGCGCAATCCGACCGCCTATGAACAGCCGGAGGCGCAGATCGCCCAGCTGGAAGCGCAGAAGGAACAGTACCGGCTCGATCGTGCAGTTCTCCGGGTGGAAACCTATCCGAACGATACGCAGCTCCGCTACGATCTCGGGGAGATCTACCTTGCCCGCAACGAATTCGAGAAGGCGATCCCCCACTATACCGAGGCGCTCCACAGTCCGCAGAAAAAGACCGCCTGCCATGTCCGGCTCGGTCTGTGCCTGGTCGGCGCCGGGAAACCGAAGGAGGCGGTCGCCGAATTCGAACTTTCGCTCAAGGAGCTTCATACCATGAAGGACAAGCTGCGCGTGGACGCCGTTTACGGGCTGGGGCTTGCCCATGAGGCGCTGGGCGAGCCGGAAAAGGCGCTGGAGTGTTTTCGCGAAGTCTACCAGGTCCGGCCGAAATATCGCGATGTCGCCGCCCGGGTGGAGGGGGCGCAGAAACCCGCGGAATCCGCTGCGGAACCCGCACCGGAGCAGTCCGCTCCGGAAAAATGAAAATAAATCCCGTGTTCCTATTGATTTTTATGGAATTGCGGGCTAAATTCTCCGATGACAGATTTTTTTTGATTCAATGCCGAGAAAGGGTTTATCATGGCTGACCAGGAACCGAAAGTCGACAATCCCGGAATGAACGAGGATGATACCAGGACACGGAAAACCGTTCGCCTGAAGTCTCCTACGGTGACACCCTCTTCGATCAAACTGCCTGCTGCCGCGCCGATTGCGGATCCGCTGACCGGACGTGATACCGATACCGGCAATCTCGATGTCCTTGCCGATACGCAGACGCGCCGCACGGTCAAGCTCAAGCCGCTCGCTCCGCAGAAGGCGGCGAACACCCCGATCAAACTTCAGGGTACGGGAGTGACCACCACCACCACGGTGACACCGGTTTCCCCTTCCGGCGAGAATACGCAGACTCGCAAGACGGTGATGCTCAAGCCCGCGGCTCCGGTCGGCATCAATCTCGACGGAGCCAATACCTCTTCCCGCAAGACCGTGGTGTTGCGTCCTTCGGTGGCGCCGGTTTCCGGTGTGAACGTTGTTCCCGCCGCGGCACCCGCGCCGGCGGAAGGCGACGATACCACGACCCGCAAGACGGTTGCGCTGCATCCTTCGGTGGCGCCGGTTTCCGGGGTGAAGATCGCTCCTGCCGCGCCCGCGCCGGCGGAAACGCCGATGGAGGAGGATGATACCAGAACCCGCAAGACCGTCACTCTGAAGCCGTCCGCGGTGACTCCGGCCGGGCTGAAGATCGAAAAGGAGGATGCTGATGATGCGACCATCCGCATCCAGCGTCCTCCGCACAAGGCAGTGACTCCGGCGGCTCCGGCTGTTCCTCCGGTGCAGAAGCGCACGGTGGAACTCGATTCCTCGGCACTGGTTCCGGAGAACGAGGTTCAAAAGACGATGGAGCTGGATACCTCCGATCTCGTCGATGAGAAAGCGACGGTGAAACTGTCACGGCCGGTGCCGCCGGTGCCGCCGGCGAAACAGGCTGCAGCTCCCGCGGCGCCGGAGCCGAAGCAGGCGGAGCCGGAAGGGAAGACCGAGGAGCCGGAAGAAAAGGTTGCGGAGCCGGAAGAGAAGACTGAAGAGCCGGCGGCGGCAGCGGCGGCTTCCGCGGATACGGTCGAAAAGAAGAAGGTGAAGCCGCCTCGGGTCGATCTGCCCGTTGACTCCAGGCCCAGTCTCGCCTATCTGGTGATGGCCGCAATCACGCTGATTCTGCTGATTGGAACGGCGACGCTGACGACGGTGCAGTATCTCAACCTCTGCCAGGATCAGAATATCGAACTGCCCGGGCTCGGCAAGTAAGGAAGAGTGGTCGGCGCGCAGTCTCCCGGCAGCGGGAGAGCTGCGCGTCTTTTTTTGTTTTGACGGATTGAAATCGTTTACTTTCGCCGTTATATTACCAGTCCGAATTTATCCAACATGTAGAGATGGGGTAGAGAGAGATGCCGTTTGACCGTGGATCCTTTGCTTTTACGATGTTCGACGTGCCGGGGGAACTCCCGGAGAATTTTCTGGAATTGTTTGCTGCGAAGAAGGCCGGATCGCTCGATTCGGTGACGCAGGAGCCGCAGATCGGCTGGGTTACCGGCCACCACCTGCTCGACACTGCGATCGATGAGGCGTCGGCTCAGCTCGGCGGCAGTTACTTTCTGATGCTTCGGCAGGCGGTCCGAAAGATGCCCGCTTCGCTGCTGAACGCGGTCTGCAAGCGCGAGGAGCAGGCCTACATGCGAGCCAACAACCTCGAATACGTTTCCGGCAAGGTCAAGAAACAGATTCGGGAGGAGGCGATCGAGAAGTACATTTTGAAGATGCCGCCGGCTCTCTCCGGCATCCCGATGGTCTACGAGCCGCACGAGAAATTGCTCTATGTCGGCGCTTCCAGCCGGACCCAGCTGGACCTTTTCATCGAACAGTTCTACCAGACCACCAAGGTTGAGCCGGTCCAGCTGACGCCAGGCGTGCTGCTGGAGCGGCTCTTCCAGTCGACGGCGGCGAGTTTCCCCGTGCTGACCATTGGCGGGCGTCCTGATCCCGAGCCGGTGACCGGGCGGGACTTTCTGATGTGGCTCTGGTTCTACAGCGAGACCGTCGGCAAGCTGGAACACCCGCAGTACGGCGAATTTGATCTGATGATCGAGGCGCCGTTGGTTTTCATCGGCGATGAAGCGCAGGGATCGGGCGAAACCACGATCAAGAAGGGGGACAGCCCCCTGCGGAGCGCTGAAGCCAAGGCGGCGATCGCCGTAGGCAAGAAGCTCAAGAAAGCCAAACTGACGCTGACCCGCGCCAATCAGATCTGGAGCGGCACCTTCGACGCCGATCAGTTTGCGTTCAGCTCCTTCAAACTTCCTGAGGGGGATGCTCTGACCAACGATGACGAGGTTTTTGCGGAGCGGGTGCTGAATTTGTCGATTTTCCGCGAGGCGATCAGCAGTTACTTCCGAAAGTTCGCCGACGTGATGCTCGGCATGGAATTCCCCGCGTTTGAAAAGGAGATTCGCGAGTGGGCACAGCAGCGGGATGCAATCTGAACGGGCGGGCGGGCGGCCATCCTGAGGATCGGGAGGTCCGGTTTCTCACCGGAGTTTATGAACTGTTTCCGACGGAGATTCTTTTGAGGCGGTCCGTGGTTGAGCTCGACCTTGGCTGCGGCGTCGGCAGCTTTACCGCCGAACTGGCGAAACGGTATCCGGAACGGACGATTCTGGCTGCCGACGTGATGATCGGGCGGCTGCGCAAGCTGGTCCGGCGGATGCACCGGATGAAGCTGGAGAATTTGACGCTGCTGCGTTCCGAGGCGCGGTTTCTGGTCGGATTCTCGTTTCCGGACGGGGCGCTGGACCGCATCCATCTGCTCTGCCCCGATCCCTGGCCGAAGGGGCGTCACCGCGGGCACCGGCTGCTGGCGAGTGACTTCACCGCCCAGCTGCACCGGGTGCTCAAGCCGGAAGGAATCTTTCACTTTTCCAGCGACGACGAGGCCTACTGCGACGCCGTGGGGCGGGTCATCGCCGCATCGCAGCTCTTTGCGGAGGCTCCGGAAGCGATCGCCGATATCGCCGATGTCCGGAGTGATTTCGAAGAGCGCTGGCTGGCGGAGGGGAAGCCGGTTCACCACGCCGCGTGGAAGCGTCTGCCGCTGCCGCCGCACACGATCGGCCACTGATCCTTGCGAAACGGTTAAAAAAACGGGGTGTCGGAAGTGATTCCGATACCCCGTTTCTAGTTTCTGCGCGTCTGCGTCAGCGACAGGCCTGACAGGCGGTGATGATGATCTGTCCGAAGATGTCGTCGGCGTTGCAGCCGCGGGAGAGGTCGTTGAGCGGCTTGGCCAGACCCTGCAGGATCGGGCCGTAAGCGTCGGCGTGGGCCAGACGCTGGACGAGCTTGTATCCGATGTTTCCGGCGTTGAGATCGGGGAAGATCAGGATATTGGCGGCGCCGCCGAGCGGGCTGCCGGGCGCCTTCGCCGCGGCGACCGAGGGAACCAGCGCGGCATCCGCCTGCAATTCTCCGTCGCAGAGGATATCCAGTTTCTCCGCTTCCACCTTGGCCTTCATCATTGCCGCGGCCTCTTTGACCTTGTTGAGAATTTCATGGTCGGCGCTGTTGCGGGTCGAGAAGGAGAGGAAAGCAATCTTCGGCGTGCCGCCGAGCAGCGACCGATAGGTTGCCGCCGTCGCCAGCGCGATGTCCACCAGCTGGCCGGCATCGGGATTCGGATTGACGCCGCAGTCGGCGAAGAGCAGAACGTTGTCGCCGGCGGGAGCGGGGGTCTTGAGGTCCATGACGAAGGTGCTGCTGGCGATCTTCATTCCGGGCGCGGTTCCGATGCAGTGGAAGGCGGCGCGGAGCATGTCGGCGGTGGAGGCGATGCTCCCCGCGACCAGGCCGTCGGCCATGCCGCGGCGGCACATCATCGCGCCGAAGTAGATCCGGCTCTTCATGGTCTGCGCGGCTTTTTCCGGAGTCATTCCCTTGGCCTTGCGCATCTCGGTGAACTCTTCGACGAACTCCTGCATCAGCGGACTGGCGAGATAGTCGAGCGTTTCAAACTTGCGTTCCGCGACGCCGGCTTTGGCGCAGGCGTCGGAAATTTCAGCCTCGGTGCCCAGGACGATAATCCGGGAGACCACCTGTTCGGCGACCGCTTTGGAGGCGGCGGCGACGACGCGGGGATCCTGCCCCTCCGGCAGAACGATCACTTTGGCGCCTTTGCGGGCGCGTTCTTTCAACGTGTTCAGAACAGACATTTTTCCATCCTTTCCGTTTGAAGCGGCTCCCGCGCGGGAAGCCGCCGGTGCTATCGTTATTTTTTCAGCCCGAGCGTGTCGACCGTGCTCATCGCGATCATCAGCTCTTCGTTGGTGGGCATGACGATCGCCTTGAAGCTGCTGTCATCGGTGGAGATGATCCCCTCACTGCCGGAGCAGGCTTCGTTGCGCTTGTCGTCCAGTTTGATGCCCAGGGCGGTGATGCCGTTCATGATCCGCTTGCGCATCGGCACGGAGTATTCGCCGACGCCGCCGGTGAACACCACCGCGTCCGCACCGCCGAGCAGCACATAGTAGGAGCCGATGTACTTGATGACACGGCGGGCGAACATCTTGAGCGCCAGCTCCGCCTGCTCGTTGCCCGCGGCGGCGGCGTTGATGTTGTCGCGCATGTCGCCGGAGCCGATGCCGCCGACGCCGTAGAGGCCGGATTTCTTGTTGAGGATCGTATCGACCTCCTTGGTGGAGAAGCCGAGATCGATCAGCCGAATCACCGCCGCCGGATCGAGGTCGCCGGAACGGGTTCCCATCATCAGCCCTTCGAGCGGGGTGAGTCCCATCGAGGTGTCGATCACCTTCCCATTCTTGATCGCGGCCATGCTGCATCCGTTGCCGAGGTGGCAGGTGATCAGCGTCACATCTTCCGGTTTTTTGCCGAGGAAGCGTGCGGTGGCCAGCGTCACATAGTGGTGGCTCGTACCATGGTATCCGTATTTGCGGATGCCGTACTTCTGGTAGAACTCATAGGGAATCGCATAGAGGTAGGCTTCCGGCGGCATGGTCTGGTGAAACTGAGTGTCGAACACCGCGACGTTGGGCACGCCGGGCATGGCCGCTTCGCAGGCCTCGATGCCGGCGAGGTTGGCCGGGTTGTGGAGCGGACCGAGCGGAATGTACTCCCGGATGATCTCCTTGACGCCATCGTCGACCTTGACCGGGCGGGTAATCTTCTCGCCGCCGAGCAGGACACGGTGGCCGATAGCGGAGATTTCACTGAGACTCTTGATGACGCCGTGCTGCGGATCGACCAGCTTGGCACAGATCTCGCGGACCGCCTCCACATGGTCCTTCACCGGAATCACTCCTTCGAACTTGAAGCCGTCGGCACGCTTGTAGATCATGTTCGGCTTGTCGGTGCCGAGACGTTCAAACTGCCCCTTGGCCAGAACCGTGTCGTTCGCCATCGAAAACAGCGTGAACTTCATTGAGCTGCTGCCGGCATTGATGACCAGGATCTTCATTTGAAAACTCTTCCTCTCTGCTGTGTAATAATGATGTGTCACTTCTTGCGGAATACGATGCGCCCCTTCGTGAGGTCGTACGGGGACATCTCCAGCGTCACCGCATCTCCGGGAAGGATACGGATGAAATTCATCCGCATCTTGCCCGAAATGTGCGCGTTCACCGTATGCCCGGTCTGAATTTCCACTTTGAACATCGTATTCGGAAGCAGCTCTTTGACCACTCCCTCGATTCTGATTACATCGTCTTTGGCCACGTTAAAATCTCCGGTTCGTTTTCTGTTATCAATACCTGATGCTCGAAATGGGCGGAGCAGGAACCGTCCGCGGTCCTGACCGTCCAGTGATCGTGGGAATCGGTGTTCACCCGTGCTGTGCCGAGGTTGAGCATCGGTTCGATGCAGATGACCATGCCGGGCACCAGCTGTGCGCCGCGCCCGAAGCCGACGAAATTCGGCACTTCCGGCGGCTCGTGGAGCCGGGTGCCGCAGCCGTGGCCGACATATTCCCGGACCACGCCGAGGCGGTATTTCTTCGCGGTCATTTCGACCGCGTGACTGATGTGGGAGATGTAGTGGCCGCGCTTCGCCTGGGCGATGCCGTCCATCAGCGCCTGCCGGGTTCCCTTGAGCAGCCGGGCGATCTCCTCGTTGGGTTCCCCGAACCCGAAGGTGAGGGCGGTGTCGCCGATGCCGCCGTCGATTTCAACCCCCACGTCGATGCTGACGATGTCGGTGGGCAGAAGAATGCGGTCGGGACGGGCGATGCCGTGCACCACCTCGTCGTTGACCGAGATGCATATGTTGCCGGGATAGCCCCGGTAGCCGAGAAACGCGCTTTTGCCGCCGGTCTCGCGGATGAGTTCCCCTGCGAGCTGGTCGAGATCAAAAGTAGTCATTCCGGGTTTCGCCAGTCTGGCGACGGAGTCGCGGACCTGCGCGGTGAGCTGCGCCGCGCGGCGGATCCGGGCGATCTCATCCGCCGTATGAATGACCTGATTGCGCGACATGATTTACGCGAGCTCCTTTTCGAGCGTCGCCATGATCTTCTCCTTGTCGGTTTCGGTGATGGTGAGGAGAAGTCCGAGTTTGTCGTAGTAGTCGATCAGCGGCTGGGTTTGCCGGTAGAAGACTTCGAGGCGGGATTTTGCGGTTTCGAGCGAGTCGTCGGGCCGCTGGAAGAGTTCTCCGCCGCACTTGTCACAGACGTTCTCCTTCTTCGAGGGCTGGAAGAGCTTGTTGTAGATCGCTCCGCACTTGCGGCAGTTCTGCCGGGCGGTCAGCCGCTGGAGCAGAAGTTCGTCATCCACCTTGAGGTAGACCACCCGGTCGAGCTGCGTACCGAGTTCGCGGAGCGCGTCGGCCAGGAGTTCCGCCTGCCGGATGGTGCGCGGGAAGCCGTCGAGGATGAAACCCTCTTTTCGGCAGTCCGGCTGGCCGAGGCGGGCGCGGACCATGCCGGCGACCACTTCGTCGGGAACGAGTTTCCCCGCTTTCATCAGCGTGGAGGCTTCGCGGCCGAGCTGGGTGTCGCGTTTGATTTCATCACGGAGCAGGTCGCCGGTGGAGATGTGTACCAGCGGCTGCTTTGCGAGCATGAGGGCGGAGATGGTTCCCTTCCCGGCGCCCGGAGCGCCGATGAAGATCAGATTTTTCTGTTTGAACATGATATTTCCCAATCGATAAAGTTGTGAATATGGTAATCCGGTAAATTACCGGCGGCTGCAGAGAAAGTCGAAAAGTTCTTCCTCCGGAATTTCGTTTTGCGACCCGTCCGCCATGCTTTTGACTACGGCGACCCCCTTTGCCAGCTCGGCGTCTCCGCGGATGACCGCGAATCTCGCACCGGATTTGTTTGCACTGCGAAGCTGTGCCTTGAAGGAGCGTTCCTCCAGTTCGAGGGCGACGGTGATTCCGCTGCGGCGGAGCCGGGTCGCCAGCTTGAGATTGGCCATTCGGGCGGCGGCGCCCAGACCGACCAGATAAAACGAGGCCGGATCGACCCCGGGCGGATTGAGGTTGAGCGCATCCTGCACCATCAACAGCCGTTCCATACCGGCGGCGAAGCCGACGCCGGGAACCGGACGGTTCTGACCGGGCAGGAAGAGTTCGTAGCGCCCTCCGCCGGCGACCGCAGTCTGCGCGCCGAGTCCGGAGTGGCTCACTTCGAAGACGGTGTGCACGTAGTAATCGAGCCCGCGCACCAGCAGCGGATCAACCGTAAAGGGGATTCCCAGCGCGGTGAGCGCGGCCTGCACTTCATCGAAATAGGCGCGCGATTCGTCGCTGAAGCTCGCCACGTAGTCGGGCGCGCCGGCCACCACCTGGCGGCACGCCTCCTGCTTGCAGTCGAGAATGCGCCAGACGTTGCGTTCGAGCCGGGCTTTGCAGTCATCGCACATGGTGTCGATGTATTTTGCGAAGTAGTTGCGCAGCAGCTCTCCGGCCGGACCGCGGTCGGCGGTGACGCCGCGGGTGTTGATGGCCAGTTTCGCATCGGTGATGCCGAGCTCCCGCAGGAACTCCATCAGCATGGCGATGCATTCGGCGTCGATGAGCGGCGCAACCCGGCCGACGTTTTCAACGCCGACCTGGTGGAACTGGCGGCGGCGTCCGGCGGCGGGCCGTTCGCCGCGGAACATCGGCCCGCAGTAGTAGACGCGCTGTTCGACGCCGTTGAGGACGTCGGTGTTGGAGAGGGCGCGCATGACGCCCGCGGTGCCTTCCGGCCGGAGGGTGAGGCTGCGTCCGCCGCGGTCCTCGAAGGTGTACATCTCTTTCTGAACCACCTCGGTTTCGCCGCCGAGGCCGCGCTGAAAGACTTCCGTATATTCGAAAATGGGGGTGCGCAGTTCGCCGTAGCCGTACCGGGAGAATACCGAGGCGGCGGTATTCTCAAGGGTGCGCCAGCGCCGCGCCTCCGCCGCGAAGATATCCGCCGTTCCCGGCGGTGGGGCAAAGTTTGCCATGGAACTGTTCCCGTGTTGTTGATGCCGTCGGTCCGGCGGAGCTGCGCCCGGAGCGGACCGTTAAAAATAAACCACGCCCGACGAGGAATTTCTCCGTCAGGCGTGTAACTGTCTCATCGCGACCCAGCTTATTTGAACTGGGCGGGGTTGAGCTTTTCGACCGCTTCCTTGAGCTCCTTGCCGGCGCGGAACTTCACGACCGCCCGCTCCGGAATGATCACTTCGTTTTTCGGCTGGTTGGGGTTGCGCCCCTTGCGGCTCTTGCGGACCTTGATCTCGAATACGCCGAAGTTGCGCAGTTCGATGGTGTTGCCGGCGATCAGGTCTTCGGCGATGTAGTCGAGCGTCTTCTGGACCACTTCCGCAACGTCGTTCTGAATAAAACCGGTTTCCCGTGCAATCTTAACCACCAGATCACGCTTGGTCATTTTCTGTTCTCCTGAAATCTCTTATGTTTGGTTTCCAATGTTCAACAATGTCGTTTCAATAATATTGCGCCAAAAATGCGGATATTCAACACTTTTCACAGAAAAAAGCGGGATTTTTCTCATTCGCCGCCGCAAAGGCGGCATTCCCGTGCCGCATTCCTTCTCCGACCGGTGATCCGTCCCCCTCAGCCCTCCTGCTGTTTGAGCACTGCCCGGCGAAAGTTTTTCTTGCCGGCGCGGAGCACCAGGCCGTTTTCGCCGAAATCGGCGCTCCGAACCGCCGCCACCGGATCGGTGATTTTCCGGTCATCGATCGAAACCGCGCCGCCCTGGATCAGCCGCCGTCCGTCGCTGTTGCTTTTGCACAGTCCCGCGAGGACCAGCAGCCGGGCGACGGTGACGCCTTCCGGCGCGGCGAGCTCCACCGGGTCGATTTCGGCCACCGGCAGTTCCGCCGCGATCCGGACCGGCTCCACCGAGAGAATCGAACTGGTCGTGGGAATCTTCCGCTCCGGATCGGCGAACCCGAACCGGCTGCCCGCGGTGACGAACGCCTCGCGTGCGGCAGCCTCTCCGTGGGCGAGACAGGTCGCCTCATAGGCGAGGATCTCCTTGGCGCGGTTGATGTTCCCCGCCGGGTCGCAGAGCCGCTTCACCTCGTCGATCGGCAGAGCGCTGAAGTAGAGCAGCAGCTTCTCCACCTGGGCGTCGTCGGAATTGCGCCAGAACTGATAGTAGTCGAACACGCTGGTGCGATTGACGTCGAGCCAGACGTTGGCGCCTCCGGAGGTCTTGCCGAACTTCTGCCCGCTGCTGTTCATCAGCAGCGGAATGGTCATGCAGTGAACTTCGTTTCCGCTCTTGCGCCGGACCAGTTCGGTTCCGGCGACCATGTTGCCCCACTGATCCTGCCCGCCCATTTCGAGTTTGCAGCCGTAGTCGCGGTTGAGAATATAGAAGTCGTACCCCTGCAGGATCGAATAGTTGAATTCGAGGAAGGAGAGGCCGTTTTCCAGCCGGGATTTGACCGATTCCTGCGCCAGCATCCGGTTGACGCTGAAGATGCTGCCCACTTCGCGGAGCATCTCGATGTAGCCGATTTTGCAGAGCCAGTCGGCATTGTTGACGAAGAGCGCCTTCCCGTCGGTGTCGTCGATGAAGCGCCGGAGCTGCGCCCGCAGACAGCGGACATTTTCCGCGATGGTTTCGAGTGTCATCATCGGCCGGGCCGAGATCCGCCCCGAAGGGTCGCCGATCTGCGCGGTCGCACCTCCGACCAGAACGATCGGAATATGCCCCGCCTTCTGCAGCAGCCGCATCGCCATCACCGGCAGCAGATGGCCGACGTGCAGGCTGTTGCCGGTCGGGTCGAAGCCGACGTAGAACCTGACCTGTTCCGTGGTCAGAAGTTTTTCGATCGCCTCCTCGTCGGTCTGCTGGTAGCAGAAGCCCCGTGCTTTGAGTTCCTGATAGATGTTCATGATGCCTGCAAAAGTGATTGATTGTTCGAAGCGAATACTATACCCCGTTCTCGGCCCAACTGCAAGTCGGAAACGGAAAAAACCGGACGGCCCGGAGCTGACACGCTCCGGACCGCCCGAAACAACCGGTGATGGTGGTCAGCGGCGGCGCTGTTTGGCTTCGCGGCGCTTGACTTCGCTCGGCTTCTCGTACTGGCGCCGGTTGCGGAGTTCCTTGAGGGTGCCTTCCTTGTCGAGCTTCTTTTTCAGGCGGCGCAGAGCGCGGTCGATGATTTCGCCTTTCTTGACGCGGACTTCGGTATCCATGACTGATTCACCCCCTTTGCGATACGTTGGTTTTTTAACATGCAATTTCTCAATATACACCGCAAGGCGCACAGTGTCAAGAGGGAATCCGGAAAAATCATCCGCGGCGGAGCATCGCCAGCGCAATCCGGAGCCCGTCGGCGGCGGCGGACATGATTCCTCCGGCGCATCCGGCTCCCTCGCCGGAGAGATAGAGCCCGGAGAGCGAGGATTCCAGCGTCTCCGGATCGCGGCGGAAGCGGAATGGACTGGAGACGCAGGTTTCGACCCCGACCAGTTTCCCGTTCCGGATGAATCCGGGCATGATCCGGTCGAAATGGGTGAGGGCGGCGGCGATTCCGGCGGCGAGCTCCTCCGGCAGCAGCCGGTCGATCCGGCCGGGTACAAGGCCCCAGCGGCAGCTGGTGGCGCGGCTTGAAAGCCCGTTTCTGCGGCGGAGAAACGCGGCGGCGTCCTGAGCCGGGAGCGTGTAGTCGCTCCCCCCCAGTTCGAAGGAGGCCCGTTCGAGCGCTTCAAGCCGGTCATACGCCGCGTCGGGACCGGCGAACTTTTCCGGCGGAAAGGTGACGATAAGGCAGCTGTTGGCGAACTCTCCGTCACGGGCATAGTCGCTCATGCCGTTGGTGAGAGAGCGGCCGCGCCAGGCGGTGGCATTGAGGATTTCGCCGCCGGGACACATGCAGAAGGTGCTCACTCCCGGCGCCTGCCGGGGATGGGAGACCATGTGGTATTCGGCGGCGCCGAGCGCCTCCGGCCGCGAGCCGGTGATTCTGTACTGTCGCCGGTCGATGAACTCCTGAGGGTGTTCGATGCGGCAGCCGATCTGGAAGGGTTTGAATTCTCCCGTCGCTCCCTGTTCCCGGAGCCTCCGGGTGAGGGCGCGGCCGCCGAGTCCGGGGGCGATCAGCGTGAGGGGCGCTTCGATCGCTTCGCCCGCCGCGGTGACGACGCCGCGGCAGCGTCCATCCCTGAGCAGCAGGCCGGCAACCTCCGTGCCGAAGCGGAACTCTCCGCCGAGGGAGACGATCCGTTCCCGCAGACCGGCGGCGACGAGCCGCAGATGATCCGAGCCGATGTGGGGGCGTTTGAGGTAGCGGATTTCCGCCGGAGCGCCCGCTTCGGCGAAGGCGTTCAGGATGAAGCCGGAGTTGCCGTCGCGGGTCCCTGTGTAGAGTTTTCCGTCGGAGAAGGTTCCGGCGCCCCCTTCACCGATCAGCAGGTTGCCGGATTCGTCAAGTTCGCGTGTTTCGAGGAATCGCCGTACCTGTGCGAACCGGGTTTCCACCTCCGGGCCGCGATCGAGGATGATCGGCCGGGTTCCAGCCATGGCGAGAGCGAGGGCGACGAAGATTCCCGCGGGGCCGGTGCCGACCACCAGCGGATGGCGCAGGGTGGTTTCCGGCAGTTCCAGGCGGGGGGCTGCGAATTGGACGAGCATTTCCGGTGGAACCGGTTCCAGTTTCCGCGCGGCGGCGGAACGCTCCTCCACCTCGATCAGAAGGGTGTAGACCAGTTGCGGTGTCCCCCGCCGGGAGTCGATGCTTTTGGCGAGAATCCGCCAGTCGAGCAGCGCCGCCGGGGCGATTCGAAGTGCTTTCGCCGCGAGCGCCCCGATCCGATCGTCGATATCAGCGGGCGCAGTGAGGGCGTTGACGGAAAAATTGCGGAGAACCGTATTCATGGAAACGTTTATTCTTCCGGCAACGGGGTTTCCACGACAATCTGCCCCTCGCGCACCTCCGCGTTGGGAATCGCTTTTTTTACGATCGACTGCTGGAAGGTCAGGGGTTTCCGATTCTGCGGGGCCGGTTTTTCCGTCGGCTCATCCGCCGGTTCCTCCGCCGGTTCCTCTGCCGGCTCGGCAGAGGGCGCTGCTGCTGTTTCTTCGGTCGGCGCCTCCGCCTTTCCCGCCGTTTCTCCCTTCGGATTCAGCGGCACCGGAACGGCTTCCTCCTCCTCCGGCGGTGGCGGATCCGCTTTGCGGGCCAGCTCCAGCAGCGGGGCGAGCCGGTCCCGGTCGGCGTCACGCTGGAAACTCGCCCGGTCGACCGCGTTGCTGATCGAAACCAGCGAGGCGGTGGAGGCACGTTCCAGTTCCGGCAGCGCGACGATCCCGGCGACCGCCTGTTTCTGCGGTACGGTGCAGAGCAGGAAGGCGAGAAAGTTGATCAGAACCATACCGGAAAGAAATCCGCAGACTCCGCCGCCGAGTTTGTCGACCGGAGCGGGAAAGTTGAATTCCCGCGGCGTGTCCGGGCGCAGCTGCTCGACCACCTTGAAGAGCACCAGCCAGGTGGCGAAGGCGGCGACCAGCATCGAAGCGGCCGGTTTGAAGGCGGCCGCTTCCGCCGGAAGGGAGTAGAGGCCGCTGATCAGCGGCTCGCTCCAGATTCCGACATAGACTGCGAAGAGCAGGTTGCAGAAGGTGAGGTAGCTTTGAAAAAGACGGCGGTTCAGTCCGGTCAGCGCGGCAAGGATGGGCACTCCCCAGAGAATCAGCATTTCCATAGGTTCTTCACTCCAGATTGAGCGTTACGCGTTCGACTTCCTCGACCGAAGTGACTCCGGCCTCCACCAGCTTGAACCCCTCGTAGGCCATGATCGAACTGCCGTGTTCGCGTTCGATCTCCTCCTTGATGCTGCTGAGGGTGGCGTTCTCGGCCTCCAGGGCCGAGCGCAGAGCGTTGTTCATCACCATCAGATCGAAGATGGCGACCCGGCCGGCGTATCCGGTGCCGTCGCAGTCGCGGCAGCCGACCGGACGGCAGACGTTGCGGGGACTCAGCCCCGCCTGACGGAAATATTCCGCATACTCCGGCGCAAGTTCCGCATGCTCCTTGCAGTGACAGAGGCGGCGCACCAGCCGCTGGGAGACGATCAGCTGCAGCGTCGCGGCGACGCTGCGCAGCGGTACGCCGAGGTTGATCAGCCGGTCGATGGTGCCGAGATTGTCGTTGCTGTGCACGGTCGCGATGATGAGGTGGCCGGTCTGGGCGGCGTGAACCGATACTTCGGCGGTCTCCTCGTCGCGGATTTCACCGAGGCAGATGATGTCCGGATTCTGGCGCAGGGCGTTGCGCAGCAGCTTGGCAAAGGTGATGTCGGCCTTGTTGTTGACCTCCATCTGACTGATGTTCTCCATGACATGTTCGATCGGATCCTCGATGGAGATGACGTTTTTGAGCGAATAGTCGATCGCCTGGAGCAGGGCGTAGAGCGTAGTGGTCTTGCCGCTCCCGGTGGGGCCGCAGATCAGGATCATGCCGGAGGGCATCCGGACTGCGTTCTGCATGATCTTGAGATTCTCTCCGGTCAGGCCGGTGTCGCGCAGCGTGATCGGGCCGGCGCTGGATGCGAGCACCCGGACGGTGATCTTCTCGCCGCCGAATGCTCCGACGCTGGCGACGCGGAACGATGCCGGCCCCTTCGCGCTTTCCGCGCTGAAAGCGCCATCCTGCGGACGCCGCTTTTCGGTGATGTCCATACCCGCGGCCACCTTGATTGCGCTGACCACGCTGGCACCGAGGTTGATGTTCATCTCTTCGACCAGCCGGAGCGCGCCGTCCACCCGGAACCGGACCGCGAGGGTCCCGTTCGGCTTCGGATCGAAGAAGATGTCGCTGGCGCGCCTTGAGAGCGCATCGTAGAGCAGGTGCTTGAGGCGGAGAATCGCTTCACCGGACTCCCCGTGCTGGCCGGATTCCAGCACCGGCTGGCCCCGCGAGTCCCGCAGTTCGATCTCCACATCGTACCGTTTTGCGTTGACCTTCCGGAAAATCGAGTCGAAATTCTCCTTCACCTGGCTCCAGAAGTCGTACAGAAAGAAGACTGCGATGACCGCCGGACCGGCGAGGAGCGCCGCCAGATTGAGCCATTCACGCCCGCGTACCGGTACGGTTTCGCGCCGGTCGATGTAGCCTAACACATAAACGCCGGAGTACATCCAGGCGGCCAGCAGAGCGATCAGAATCGGATTGTAGTTCACGCGTGTTTTCCCTCAATGATTCCCTTCACCGGTAAATGTATTGTCAGGCTCTGTTTTTTTCAACCCGGTGCGGCCAAAAAAAACAAATTTTTCTCCGCCTTTCATTAAGTAAGAACGGATTTCGAAGGAGATTTCTTATCGCCTGCCGGAAAGAATCAGAGAAATTCTTCATTTTCCGCCGTCAGCTTCGCCAGCAGCGCGGGCACTGCGAATTCGGTACGGAGCGTCCGCCGCCCGAGAGTGACCGGCATTGCGCCGCATCCGGTGAAGAGCTCCACTTCATCGTCGGTGAATCCGCCCTCCGGGCCGATCAGCAGTGTCGCCGGGCGTTCCAGCCGGGTCGGCAGCGGGCGTTCTGCGGCGGGGTGGCCGATGAAGAGGTCGGAGTCCGCCGCCAGAAGCGGCAGCTCCTCCTGCACGAAGCGTCGGAAATTCCGCCGGAACTCCACCTGCGGCATGGCGGTGTCGCCGCACTGCTCCAGGGCGAGTTTGAGCGTCTCCTCCACCTCCGGCGGCGTGATCGCCGGACTGCTCCAGTAGCTCTTCTCCGCCTTGCGGGTGGTGAGAAAATAGAAGCGCTTCACCCCCATGGTCGCGGCGCAGTGGAGCACCTTGACGAAGGTGGGGGGGCGCGGCAGGGCGACCGCCAGCGTCACCGGCAGCGGTGGCGGCGGCTCCCGGTCAAGCGAAGGGATGAGTTCGGCCGCCTCCGGCGTGATGGAGACCAGTTCCGCGGTGCCGATCAAGCCGTTGAGCAGCCCCGCCTTGCACCGTTTTCCCGGTTCGGCGTGAATTACTTCGTACAATTGTCTGTGGCGGCGGCCGGTGATGCGCACCCGGTCCGGCGCGATGAAATCGGACTCCTCCAGCAGCAGGAGATTCATAAGAGTTCGCCTCCGTGTTTTTTTACGGAATATAAGATGTCGCGCCGGGCGGTTTTTTTCAAGGGGTGGGAGCCGGTCGGCGGAAAAATTCCATATTTTTCCATCCGGATGCGGGAAAAAGCGCCGGAACGGTGTTATACTATTATATCGAACCAACCAAATTCATTCTGTTGCAAGGAGAGAATCATGTCCGGAGCCGTTTTTTACGTCGCCGCGATGTCGGAACAGCCCGACGGCGGTATCTACCGTTATGAAATGCGCGAATCCGCCGCGCCGGAGCAGGTCGGGTTCACACCGGTCCCCAACGCGAACTACATCGCCTTCTCGCCGGACGGCAAATACATGTACACCACCTGCTCGGTGGAGGGTGAGGGCGGAGTCGCCTCCTTCCGGATTGCCTCCGACGGGTCGCTTGCGCCGATCAACACCTGCGCCGCGGGCGGGCGCAGTACCTGCTACGTCATCACCGATCCCTTCGGAACGTTCCTCTACGCCGCCAACTACAGCACCGGCACCTTCGCGGAGTTCAAACTTGACAACGGCCGGATCGTCGAACGCACCCAGCTCATTCAGCACGAAGGCAAAGGTCCGAACGTCGCCCGCCAGGAGTGCGCGCATCCGCACTTCACCGGACTTTCGCCCGACGGCCGCTACCTCTGTGTGATCGACCTCGGAATCGACGCCATCAAGGCCTATCCGATCGATCCGGTGAAGGGGCTGAATGCGGCGGGTGTGATCACCAGTCCGGTCCGTCCGTCCGGTTCCGGTCCGCGCCATCTGGTCTTCGACCGCTCCGGGAAGATCGCCTATTTGCTGAACGAGCTCGGCAACACGGTGATCTCCTGCCGGTACGCCGACGGCCGGTTCGAGGCGATCGAAACGCGCTCGACCCTCCCGGCGCTGGTCAACGTGGCGACCAAGGCGGCGGCGGTCCGGCTTTCGGCGGATGAACGCTACCTCTTCGCCTCGAACCGCGGCTTCGATTCGATCGCGGTCTTCCGGCTGGACGGAAAAGGCGGCATGGAACGCACCTCGCTCGTCCTCTCGGGCGGGAGCAGTCCGCGCGACATCAACTTCCTGCCCGGCGGGAAGATGTTCGCCGCCGCCAACGAGTTCTCCGACGTGCTGGTCTTCTTCGACTACGACGGTGAAGGCGGACTCACGCCGAACGGGCTCATCTACAAGCTGCCGCGGCCGCTCTGCGTGATGTGGCGCTGACCGGGCCGGACACGCCGAACTCCGGGAGGATGGTGCCATGAAAGCGTTGATTGCCCTGCTTCTGCTCGTTTTCCTCTGCGGCTGCTCCACCTTCCGCGCGCTCTTCGACGAGACGCCGGAGGAGACCGCTGCCCGTCGGAACCGCGCCGCCGCGCGGCAGGCTGCCGTCGGGGAGGGGCAGAAGAAAGAGTTTCGCGACCCGGTGGAGGACCTGCTCCGCATCCGACGCAGCAAGCCGGCTCCGGTCGCCGCCGGATTCGACCTCACCGAGGAGGAGCGGCGCGTTCTGGAGAATTCTCTCTCCGGCAACACCGCTCCCAGTGCCGAAGAGGAGGCTTTTCGCCGCCGGGCCCGGGAGGGGGAAGAGAAGAACGAGGCCTGGGTCTTCGGCGGGAATCCATTCAAGAGTTCGAAGTGAGGCGGAGTGAAACTGCGGCGGCTGGCCTTTCCGCGGTTCCCGGTCCGGGCGGAGACGGCACTTGCGCTGGGCGTGGTGTGCGGCGCGGCTTCCGGCGCGACGGGCGGCGGAGTTGCTGTGCTCATCGCGGTTCCTGCCGGCGCGTTGCTCGCTTTTCTGCTGTTTCGTCCCCGACCGGCGCTGCCGGGTGCGCTCGGTGTGCTGCTCGGCGCGGCGAGCTGGTTCTGCCATGAGAACTGGCGGAGCGATGACGTGCTTCGTTCGCTGCCGGAGCGGAATCTCCGGGCGGAGGTGGTCTGCCGCCTCTCCGACGGGAGAATCACATCGGTCCGGGCAATTCCCGCTCCCGGGCTGGTCCGGGCGGAGCTGCGCGCGCTCCGGCTGCTGGGGGAGAGGGAGTTCCGGCCCGCTTCCGGAACGCTCTATCTGCGCTTCCCCGACCCGGCTCTGCCGGTGCCTCCCTGCGGCGCGGTGATCACCGGTTCCGGCACGCTGGAGCTTCCATCGGACTCCGTCTACCGCTGGGAAGACGGAGAGCTGCGGCCGGTCCGGAACGGACTCTCCTTCGCCGGATTTCTCGCCGCCCGCGGTGCGGAACGGCTCTTCCGAATCGACTGGTTCCAGGTGGACCGGGAGGAACCGGGAATCGTCGGACAGCTCTGCCGCATCCGCGACTTTCTGCTGGAGCGGTCGCTGCGGGGCGTCACCTCCGACCGGGTCCGCTGTTACGCGGCGGCGCTCTTCTTCGGCGCCACCGGCGGCATCGACGGCTCCACCCGCGAACGGTTCATCCGTTCCGGCACGATCCATCTCTTTTCGGTGAGCGGCATGCATGTCGCCGTGCTGGCCGGGGTATTGCTCTGGCTGTTGCGGTCGCTGCCGATGCGGCCACGGATGCTCTCTCTGCTGCTGCTGGTCGGCGCCTACGTGCTGACCACCGGCGCCAATCCGCCCGCGATCCGCGCCTTCTGCATGATCGGACTGTGGTGTGTTCTGCGGATGGCGCTGCTCTACACCCCGGCGCTCAACACCCTTTTTCTCGCGGCGGCGGCGATGGTGCTCGTTTCGCCGATGCTGGTGCTCGATCTGGGATTCCAGTACTCGTTCGTCATCACCGCCATGCTGATTCTTCTCGCGGAACGGTTCCGGGAGTGGAACGAACTCTTCCGCGAACCGCTGCGGTACATGCCCTCCGGCCGTGCCGCGTTCCGTTTCGAACGGTCGCTTCGGCGGGGAACCGCACTGCTCTTTACCGTCGGCGGATGTGTCGCCGCCTTCCTCGCCGGAGCGGGGATTTCGCTCCATTCGCAGGGGCTGCTGCTGCCCGGTTCGGTGCCGGCCAATCTGCTGCTCTCGCCGCTGGTTGGCGCGCTCTTCCCGGTGCTCGCGTTCAGACTTTCGTTCGGACTGCTGTTCCCGGTGCTCGACCGGCTGGGCGCCTGGCTGCTCACCGCCGGATTCTCGCTGATGGATGCGATTGCCGGAACCGTTTCGGAATGCTTCGGACGGATGTCGGCGGTCCGTCCCTCCGGCTGGGAGGCCGTTCTCTTCACCGGGGCGCTGCTCGTCGCCGCCGGGGTGCGGAAGAGGCGGATTGCCGTCTCTTCCGCGTTTCTCGCCGCGCTGCTGCTGGTCGGGTGGGTGATCCGCGCCGGATTCCGGCCGCCCGCCCTGATGGTCGGCGCCGGCGGACGCTCCCCGCTGCCGGTGGTCGCGGTCGCCGAACCCGCCCGCGGCATCGGTATCGCGGTCAATATGCCCGGCGGGGATGCCGCGGAAGCGGTCGCCGGATTCTTCCGGAAGAGCGGCATTGTCGCGGTGGAGACTCTCTACCTCTCCCGGCCCCGGACCGGAGCGGCGCGGGGAGTGCCCGCCCTGCTCCGCGCCCTCCCGGTCAACCGGATCGCTCTGCCGGAGCCGGATTCCTACGGCTGGCGGATGGAGGAGCTGCTCGAACTGCGCGCCGCCGGGGTTCCGGTGACCGCCCATCAGGGGCGTGACCCCGGTTTCTGCCGGATTCTTGACGAAAAAACGCATTGGGAGGTTGCATATTCGAATCCCGGGTCTAAATTGTTATTCCGGCTGCTGATCGATGCGGCCGATTCCGGGTGGCGGTTCACGCTGCGCCGCCCGGGCCGCCCGGAGGAGCGGTTTCAGATTCCATACGGCAGCGTGCTGGAGATGCGCGAACATGTGCTCGGAGAACCGTGAGAAAAAGTTGAAGATCTGCCACGTCATCACCCGGATGATCGTCGGCGGCGCACAGGAAAACACCCTCTACTCGGTGATCGGCCACCTTCGCCACGGTCACGAGGCGGTCCTGCTGACCGGACCCTCACCCGGGCGGGAGGGTAAATTGCTCGCCCATGTCGACTGCCCGGAGTTCGAAACCGTCGAAATTCCTTCGCTGGTGCGCAATATCGACCCGGTCAACGACATCAAGGCGTACTTCGCGCTCAAACGTTTCTTCCGGAACCGTCGGTTCGACGTGGTCCACACCCACAGCTCCAAGGCCGGGATCATCGGGCGTCTGGCCGCCCGCGCCGCCGGAGTGCCGGTGGTGGTCCACACCGTCCACGGGCAGGCGTTCCACCCCTACGAGAAGGCGTGGAAGAACCGGCTCTACCAATTCGCTGAACGGCTGGCCGCCCGCCGCTGCGACCGCATCTTCGCCGTCGCACAGGCGATGATCGATCAGTGCGTCGAAGCGGGCATCGCGCCGCGCGACCATTACCGTGTGGTCTATTCCGGCATGGATACCGCACTCTTCGCCGGAGCAGAGCCGGAACCGGCGCTGCGTGAATCGCTCGGCATCCCGCCGGAGGCGCGGGTGATCGTCACCGTCGCCCGGCTCTTCAACCAGAAGGGGTATGAGTATGTCATCCCGGTGGCGGCGAAGGTGATCGCGGAGTTCCCCGACACCCATCTGCTGATCGTCGGCGACGGCCCGATGCGGGAGCAACTCGACGCCGAAATCGCCGCGCTGGGGCTCACCGGGCACTTCCACTTCGCCGGACTGGTCGCGCCCGATCAGGTCCACCGCTATCTCGCGCTCGCCGATCTGCTCTGGCACCTCTCGCTTCATGAGGGACTGCCCCGCTCGGTGGTGCAGGCGCTGGCGACCGGAATTCCGGCGGTCGGATTCCGGCTCGACGGTACGCCGGAGGTGGTGATCGACGGCGAGACCGGCTACTGTGTCGCTCCCGAATCGGTGGAGGAGGTGGCCGAAGCGACCCGCAGGCTCTGGCTCGATCCGGAACGCGCCCGGACAATGGGCGAAAACGGCAGGAAGCTGGTGCTTGAGAAGTTCCGCTGGGAGACGATGGTCGATATCCTCGAACGGGAATACCGCGAACTTCTCGACCGGGTTTCCCGCTGAAAAAAAGAGATCCCCGGCTGCCCGGGGATCTTCGGTTTCCGCAATCGAAAGCGGGAATTACCCCACTTCCGCGCCGGAGGCGATTTCGCCGTCGGTCGTCACCAGCCGGAGGGTGTCGCCCTCCTTCGCCGCGAGCAGCATTCCGGCGGACTCGATGCCGCGGATCTTCGCCGGACGGAGGTTGGCGACAATCACGATGCTCTTCCCCGCCAGCGATTCCGGGGTGTACCACCGGGCGATGCCGGAGACGATCTGCCGCTCCTCGCCGCCGGATTCGATCCGGAGCCGGAGCAGCCGGTCCGCCCCCTCCACCCGGCTCGCCTCGATCACCTTCGCCGTGCGGAGCTGAACTTTTGCGAAATCGGCGATGTCGATCAGCTCCGCCACTCCGACCGGCGCGACCTCTTTTGCCGCCTTCGCCGGTTTCGCCGCCTTTTCCTGCTTCGCCGGTTTCGCTTCGGCCTCCTTCGCCGCTTCGAACTGGATCCGCGGGAAGAGCGCGGCACAGTCCTGCACGGCCCGTCCGGCGAGGTCGCTCTTCTTCGTCTTCAGGTCGGAGATCTTCAGCGCCGCGAAGTCGCGCCGATCGTATCCGAGCGCGGCGCCGAGATCGGCCATCTTCGACGGCATCACCGGCGCGAGCAGCACCGCGACCCGGCGGAGCGCGTCGGCCGCGGTGTAGAGCACCGTGTTGAGCCGGGCGATTTCGCCCTTCTTCGCGAGGCTCCACGGCGCGGTCTTCTCCATGTAGCGGTTGCCCGCCCGGACCGCGTTCATCACCGCCGCCAGCCCCTGGTCGAACTTCATCGCCAGCAGGCAGCTTTCCATCGCCGCAACCGCCTTGTCGACCTCCGCATTGAGTTCAGTTTCGTCGGCGGTGAGTTCGGCGGGCGGCTGGATCACTCCGCCGGAGCGGAGCGTCATCTTCAGCACCCGCGAGAGCAGGTTGCCGAGGTCGTTGGCAAGATCGCTGTTGTAGCGGGCGACGAACGCCTCCTCGGTGAAATTCGCGTCATTGCCCGGCGACATCTCCGAGAGCAGGAAGTAGCGGAAGGCATCCACACCGTAGCGCTCGACCATATCCATCGGATTGACCACGTTGCCGAGCGACTTGCTCATTTTGGTGTTGCCGGTCAGCCACCAGCCGTGGGCGAAGATGGTCCGCGGCATCGGCAGGCCGATCGCCTTGAGCATCGTCGGCCAGTAGACGCTGTGAGTGGTGAGAATGTCCTTGCCGATCAGGTGGTAGCTCGCCGGCCACCAGTGCTCGAACTCCTCCGGATTGCGGTGGAATCCCACCCCGGAGATGTAGTTGATGAGCGCGTCGAACCAGACGTAGCAGACATAATCGGGGTCGAACGGCAGTTCGATGCCCCACGACAGGCGCGATTTCGGTCGGCTGATGCAGAGGTCGGAGAGCTTCTTCCGGAGGAAGCCCAGCGTCTCGTTCGCCCGGAACGACGGCTGGATGAAATCCGGATGGGTCTGGATGTAGTCGATCAGCCACTCCTGATAGTTGCTCATGCGGAAGAAGTAGTTCGACTCCTTGATCGCGCTCACTTCGCGGCCGCACTCCGGACACTTCCCGTCGACCAGATCCTTCTCGGTGAAGAACCGCTCGTCGCCGACGCAGTACCAGCCGGTGTATTCCGCCTTGTAGATTTCTCCACGGTCGTAGAGCTCCTGGAGGATCTCCCGCACCACCTTCTTGTGATACTCCTCGGTGGTGCGGATGAAGCGGTCGTTGGTGATCCCCAGCTTGCGCCACAGCTCCTGAAAGCGGACCACGGTCTCGTCACAGTGCTGTTTCGGATCCATGTGCCGCTTCTCGGCGGCTTTCTGCACCTTCTGACCGTGCTCGTCGGTGCCGGTGAGGAAGAAGGTGTCCTCGCCGAGGGAGCGGTGGTAGCGCGCCAGCACGTCGGCGAGAATCGTCGTGTAGGCGTGGCCGATGTGAGGTTTGTCGTTGACGTAGTAGATCGGTGTCGTCACGTAGAAATTTTCCGTATTCATCGGTACCTCCCGGAAGGGTATGTGAAAATTGTCAGATCAAATTTTCCATTAATATATCCTCCCGGCGGGAAAAAAGCGAATTCCAAACCGGGAAAACAGAAAACGGCCCGCGACCCGGCCGGGCCGCGGACCGTATCCGCGGAAGAGTTCTTCGCCTTACTGGAGCTTTCCGGCGATGCCGAGCCAGCCCTGAATCACCGGCGAGAACTTGATGAACACCGGCGCGAAGACGATGCACACCATGCTCATGAGCTTGATGAGGATGTTCAACGCCGGGCCGCTGGTGTCCTTGCAGGGATCGCCGACGGTGTCGCCGATCACGGCGGCTGCATGGGTCGGATTCTTCGAGCCGTCGGCGAGCTTCTTGCCGCCGTAGGCGCCGTTCTCGATGTGCTTCTTGGCGTTGTCCCAGGCGCCGCCGGCATTGTTCAGCATCGTGGCGAGCACGAATCCGGTGGCGAGGCCGCCGGCGAGCATGCCCATCACGCCCGGAATGCCGAGGATCAGCCCGGTCAGTACCGGAATGACGATCGCCAGCAGCGAGGGCACGAGCATTTCACGCTGCGCTCCGGCGGTGGAGATCGCCACGCAGCGGGCGTAGTCCGGTTTCTCCTCGCCCTTCATGATGCCGGGCATCGCCTGGAACTGGCGGCGCACCTCTTCGACCATCGAACCCGCGGCGCGACCGACCGCTTTCATTGTCATCGCGCAGAAGAGGAACGCGGCCATACCGCCGATGAAGAGGCCGCCCAGCAGCATCGGATTCATGATGTTCAGCTGCTGCCAGTCGACGAAATTGAGAATGGTCATCTTGCTGGCGGCGGCGACGTCGATTCCCTCGCCGAGGCCGGAGTCGAACTTGCCGATCCAGATTTTGCTCTCTTCGATGAAGCTGGCCAGCAGCGCCATCGCGGTCAGCGCCGCCGAACCGATCGCGAACCCCTTGCCGGTCGCGGCGGTGGTGTTGCCGAGCGAATCGAGCGCGTCGGTGCGCTGGCGCACCTCCGGCGGCAGGCCGGACATCTCCGCGTTGCCGCCGGCGTTGTCGGCGATCGGACCGTAGGCATCGGTCGCCAGTGTGATTCCGAGTGTCGAGAGCATGCCGACCGCGGCGAAGCCGACGCCGTACAGCCCCATCGAGAAGGCGCCCGGCGCACCGGAGAATCCGCCCGCGAAGCCGTAGGCGCAGAGGATGCCGATGACGATGGTCACCACCGGAATTCCGGCGGAGTACATGCCGGTGGCCAGTCCGTCAATGATGGTGGTGGCCGGTCCCATCTGGGCCTGGAAGGCGATGCCGCGGGTCGGCTTGTATTCGGCGCTGGTGTAGTATTCGGTCGCCTGACCGATGATCACGCCCGCTGCCAGTCCGGCGACCACCGAACCGAAGATGCCGAGCGTGATGAAGTCGAGATACCACAGGAAGAGCAGGGCGACCAGGATCAGCACTGAACTGCCGAGCGTTCCGGTGAGCAGACTGCGCAACAGCTGCTTCTGGCTGGCTCCCTCCCTGCAGCTGACCATGCGGATGCCGATCAGCGAAAGCAGCGTGCCCAGCCCCGCCACGATCATCGGCGAGAGAATCAGTTTGAGCGCGTAGTCGGTCGTCGCTCCGGCGCTCTGGGCCGCGACGGCGGCTCCGAGCGCGGCGGTGGCGAGGATCGAGCCGCAGTAGGATTCGTAGAGGTCCGCGCCCATTCCGGCGACGTCGCCGACGTTGTCGCCGACGTTGTCCGCGATGGTGGCCGGGTTGCGCGGGTCGTCTTCCGGAATTCCCGCCTCGACCTTGCCGACCAGGTCGGCGCCGACGTCGGCGGCCTTGGTGTAGATGCCGCCGCCGACGCGGGCGAAGAGCGCCTGGGTCGAGGCGCCCATGCCGAAGGTCAGCATGGTGGTGGTGATGTGGACCAGTTTTTCAGAGACCGAGCAGCCGGCAGGAACCAGTTCCAGCCCGAGGAAGCGCAGGCCGGTCGCCATGTGTTCGGGTGTGTAGACCAGCTTGTCGAGGATGAGGTACCAGAGGCAGATGTCGAGCAGTCCGAAGCCGACCACCACCATGCCCATGACCGCGCCGGAGCGGAAGGCGACCTGAAGTCCGCGGTTCAGCCCTTCGCTGGCCGCCTGCGCGGTGCGGTTGGAGGCGCGGGTCGCGGTCTTCATGCCGATGTAGCCGCAGAGGCCGGAGAAGAAGCCGCCCGTCAGGAAGGCGACCGGCACGAACGGATTCTGCACCCCGCAGTAGGCCAGAATTGCAAAGATGACGAAGAGGATGAAAAAGACGATGCCGACCACCTTGTACTGGCGGCGGAGATAGGCCATCGCCCCTTCGCGCACGTAACCGGCGATCTCCTTCATCCGCTCATTTCCTTCGTCGGCCGCGATCATCTTGCGGTAGAAGATCAGCGCCACCAGCAAAGCGATGATCGACGCAAGCGGCGCCACCCACCAGAGCAGCGGCATCCCGGCGAACATGGAGAGGCTCTCCAGTTCCGGCGGAACGGCGGTTTCCACGACGGTTACGGATTCAACCACCACGTCAGCGGCGGCGGCCACTCCTGCGAAGGAGAGGCCTGTCAGCAGCAGTTTTTTCATTTGAGCTCCCCGGTTAGAGTTGATAATATATCTGAATTCGACCGGAGTTCCGGCCACAATTCCCGTTTAAAGATACTCCGTGAAATCGATCCGCGGTATGGAGAAAACGGTGAAAATTCTGCACTTTTTCGTTTTTTAAACAAAAACCCAAATTGCAATTACAATAGTTTCATTTTTTTTAATTGCAAGATTGTCCGAATGGTGATACATTAATTTTGTTCATTTTTTATCGAAAATTATCTGGAATCAGGAGATATTACAGGAAATGAGTGAAGAAGTCCGCAACGATGCCGCAACCGACGCCGAAGCCGGGGAACAGCAGGTCAACTCCCTTTTCGCCCAGCGGCTGGCGAAGGTCCGGGAACTGGAAGCCGCGGGGATCGATCCCTACGGCCACGCCTTCCCCAATACCGTTCCGATCGAACAGGTGCGTGCGGAATTCGTCGCTCCGGCCGAGGGCGAGTACGGCCCCGAAGTGATCGTCGCCGGAAGGCTGACTGCCCGCCGCGGCATGGGCAAGTCGATCTTCGCCGACCTGCGCGACAGTTCCGGCAAGATCCAGCTCTTCGTCGGCAAGAGCGAGATCGGCGACGAGGCGTTCGCCCTGTTCAAGAAGCTCGACATCGGCGACATCGTCGGCATCAAGGGGCCGACCTTCCTCACCCGGATGGGCGAGCTCACCATCCGCGTCCACGAGTGCACGCTTCTTTCGAAGTCGCTCCGCCCGCTGCCGGAGAAGTTCCACGGGCTGGTCGACGTCGAACAGCGTTACCGCCAGCGCTACCTCGACCTCATCTGCAACGACGAGAGCCGCCGGATTCTCAAGATGCGCAGCGACATCATCCGCGAGATCCGCAACTTCATGGATTCCCGCGGCTTCATGGAGGTGGAGACCCCGATGCTTCAGGCGCTCGCCGGCGGCGCTTCCGCCAATCCCTTCACCACCTTCTACGAGGCGCTCAATTCGACCATGTACATGCGCATCGCGCCGGAACTCTACCTCAAGCGGCTGCTGGTCGGCGGCTTCGAGAAGGTCTATGAACTCAACCGGAACTTCCGCAATGAGGGGATGGACCGCCGTCACAATCCGGAGTTCACCATGATGGAGGTCTACCAGGCCTACGGCGACTGCCGCACCATGATGGAGCTCATCGAATCGCTGATTACCACCGTCGCGATGAAGGTGGTCGGCACTTTGAAGATCGACCACGGCAACGGCAAGGTGATCGACCTCACGCTCCCCTGGCGGCGCGCCACCTACAACGAACTGTGCGAGGAGAAGGGCGGCGCCGACTGGTTTGAGCTCACGCCGGAGGAGCGGATCGAGCGCGGCAAGTCGCTCGGTCTGGATGTCCATCCCGGCATGCCCGATCTGGAGGTGACCAACGAACTCTATGAAAAGCTGGTCGAGCCGACGCTGATCCAGCCGACCTTCGTGACCCGGATTCCGGTCGAGCTGCTGCCGCTGGCCAAGGGGTGCCCGGACGATCCGACCCATGTCGACGTCTTCGAACTCGGCATCAACGGCGTCGAGGTCGCTCCCGCCTACTCCGAACTCAACAATCCGATCATCCAGCGCCGCCGGCTGGTCGAGCAGTTCGAGAAGAGCAAAAAAGAGGGCGACCGGATCGAGGACAAGATCGACGAGGATTTCCTCGTCGCCCTCGAGCACGGCATGCCTCCGGCGGGCGGCATGGGCGTCGGCATCGACCGGCTGGTGATGATTCTCACCGGCGCCGAGGCGATCCGCGACGTGATCCTCTTCCCGCAGATGCGCCTTCGGAAGTAATCCGTTCCGATGGAGGCGCCGGAACAGATCTGGGAGGTCAGCGACGTCAACCGCGCCGTGCGCGAGATCGTCGAAGGCAGCCTCCTGCCGTTCTGGCTCCGCGGCGAGGTCGGTTCGCTGGTTCTGCACCGCTCCGGCCACGCCTACTTCACGCTCAAGGACACCAACTCCCAGCTCCGCGCCGTCTTCTTCGGCGGTGCGGCGCAGTGTGCGAAGCTCGGCGTCGCCAACGGCTCGATGATCGAGGCGTTCGGCAATCTCACCGTCTACGAGGTGCGCGGCGAATATCAGTTCTCCGCCCGCCGCCTGCGGCTCGCCGGTCTCGGCGACCTCCAGCGCCGCTTCGAGGAGGTGCGCCGCCGCCTGGCCGCCGAGGGGCTGTTCGACCAGGAGCGCAAGCGGCCGATTCCGGTTCTGCCGAAGCGGATCGGCGTGGTGACCAGTCCCACCGGGGCGGCGATCCGCGATTTCCTGCAGATCATCAACCGCCGTTTCCCCAATGTCAACATCCGCATCTACCCCTGCATGGTGCAGGGGCAGGGCGCGGCCGAACAGGTTGCCCGCGGCGTCGAATTCTTCAACCGCACCGGCGGGGCCGACGTCATCGTCGTCACCCGCGGCGGGGGCAGCATGGAGGACCTCTGGCCCTTCAACGAGGAGCGGCTTGCCCGCGCCGTCGCCGCGAGCGCCATTCCGGTGATCAGCGCGGTGGGTCACGAGATCGACTTCACCATCTGCGACTTCGCCGCCGACCTCCGGGTGCCGACCCCCTCCGCCGCCGCCGAGCTGGTGATCGGCAAACGCGAAGAGATGGCCGCGAAACTCGAGCGGCTCGACAAGGATCTGCGGAACGTTCTTGCGCTCACGCTCACCCGGCTGCGGAGCCGGTTCGAGCGCGCCGCCGGGAGTTTCGTCTTCCGCGAGCCGAAACACCTTGCCGAAATGCGCCGCCAGCAGCTCGACGAACTGGAGTCCCGGCTTTTTTCGTGCGCGGAAAATCTGCTGCTGCGCCACCGTTCGCGGCTTGACCGGCTCGCCGGGACGCTCGCCGCGCTCAATCCCCGGCGTCAGCTCGAACGCGGCTACGCGATCCTCTTCGATCCAGCGGAGAACCGTCCGGTGACCACCTCGAAACTGCCCGCCGGGACTCCGCTCCGGGCGCAACTCGCGGACGGGGAAATGGATGTCGAGGTGAAGTGATTCCCCGCCGCGGAAAATGCGGAAAAAACACCGTCCGACAGCTTGTTAAAATCCCGGCGTGGTGGTATATTACTCCATTTTAGGGTCCGCGGGCTCTTCTCCGGCAGGCGGATTGCAATTTAATAGCGAACAAATGTTTATATAAATAGCGGCGGGAACAGGTTATGAGTGAATTGGGGAACAGGGATTTTCCGGTCAATATTGAAGATATTATGCATACTGCATATCTGCAGTATTCGCTGAGCGTCAACGTCGGCCGGGCGATTCCGGATGTTCGCGACGGTTTGAAGCCGGTGAACCGCCGGATTCTTTACGCGATGCGGCAGCTTGGGCTGAGCAAATCCCACGCGACGGTGAAGTGCGCCCGTGTCGTCGGTGAAGTGATGGGTAAGTACCACCCGCACGGCGATGTGGCGATCTACGATGCGCTGGTCCGGCTGGCGCAGGACTTTTCGATGCGCAACCCGCTGGTTGAGGGTCAGGGCAACTTCGGCAACATCGACGGCGACCCGGCGGCGGCCAGCCGCTACACGGAGTGTCGCATGGAGCGGCTCGCCGAGGAGATGCTCAGCGACATCGAAAAAGAGACCGTCGACATGATTCCGAACTTCGACGAGTCGGAGACGGAACCGGCGGTGCTGCCCGCCCGCTTCCCGCAACTGCTGGTCAACGGCACCACCGGCATCGGCGTCGGCATGGCGACCAACATTCCGCCGCACAACCTCGGCGAGGTGATTGACGCGACTGTCTGCCTGCTGGAGAATCCGAAGGCGACGGTCGACGAGCTCATGGAGCATCTGCCCGGGCCGGACTTTCCGACCGGCGCGATCATCCGCGGCCGTTATTCGCTGCGGCAGTTCTACCAGACCGGCCACGGCAGTGTCAAGATCCGCTCCAAGGCGGACATCATCGAGAAGGACGGCCGCGAGCAGATCATCGTCACCGAAATTCCCTACGCGGTCTGCAAGGAACAGCTGGTCAAGAAGATCGCCGAACTGGTCAATGAGAAGCGCATCACCGGCATCTCCGGGCTGCGCGACGAGTCGAGCAAACGCACCGGCATGCGCATCGTCATCGAAATCAAGCGCGGCGCAATGGCCTCGGTCGTGCTCAACCAGCTCTATGCCCATACGTTGCTCGAAACCACCTTCGGCTGCACGATGCTGGTGGTCGACCACAACCGGCCGCGCACGATGAATCTGGTGCAGGTGCTGCAGGCCTACATCGACCACCGGCTCGAAGTGGTGCTGCGCCGGACCATCTTCGATCTGCGCAAGGCGGAGGCGCGGGCCCACATCCTCGAAGGATTGATGAAGGCGCTGGCCAACATCGACGAGGTGGTGCAGATCATCCGCGAGTCGCGCAGCCGCGCCGATGCGGCGGCGAACCTGATCGCCCGTTTCGAATTCACCCAGGTCCAGACCGACGCGATTCTCGACATGCGGCTGCACCAGCTGACCGGACTGGCCATCGAAGTGCTCAAGGCGGAACTGGAAGAGCTGCTCAAGCGGATCGAATACCTCAAGGCGCTCTCCGCCAGCCGCGACATGCGGCTCGGCGTCATCCGCGACGAACTGCTCGAAATCAAGGAGAAGTATGCCGATCCGCGCCGGACGGAGATCACCACCGACGACTCCGACCTCAACATCGCCGACCTGATTCCGCGTCACAGCTGTGTGATCACCGTGTCGAACACCGGCTACATCAAGCGGGTGCCCGCCGACACCTACCGTACCCAGCACCGCGGCGGCAAGGGAATCATCGGCATGGAGACCAAGGAGGAGGACCATGTCGAACATCTCTTCAATGCCGACAGCCACGATCTCATCTTCTTCTTCACCGACCGCGGCTTCATGTACTGGCTCAACGTCTACGAGATTCCGGAGGGGTCGCGCACCGGCAAGGGCAAGGCGATCGTCAACATGATCAAGATCGAGCCCGGCGAGAAGATCTGCGCGATGCTGACCGTCAGCCAGGATGAGTTCAACGACCCGAACAAGTACATCGTCATGGCTTCGCGCCGCGGCTACATCAAGAAGAGCGAGCTGGCCCTCTTCAAGAACCTCCGCCGGGTCGGTCTGCGCGCCCTCGTCATCGAGGACGACGATGATCTCATCGGCGCCGGCATCAGCGAGAACGGCAACGAAATCCTGCTTTCGACCCGGCTCGGCATGGCCTGCCTCTTCGACCAGAACGACGAGCAGATCCGACCGATGGGCCGCACCGCCCGCGGCGTGACCGGCATGCGGTTCAAGATTCCGGGGGACGACGTGGTCAGCCTTGAAATCATCCGCGAACATGTGTACAGCGATGAGGAACCCGCCGACGAGAACGAGACGGAAACCGAGGTCGAAGTCGACGTCGACGACGAAGCGCCGGTCTACGGCAGCGGTCCGGAGGTACTGGTGGTGACCGACGGCGGCATGGGCAAGCGCTCCTATGTGAGCACCTACCGCAAGACCAACCGCGGCGCGAAGGGTGTGGTGAACATCCGCCTGCGCGAAGGCGAATCGGTGCTTTCGGTCATCCAGATCACCGAGGAGGACGAGATTCTGCTCACCACCGAGCGGGGGCAGCTGGTGCGGATTCCGGCGAAGGAGATCCGCCGCGTCGGCCGCGCCTCGAAGGGGGTGCGGATCATGAACCTCAATCCGGGCGACCGCATCACCGGCGTCGCCAAGCTGATTGAAGTGGATGTTCCGAAAGCCGCGACGGCGGAAACTCCGGCGGAAGAGGGGACTGCGGCGGATCCGGCTGTGCCGGAAACTCCGGCGACCCCGGCGGTCGATACGGATGTTGAACCCGGCAGCGGAGAATAACCCATCAAACCGCGAGGCGGCATGTTTCACTTCAGGCAATATTCGGCGCCGAAAGAACTTCCCCTGATCATGGGGATCGTCAATGCGACCGGCGACTCCTTCAGCGAGGGGCCGGGGTCCGCGCCGGAAAGTGCGCTCGACCGTGCGCTGCGGCTGCTCGCCGACGGTGCCGATCTGCTCGACATCGGCGGCGAATCCACCCGGCCGGGGGCGCGGGAGATTCCTCCGGAGGAGGAGATCGATCGGATTCTGCCGGTGATTCGGGGAGTCCGTGCGGCGTGCCCCGACGCGGTTCTGAGCGTCGATACGCGCAAATCCGAAGTGGCCGCCGCCGCCATTGAGTGCGGGGTGGAGATCATCAACGACGTATCGATGCTGCGGTACGATGCCGCGCTGGCGCGGGTGACTGCCGAAGGCGGGGCGGCGCTGGTGCTCAGCCATTCGCGGGGAACGCCGGAGACGATGCGTTCTTCCGCGTATCACGATTACGGCGCGGATGTCGTCGCGACGGTGGCGGCGGAGCTGGCCGCGGCGAAACGGACCGCGCTGGAGGCGGGGGTTGCGGAAGAGAATCTGATTTTCGATCCCGGCATCGGTTTTGCCAAGACGCCGGAACAGGACTGGGAGCTGCTGCGCCGGAGCGGAGAGTTCCGCCGGCTCGGCCCGGTGCTGGTCGGTATGTCGCGCAAATCATTTCTCGGGAAATTTCTCAACCGCCCCGATCCGGCGGACCGGCTCGGCGGTACGATTGCGGCGGCGCTTCACCTTGCCGGATGCGGGGTGGAGATTCTCCGGGTTCACGATGTCCGTCAGCTTCGCGACGCGCTGCTGGTCCGGGCGAAACTTCAGGAATGAGGAGCTGCGAAATGTTGCCGGATGTTTCCATGCTGATCGACTTCGCGCGGATGGTCATTGAAATCGCGATCCTCGCCCTGGTCATCTACAAGATTCTCTATTACATGCGCGGCGCGCGCGGCTCCTACGTGCTGGCCGGAATCATCATTCTGCTGGTGGCGCTGATCGTCATTTCGCAGTATCTCAAGCTGGAAGCGATCAATTTTCTGCTGCAGTGGCTGCTGGTTTCACTGCCGACGGCGCTTTTCATCATCTTCCAGCCGGAGCTGCGGCGCGCGTTCGCCCAGCTGGGCAGCTACACGGTATTTCAGGGCAAGCGGCGCCGCGAAGTGATCGGCGAACTGGTCACCGCCACCGCCAACATGGCGAAGCGCAAGTGCGGCGCGCTGATGGTGGTCGAGCGGCGGATCGGCATGCAGGCGCTGATCGACGACTCGGTCCGGCTCGACATCAAGATCAATGCGATGGTGCTCGAATCGATCTTCTTCCCCAATTCTCCGCTGCACGACGGTGCGGTGATCATCCACGACGACCGGATCGTGGCGGCGCGTGCGATTCTGCCGCTGACCCGGGCGGAGAACATTTCACGCCGGCTGGGAACCCGCCACCGGGCAGCGCTGGGGATCTCCGAGGAGACCGACGCGGTGACGATCGTGGTTTCCGAGGAGACCGGCACGATCAGCATCGCCTGTCGCGGAGTGCTGCATCGCGACCTTGCGGTCAGCGAGCTTGAGAACTATCTGGAGAAGCTGATTATTCAGGAACAGGACGACACCGATCTTGCCGAGACCGTGCAGATGCTCGAGGAGCAGTCTGAACAGCCCTCCGCTGTGCCGTCTCCGGCGGAAAGGAGCGAGAAGAAATGAACCATCTCATCGGCCGGATTTTCTCCCGTATCTGGATGTTTCTGCGTCGGGACTTCTGGCGCAAGCTGATTGCGCTCTGCTTCGCTTTCTTCACCTATTTCGCGGTGCAGGCGCAGCTGGCGGGGGAACAGAAGCTCACCGGTGTCCCGGTGGAGATCCGGCTTCCTCCCGAACTCATCAGCGTCGGCCGTCAGGATTTCCTGGTTTCGGTGACCGCCCGCGGGCCGAAGAGTTCGCTGCGTAACTTTGAGGGCAGGGATCTCAAGGGGGTGGTGGAGGTCCGGCTGGAGGATTATGTGCCGGGGGTGCCGTTCAAAGTGCGGCTTCACCCCTCGGATTTCCGTCCGGTCAAGGGTGTCAGCGTCAATTCGATCGATCCGCAGTATGGGGAGCTGGTGCTGAATCTGCAGCGGAGGGTGTCACGGAATGTTCCGATACGACCGAAATTCACCGGGCAGCTGGGGCGGAATTACCGGCGTGCCGATGTGCGCTGCATTCCCTCTGAGACGCAGGTGACCGGTCCGGAACAGCTGGTCCGGGAGCTGCAGGAGATTTCGACCCGTCCGATTGCGCTCGACGACACGGTGACCGAGTCGTTCGAATACCGGGCGCAGCTGGAACCGCCGGCGGGGGTGATGGTTTCGCCGTGGCGGGCGACGGTGCAGGTTGATATTGTGCGCAACTACGAGCGCCGGATTTTTCAGGACATGCCGCTGCTGCTGCTTTCCGAACCGGGCGGGAACCGCCGGTTCCAGGTGGAGGTGCTCGACAAGCCGCGGGTGGATGTGACCGTGAGCGGCCTGGCGCAGCCGGTTTCGGCGCTGCGGACCGGCGACGTCAAGGTCTATCTGGATATCTCCCGACTCTCCGAACCGGGCATCTACACACTTCCGGTCGGCTGTTACGTCAAGGGGGACAATCTCGACGTGCGGGAGATTTACCCCGAACAGATCAAGGTGAAAATCACGAATCTGCGATAAAAAACAAAAGAAAGGTGCAGTTCCATGATTATCAAGAAACTCAACACGATGTTCCACAAACACAGCCGGTGGCTTTTCGGAGCGTTCACGATCGTCATCATCGTGTCGTTCATGGGGTTTCTGACGCCGGGGCAGTTCGGGCTGGACATGTTCTCCGACCCGGCGAACACCCGGGTCGGCACCGCGTTCGGCGAACCGGTGACCTACGGGGAGCTGATCACCGAGGCGGAACGGCTTCAGCTGTTCAATCAGATTTTCTACGGGGTCTCTTCGCGCGGTCTGAATCCGGAGCAGGCGTTCGGACCATACTGCATGGTGCTGGCGGCGAAACGGATGGGGTTGGCCGCCAGTGACAGGGAGGTCGCCGCTCTGCTCCGACAGGCGCCGACGCTCCAGGTCGACGGCAAGTTCAGTCTCGACGCTTACAAACAGCTGCTGGCCAACCTGAATCGGCAGGGAATCGCCGATACCGATCTCAACGATGCGGTCCGGGACATCGTGCTGCTCAACAAGGTGGGGCGCGATCTCGCCTCCGGCGTGGTGGTCACTCCGGGCGAGGTGGAGAACTTCTACCGGCAGCTCAACGGGAAATTCAAGGTGCGGGCGGCACTGTTCGATGCCGCCGCATTCAAGAGCAAGGTCGATGCGCGTGACGCCAAGGCGATCCGCACCTACTTCGACACCAACCGCAGCGAATATCAGATTCAGGCGAAACTCTCCGCGCTTCTGCTGGAGTTCCCCTACGCGTCGTTCCGGGCGGAGGCGGAGAAGGCGGCGACCGCGGCGGAGCTGGAGAAGTTCTTCCGGGCGGATCCGCAGGCGTTCGCCGGCAAGGACGGCAAGGCGCCCGAGTACGCCAAAGTGAAAAACGAGGTGCGTAAAAAGTTCGTCGAAGCGCGGAGCCGCGACCTTGCGGTGCGCCGTGCCTACGACTTCGCGTCACAGGCCTATGAGGCGGTGGCGGAGGCGGACAACAAGGCGGAGGCGTTCCGGAAACTGGCCGCGAAGGAGAAGCTCGCCATCGTCGAAACCGGCATGGTGGATATCGATGCCGAAGTGGTCGGCAAGATCCGTTCGCCCCAGCTGATGCAGCAGCTGGCCGCCACTGCGGGAAGCAATCCGGTGACCAACGCGATTCCGACCGAAAACGCGGCCTACGTCGGCATTGTGATCGAGCGGGTGGCGGCGCGTCCGGCGGAGTTCAACGAGGTCTCCCGGCAGCTGGCGACCGACTTCGTCGAGGCGCAGGCGAAGAAGCTCACCCGCGAGGCGGCGGAGAGCGCGCTTGCCGCCGTCAATGCGGGCAAGGATCCTGCGGCGCGTTCGAAGGCGTTCGCCGCCTTGAAGGGATGCACCTTCAAGACGTTTGAGTTTTCGCTCCAGAATCCCCCGGAGGCCGGGCTGGAAGTCGCGGCGCAGGCGGTGGCGGAACTGCGGGCCGGGGAGTTTTCCTCGGTCTACAATACTGCGGACGGCGCTGGAATTTCCGAGCTGCTCAAGCGGATTCCCGCGGATATGAAGGAGTTCGCGGCGAAGAAAGAGCAGTATGAATTGATGTGTCGTTCCTACAAGGAACAGCTGGCGCGGCAGGCGTTCGAAGAGGAGCTTTCCGCGCAGTGCCAGCTGCTGCCGGAGTACCGGCAGCGCTGATTCCGGGGGAGAGCCCGGCAACGGAAGAGGATGATGATGAAACGTACAGGTTCCATGGCGGGTCCGGCGGAGGAGGCCGGGACCGCGCTGGGCCGCCATATGACGGTCGAATTCTACGAGTGTGACTCCGCGGTGCTGGCCGACGCCGGCCGGCTGGAGGAGATCTTTCTTGTCGCCGCGAAGCGTTCCGGCGCGACGGTGATAGACTCCTATTTTCACGAGTTCAAGCCGCAGGGGGTCAGCGGTGTAGTGGTGATCAGCGAATCCCATTTTGCGGTTCACGCCTGGCCGGAGCACGATTATGCCGCGGTGGATCTCTTCACCTGCGGCGACCGGGTGGATTTCGATGTGGCGATCCGGGAGATTGCCGCGGGAATCGGTTCGGCGCAGTGGATCGTGTCGAGCATGATGAACCGCGGGATCGTCGGTACCAATGGCGTGGAGCGACTGGTGCCGGTGACGGAGGGGCCGGCGGCCCGGTTTCATCTCTCATGGAAGTCCCGTTTCGAAGCGACCGGAGCCCGCGGACTTTCTGCCGCGATCGATATTTACGAATGCAGCGGCGCGTTGTGGAACCAGCCGGAGCGTTATCCAGAGTTTGCCCGTCGTCTCGCCGGCCTGCTCGGCAGCGAAACGGTCTGTGAAATGCGGTTCGATCCGCCGCGGCCGGAATGGTTTGCGTTTGAACAGCCGTTGCGCAACGGGCGGTTTGCCGGGCGGGTGGACACGGACCGGCACACGGCCTATTTCGATCTCTTTCTTTTCGGATATTTTGAACCGCGCGAGGCGGCGGAGTTTCTGATCGGAGAGATGGGGGGCCGTTACTACCGGCTGATGCCGCAGATCCGGCAGTGAGGGAGGAAACGATGGCGGACCGCCCGGAAATCCTGATCGTCGACGACGAACATAACACCCGAGAGGCGCTCGCACGCTATCTTAAAGGGCGGTTTTCAGTCACCACCGCCGCGGACGGCGAGATGGCGATCGAACTGCTCAAGGAGCGGAACTTCGACCTGGTGTTGACCGATCTGCGCATGCCGAACGCCGATGGAATGAGTGTTCTGGAGGCGACCCGCAGCAAAGCGGATCGACCGTTGTGCATTCTGCTGACCGCCTACGGTTCGATCGGCGACGCGGTCGCGGCGGTCAAGCAGGGCGCGTTCGACTTTGTTCCGAAACCGGTCAAGCTGGACAAGCTTGAAGAGGTGATCGACGCGGCGCTCGCTTCGCGGCGGGCCGCGGCGGCTCCGGAAACGGAAGCGGCGGGGGAGGAATCTGATCTGGTGTTTCCCGTCCCCGGTTCCGCCGACCCGATGGGGCGGATCATGGAGATGGTCGCCACGGTGGCGCCGACCCGTTCGACCGTGCTGCTCACTGGCGAAAGCGGTACCGGCAAGGAGGTGATCGCCCGGCTGATTCACGACCGCAGCGGGCGGACCGGATACTTTGTGCCGGTGCACTGTGCGGCGCTCGCCAGCACACTGCTGGAGAGCGAACTTTTCGGCTACGAGAAGGGGGCGTTTACCGGGGCGTCCGAACGGCGCAAGGGAAGATTTGAACTCGCCGATCACGGCACGATTTTCCTCGACGAGATCGGCGAGATCGATGCGGCGACCCAGGTGAAACTTCTGCGGGTGCTGGAGAGCCGTTCCTTCGAACGGGTGGGCGGCACGGAGACGGTCAAGGTGGATGTGCGGCTGATCGCCGCCACCAACCGGGACCTGCGGAAAATGGTGGCGGAGAAAAGTTTCCGGGAGGATCTTTTCTACCGGCTTTCGGTGGTCAATCTCGAACTGCCTCCGCTGCGCGAACGGCGGGAGGAGATTCCCGTGCTGATCCATCGCTTCATTGCGGAGTTTGCCCGCGATAATCAGCGGGAGGTTGACGGTATCGAACCGGACGCCCTTGCCCGTCTGGTTCATTACGACTGGCCGGGAAACATCCGGGAGTTGCGCAACTGCATCGAATGTATGGTGGTGCTGGCGAAAGGGCGGAAACTTTCTGTGGCGGACATTCCGGAGAACATCCGTGAGGCCCGGCCGGTGGTGCCAGAGGAGAAGACGAAGGAGCTTCCTGTCGGCACCTTCGAGGCGACCGAACGGGAACTCATCGAAAAGGCGCTCGCCGAGTGCAACGGCAACCGGACGGCGGCGGCGAAGCTGCTCGGCATCAGCCGCCGGACGCTGCATCGCCGTCTTGCGGAGAAACAGCCGTGATGCCGCTGAGGAATTTTCCGGCGGCACAGTTACGGGATAAGTCACTGAGGGAATTGCAATGCTTGAAAAAATTCGCAGTCGGGAGGCCCGAATCGCGGTGATCGGCCTCGGATATGTGGGGCTGCCGCTCGCGGTGGAATTCGGCCGGGAATATGATACCGTCGGATTTGACGTCAAGGAGTCGCGTCTGGAGGAGCTGCGAAGCGGCAGCGACTCCACGCTGGAGACTTCACCGGAGGCGCTGAAGGCGGCGGTCCGGTTGCGCTATACCTCTGATCCGGACTCTCTCCGTGATCGCGATCTCTTCATCGTGACTGTTCCCACGCCGGTGGACAAGTACAAACAGCCGGATCTCGGTCCGCTCCGCCGTGCCAGCGAAACGGTCGGCAAAGTGATGCGTCCGGGGGCGATTGTGATTTACGAAAGCACCGTTTATCCCGGCTGTACCGAAGAGGAGTGCGTACCGGTGCTGGAGCAGTGCAGCGGCCTTCTCTTCAACCGGGATTTCTTCTGCGGCTACAGTCCGGAGCGGATCAATCCCGGCGATCATGAACATACGCTCACGAAGATACTGAAGATCACTTCCGGCTCGACGCCCGAAGCGGCGGATGTTGTCGACGCACTTTACAACTCCATTTTGAAGAACGGCACCTACCGCGCCGGTTCAATCAAGGTTGCCGAAGCGGCCAAGGTGATCGAAAACTCCCAGCGCGACCTCAACATCGCGTTCGTCAATGAGCTGGCCAAGATCTTCCGCCTGATCGGCGTCGATACCGGTGACGTGCTGAAGGCGGCGGGGACGAAGTGGAATTTCCTGAATTTCCGTCCTGGTCTCGTGGGCGGTCATTGCATCGGGGTCGATCCCTATTACCTCACACACAAGGCGCAGGCGCTCGGTTACCAGCCGGAGGTGATTCTCGCCGGGCGGCGAATCAACGACGGCATGGGCAGATACGTTGCCACGGAGGTGGTCAAGCTGATGATCCGTCGCGGCGAGCGCATTCTGGGCGGCAAGGTGCTGATGCTGGGGATCACCTTCAAGGAGAACTGTCCGGATATCCGCAACTCCCGTGCCGTCGATGTGGTGCGCGGACTGGAGGAGTTCGGCTGCGAGGTGGATCTGCTCGATCCCTGGGCGGATCCGGCCGAGGTGAAACGGGAGTACGGTATCGCCGCGTTCCGCACGCCGGAGGAGCTTGCGGGGCGGAAATACGATGCGATTGTCCTTACGGTGGCGCACCGGCAGTTCCTCTCAATGGATCTGGGTCCGTTCAAATCGGAGCATACCGTTGTCTTCGACGTGAAAGGGGTGCTGCCGCGGAACGAGGTGGATTCCCGGATCTGAACGACAGCCGGGATCGGCTGTCGCCGGGCGGTCCGGATTATCGCTCCAGGGAAACGGCGGTGATCCGCCATGGCGGCAGCGTCAGGTTCCGGCGGCGGTCCGGCAGAGTGATGCACGCCTCCGCCGGAGCTCCGGAACAGTTCTGCAGGGCGAGGCGGATCGCGTCTCCCTCGCGGACGAACTCCACGATCCGCACGCAGTCGGGGGTCACCGACAACAGGGATCCCGCCGGCGGCAGTGCTCCCTGATGGGGCCAGCCGGCCAGTACGCGCGGCGACAGGAACAGCTCTTCCGACCGTTGCCGGATGGTGTTCGCCTCCGAACTCAGCAGAAACCGCAGCGTCAGCTCTCCTGCCGAGACCGGCAGTTCCGGGTGGAGCGAGGCGCCGTCCACCTCATCTGCGGCGTAGAGCGTCCGGCGGGCGACGCCGTAACGGAAGAAGCCCTCCTCGTTGTCGTATCCGAAGGCGCCGTCCGCGGCGAACCCGAAACTCTCCCCGTCCGGATAGCGGAGCTTCACCCAGCCCACCGCCGGGAACTGCCCTTCCGTGCGACGCTCCACCTCTCCGCCCGGAACGTCGCAGAGAAGCTGTTCCGCCTGCGGCAGCCGGAGGAAGAGACGACAGGCGCGATCCCGACAGAAGACGCGCAGTTCCGCTGCGATCACCGGCGAATCCATGGCAAGACGGAGCGTCAGTTCCAGATGGGAGGCGGCCCCTTCGATGCGGAACCAGATGGCGGCGCGCAGAGGACCGGATTCGACGATCCGGCTGGCGCGAATCTTCCACACCTCCAGCAACTCCTGCAGATGGATCGATTCCGGCTCTTCGGACATGCCGCCCCAGGAGCCGAACCGGTCGCGAAAGAGGGCGAAGGAGAGCGGCAGAAGCGTCCCCGCCGCGCTCATCAGCGACAGCGAATCTTCGCCGACAGTTCCGGTGATTTGCCAGTGTTGGTTGCGGATTCCGTTTTCCCCGCAGCCCACCGCCGGAATTCCGGCGGGAACCGGGTAGGGCGCGGGTCGGGTACCGGTTGCGAAGGTCAGCACCTTCCAGCCGGTCGGCGGCAGTTCCACCGGCACGAGCAGCCGTTTGCGCCAGACGCAATGCTTCATTGCGTTGTGTTCCTCCGGAATCTCCTGTGCCGGCAGGAGGTTGCCGGCATCATCGCGAAGCTCCACCACCGGGTCCTCCCGGCGGAAACGGTAGATCGGCCGGTAATCGAGACTCTCCTCCAGTTCGATCAGCCCATGGAACGGACGGGGCAGCGGATTGAAGACCAGCAGCGGCACCGGCTCCGGCCAGTCCGCCGCCGGAGCGGCCGGAACCGGCATTTCGACGGCGGCGGCGAGCCGGTTCAGTGCCGCGGTTTCCGCTTCGAAGGCGCCGTCGATCACCGCACAGAGCTGGCAGCTCTGCTGTTCGAGCGCTCGTTCGATGGCGGAGCCGGGCATGATGTCGTGAAAGGAGTTGAAGAAGAGCATTTTCCACAACGGTTTCAGATCCGGGGAGGGGGCATGTGTCGGGGGCGTGACTGTTTCGACGGTTCGTTCGGCCCGCAGCAGTGCCGATTCCGCCTGTCGGTAGAGCCGTTTGAAGCGGGGAACGGAAGAGTAGCAGCCGCGCAGACAGTAGTTGAGTTCGCCCTGGAACTCCGGCAGTTCCCGTCCGGAAGCGATCTCCTCTTCCAGCGCGGTGAAGAAGCTGCGGAAGGTGGAGAATCGCACCTCGAACTCCGGATGCGCCGCCGCCCAGGCGAGGGCGCCTTCGATCTGTCCGCGCGAGGTGCCGCCGCCGTGGTCGCCGAGGCCGAATCCGATGCCGATGTTTCGACCGTTCCGCTCTGTCTGATATGCCGCCAGCCGGTCCAGGCCGGGGGCGACATCGCGTTCGGCGGTGTAGGAGAGCAGCCGATAGGCGAGGAGGGTTCCGCCTCCGGGGCCGCTCCAGCGGAAGAGGTCGCCGGGCAGTTCGAGCTTCTGGGGGCGCATGAAGGAGAAGTACTGGAAACCGTTTGCGGCGAGAAGGTCGGGAATGCCTGCGCTGTGCCCGAAACTGTCGGGAGCCCAGGCGGTGACGGCAGGGCGGCCGAATTTTTCGCGGAAGTACTGCTGCCCCTCCCGGTAGTGTCGGAAGAGAGATTCCGTCGAAGGCATATTGTGGTCGGTCTGGACCCAGTTGCCGCCGACGCACTCCCAGCGGCCGGCATTGACCAGATCCAGGATGTGTTCCCACAGTTCCGGATCGAACGTTTCGATGTGGTGATAAATGGCAGCTTCGCCGCGGTTGAACACCATTTCGGGGAACTCTTCAAGCAGTCGGACCAGCGCCCGGCAGGTGCGGATTCCTTCATTCAGCCCTTCGCTGCGGTCCCAGAGCCAGACCGGATCGAGGTGCGCGTTCGGCAGCAGGTGGATGATCTTCTTCATGGCGCGGTCTCTCCCCGACTGGCGGCATCGGCGTCGATTTCGATGGAGTTGACGATCCAGAGCGGACGCATGTTTCGGAATCCGTGGTGGCTGCCCGGGGTGATCGGACTGGTGGCGGTGTCGCGCAGGCGGTTGTTGCGCAGTGTCACCTGTTCGGCGGAGTAGAGAAAGATTCCCGCGCCGGGGCAGCGTTCAATGATGTTGTCGCTGATCGTGATATTCCGATTTCCCCTGAAGGAGTCTGAATAGTCTTCCCGACGGCAGAAAACACTGATCGCCCCGCTTGTGTAGCTGCCGATGTCGTAATTCATACTGGAACCGACATCAAGGATGCGGTTGCCGCGGATCAGAATATTTTCCACCCATCCGGCTTCGCGCCAGTAGCCGTATTCGGCGCCGACCGCGATGGCGGCGTTCCGGATCCGTTCGAAGCGGTTGTTTTCGATCACACCGTCCGAAGCCATCAGGCGGACGCCGCGCGCCCGGTGATCGTGAAAATAGCTGTCGCGGATCTCGTAGTGATTCGCGGCAATCGCGGGAATGTCAAAGAAGAGGCCGGGTTTCAATGCCGGTGTTCCCGGCTCCAGCGTCACCTCGTAGGCGGTCCATTTCTTTAAGTTTCGATGGGAATAGTAGCGCCGGAAGGCTTCTCCTCCATCATGGCGCGGGGAAAGCCGGAAACTCCGGATGGATCGCTCGCCGATCACCGCGAAATTTTTGGGATCGAGCAGTCGGATCCGGTCTCCGGGACGGATGATTTCCGGGAAGTTCTCCGGATGATCCGGGCGGACCGTGTCGAACCGGTCTTGATCGATCAGTTTCGCCACCGGCAGCGCTACTGAGTGCAGGTTGACTCCGTCATCCCCCATGAACGAGAAGTCGCAGTCGATGATCCGGGGGCCGCGGCGCAGGTAAGCGAAGTTCACTCCGTCCGCTGAACTTGACAGCAGTCGTTCCTTCGTTGCGCCTTCCGGTTTCGGCCCCCGAGTAATCTTCACGTTGACGAGTTCGTCGCCGCCCAGACCGAACCGGGCGCGAAACACCAGTCCCGGACTGCTGTAGACGGTGACATTTTCAAAACGGATTGCTTCACACCGGGAAAGATGAATGGCCGCATCCCGACGGCAGTCCAACGCGATCCGGTCTCCTTTTTTCACGTTTTTGTGCGGCCTGTCGGCGTGGCAGATTCCGCGTTCCGGCGAAATGATTTCGATCTCTCCATAAACATCCGGCGCGTCCGGCTTGAAGAGCTTCCCATCCGGAGTGAAGACATGGATACGCCGATTTGCATAAACCGGCGCCAGACGGGGATACCCCGTGTCGATTTGAAAATGGATCTTCCGCAGATCCGGTGAAAGTTCCGTTACCACCCCCTGCGTGAACGGCAGCGGATCATAATCGAGGATGAAGTTTTTCAGAGTCACTTTTCGGCAGTCGATCAGTCGGATTGCCTCATTCAGTTTCGTCATGGTGATCCGGGCACCGCGTCCGTCGATGACGCCGCCAACGAGATTTCTGAGTATTATTTTTTCGGGGAGCCGGTATTCCGGTTGAGAGAGGGTGACGGAAGCCCCCGCCCTGAGCGCAAGATCCAGCTCCTGCTGCAGCGATGGTGCCGCGGCGCCTGTCGCGGAAACAAGCAGGGCGATTCCGATGTTGAAATTTTTCATTGTGCATCCTTCTTTCTGACAATTCCAGCCGGAGTGGCTTCAAAATTTTTCAAGCGGTCGTAAAGCTGCCAGACCGATTTCGGCAGCAGTGCACCGATTCGCTTTGAACGGCGGCGCGAAGCATCCGGATTCTCACAGTCACGGCGGCCGCTCAGGGGAAGTTCGGCAACGGTTGAATCGAGGTCGATTTTCCAGGCTGCGAGTTGCGGGGAGGCTCCTGGAATCAATTTCCCGTTGCGTGAGAGGTGGCAGGTGCCCGGTTGATACTGGTTGGCGGCGAGATCGATACGCATGTTGTTCGGAAACTTCGGCAGTTCCACGCAGCAGCGGGAGAAATTGCCCAGCATCGACTGGCGGACGCTGATCGAACCGGAGGCATCTGCCGGAGCAAACGAACAGAATGAGCTGCCATATAACATGGTGCAACCGAAGAACGAGAGGGTTCCCGCCTGTACCGTGACCATGTTCCGGCCGTGCCTGCCCAGCAGCACGCAATTGGAGAATGCTCCAAGCGAACGCCGTTGCTGCCGGATCAACTCCCCCGGTTCCGGATCGGCGATGATACACTCTTCGAACAGAGCTGCGGCATTGTCGCTCAGAAAAACCGCTGCTTCGAATGTATTGTCGATCAGGACGCATCTCTGGTAGACTCCTTGACTCTGCCCGATATTGCAGACCGCGGAACTGGCGCAGTTGACCGCGCCGCAGTCGAGGTAGGTGACTGCGGCCGCATCGTGCAGTGACATTCCCTGGCCGCAACTGTTGTACGCGAGGCAGTTGATATACATAGACCCTTTCGGATTTTCTGCGGCGTCGAAACCATCGTTCCAGGAGAACATCACCGTGAAATTGCGCACGATCGTGTAGTCACGGTGGATGTAGAAACCATAATTGGCCGGCAATTCAATTTTCTGCCCGGCGAGTGTTTGCCCTGCCGGAAGATGATAGAGAACCTTCCGTTCCTTTTTGTTCCACCAGAAGCCGCCGGGTGTTTTTTTCAGAGTTTTCCGGTCGTGGAGATTGGGCGCGGGACGGCCGTCGACAAACCAGATCGGCGTACCGTCCAGCCAGTAGTCTTTGGTTCTGTCCCGCCGGAACATGTTGCTCATCGGGTCGAACGGAAGAGAATAGATCCTCTCCTCCTCGCGCGTCCATGCTGTGGCGGGGATAACCGCGAGGCAGGAGATCTCGGCTCCATTGCCTTCCACCACAAGTGGAGCATCGGGAGTGCCACCGGTACGCAGTCGCAACCCGTGCCTGCCGGGGCCGTCATAGGGCATCTGATAGGGTTTCCCCGTGTTGACAACTTCGATTCTTCCACTCGTCCTTACCTGTCGGCACGCCTTTTCGAGCGAGGCAAACGGTCGTTCCCGCGACCCGTCATAGGTGTCGTTCCCCCGGATATTATCCACATAAATCGGTGCGGGGCCTGCTGTAGCAGCGGTCAGCCCCACCGCCAGAATCATCGAAGATATCAATAATCGGCTTCTCATGGCAACCCTTTCTACAGAATGACGATGTCCGTGTCTCCATCCGGATGGAACCGGATGATTTTCGGAGTGCATGTACCGAATTCATTCCGTCCGATCTGTCCGACGTGCCCGTCACCGTAGGCGATGTTGCCCCGGTGGGCGTGTCGCAGACAGAACGCCGCTTCCACATTTCCCGCGGCGGTATCCGCCCGCCACATCCAGTGTCCGCTTCGGGTTGACCAGAAGAGAGTGTCGGCAAAAAGCATGGTGATGGAGGCTCGCCTCATCTTTGAAAAATAATACCAGTAGGTCGCGCCGGACTCCCAGCCGAGAATGTTGCCCAGCTTGTAATTGTTGAGACAGGTGTTCACCTTCTCCCTGGTGCTGTCGCCGGCAAAGCGCCACAAACCGTATGTGCCGCGCGTGGTGCTGGTGAGGTAAAGCTGATTGTTCCGGTCGGCGGGACAACGCACCACTTTGGGTGAAACGTAGGCGGTTCCCTGTAACTTTCCGCCAACGGGAATGCCGAGATTGGCGGTAAGTGTTTTCACCCATGGGTCGCCGTTCAGATAGGCGGGCAGAACATCTCCGAAATCGTTTGCATACAGTTGTGAGCCGGCGATGCACTGTTTGAGATTGCTGGAGCACTGTGCCGACATGGCGCTCTCCCGGGCCCGATTCAGTGCCGGAAGCAGCATGCCGGCCAGAATTGCGATGATCGCAATCACAATAAGAAGTTCAATCAGTGAGAAACAACGAAACGACGGTTTCCCCGGAGATTTTTTCCCCGGGAACCTTTTCCTTTGAAAAGAGAGTGACATCTTTCCTCCTTTCTTTCTCAAAACGTTTAATGTGTTCTGCGTAATGCGTTAAACGCTTTATAATTAACGACTTTTGAGTCGTTT
>OLGD01000536.1_pt1 | contig 74569 bp, 61 predicted proteins | sample 1605311 | NCBI WGS metagenome assembly OLGD01 (sample SAMEA3888917, study PRJEB22519) | human gut metagenome | biome: human gut; feature: human-associated habitat; material: faeces | place: Denmark | collected 2010
CGCGACCCTAACCTTGGCAAGGTTATGCTCTACCAACTGAGCTATTTCCGCGTTTGCGGTTGCAAAGGTAGATATTTTCTCTAAACCTGCAAACATTCCGGCTATTTTTTTCGCGAAGAAAAGTACACATCTATCCCTGTATACACGGCAGTTTTTTGATTATCAGCTCATTCTATCCCGATAATCTTCATAAAAAAATTGCCTGAATATTTCCGCTTTCCCTTCTTTTGTCCACATTGCGATGGCAGGATGGTGGATTCCATTGAACATATTCGTTTTTACCATCGTGTAGTGAATCATATCTTCGAAGACAATCCGTTCGCCGATCTGCAGCTCATGATCGAAACTCCAGTCGCCCATATAATCGCCGCTCAGACACGAATTACCGCCCAGGCGATAGACATGACAGCCACCATTATTTCCCATTTCAGCACCACGCACGGCAGGCTGGTAAGGCATTTCAAGACAGTCGGGCATATGACAGGTAAAACTCACATTAAGAATGGCGGTACGGATGCCACGGCTTTCCACAATATCCACTACTTGGGAAGTCAGCACACCGGTCTGCCAGGTGAAAGCCGAGCCGGGTTCCAGGATAATGCGCAAGTGCGGGTGACGGGCACGTAGGTCTTGCAGCAGTTGAATAAGATGCTCCACGTCATAGTCTTTGCGTGTCATCAGATGGCCGCCGCCCAGGTTCAGCCATTTGATTTGCGGAAACCAGCGGGAGAATTTTTCTTCCAGGCGTTGCAGCGTCCGTTCCAGTTCATAGGAAGAGGACTCGCAATGGCAATGGCAATGAAAGCCGTCAATACCTTTCGGAAGGGTTTCGGTCAATAAATCCGCCGTTATGCCGAAACGGGTGCCGGGAGCGCAGGGATTATAAAGTTCAGTCTCTACTTCTGAATATTCAGGATTGATGCGGATGCCACAGGAGATACCGCTCCCCTCTCTCAGCACCGCAGGATAGAAGCGGCAGAACTGAGACAGTGAGTTAAAAGTGATATGGCTGCTACAACGCATGATTTCAGGAAAATCAGCTTCCGTATAGGCCGGAGAGTATGTATGTGCCTTGCTACCGAATTCTTCCAGAGCCAGGCGCGCCTCGTAAACGGAACTTGCCGTAGAGTGCTCTATATACTCCCTGAATATGGGAAACGAACGCCACATGGCAAACGACTTGAATGCCAGGATAATTTCTACTCCGGCACGGTCGGCAACGCTTTTTATAAGGGCGAGGTTCTTTCTCAGCAATTCTTCCTCCATGATGTAGCACGGAGAGGGGAAACAATTGAAATCTATCATAAATAGTATTTTTTCATTTAACCGATAATCTTAAAACGGGCAAAGCGCAATAAAAGTTGCTTGTCGCCCGCATTCTTGAAATGAATAGTCGCTTTGGCATTATCGCCATTGCCTTCTACCTTCATCACTTCTCCCAGTCCAAAACGTTCGTGCTCGATAAGCTGTCCCGGCTGCACAGCCATTGCCGAAGCGGAAGACGGCGCGGCAGGTGACACGGACGGAGTCACCCGTTTCAGATTGCGCGGCACGCTCGGAGCAATAATCTGTTGCTTGGGACGCTGGGGAGTTTCCTTTCCAGCGTTATACGACGCTTCCTTCCCAGCATTATACAATGACTCGCGGGCATGAGGCGAACGAGAGAACCCGCTACTATTTTCCCTACGGAAATGTACCGCCTCTTCATCAATCTTACTGCCCAGCCCCGCATCCTGGGGCAAGCGCAGGAAGCGGATATCAATGTCTTTCAGAAAACGGCTGGGACTGCCGAATTCCATTTTTCCATAGCGGAAACGGGTGCGGGCATACGAAAGGAAACAATGCTCCTCTGCACGCGTAATGGCCACATAGAACAAACGCCTCTCCTCCTCCAACGCACGAGGAGAATCTCCCACCATACCGCTGGGGAAAAGATTTTCTTCCATTCCCACCACAAATACATTTCTAAATTCCAGTCCTTTGGCAGAATGGACGGTCATAAGCGTTATTTTCTCATCATCCTCATTGTCCGAATCCTGGTCAGTCAGCAATGATACTTCCGATAAAAAGTCTGTCAGTGAAATATTAGGATTACCCTCTTCCAAGCGCAAAGCACAGAAATCGCTCATGCCATTCACTAATTCCTCAATATTCTCTTTACGGCTCAGGTTCTCTGGCGAATTGTCCTGGCAGACATCATTAATAATGCCGGATTGACGGATAATCTCCGTACCAATCTCATAGGCATTCTTCTCCATTACCCCTTCTATAAATCCACCGATCAGGTCACGGAAGCCCTGCAGTTTAGAGTGCGTGCCTTTATTTAAATTCAATCCATACGTCAGCGGCTCACAGAGCACAGCCCAAAGACTGATATTATTTTCCGTAGCAGCGGTGATAATTTTGCCTACTGTCGTATCACCGATGCCACGTGCCGGATAATTGATAATACGCTTGAACGCTTCCTCATCATTAGGATTTACCACCAGACGGAAGTAAGCTATCACATCCTTTATTTCTTTGCGCTGATAAAAAGACAAACCGCCATAAATGCGATAAGGCATACCCCGCTTACGCATAGCTTCCTCAAACACACGGCTTTGCGCATTGGTACGATAAAGTATGGCGAAATCCGAATAGGCGTAATGCTCCGAACGACGCAACTCAGCAATCTTATTGACTACAATATCTCCTTCTTCCACATCACTGTATGCCTGAAACACACCGATGGCTTCCCCTTTCTCCTTTTCAGAGAAGACCTCCTTACGTATCTGTCTCTCATTCTTTTCAATCAAACTGTTGGCAGCGCAGACAATGGTTTGCGTAGACCGATAGTTCTGCTCCAGCTTGAATACTTTCGTATTGGGGTACACTTTTGTAAAATACAATATATTGTCAATATCCGCCCCCCGGAAAGAATAGATACTCTGCGCATCATCCCCTACCACACACACGTGCTGATGCTCCTTTGCCAACTGCAACACAATACTGTGCTGGGCATAGTTGGTATCCTGATACTCATCTACCAGAATATACCGGAACTGTTCCTGATAACGTGCCAGCACTTCGGGGTGATCCCTGAACAATATAAAGGTATAAAAGAGTAAATCGTCAAAATCCATCGCATCCGCCTGCCTGCAACGATCCCAATAACGATGGTAAATATCCCGGATAGCAGGCATCTTGGCGGCACAATCCCCTTCATAAGCCTCCTTGTTGGCAGCATATCCCGCAGGGGACACCAGGTGGTTTTTCGCATTGGAGATGCGTGCCTGCACACTGCCCGGCTTATACACTTTCTCATCCAGCCCCATCTCCTTAATGATAGAGCGCACCAGACTCTTGCTGTCCGCCGTATCATAGATAGTAAACTGCGAGGTAAAACCGATGCTCGCCGCTTCCGCATGCAGGATGCGCAGGAAGATGGAATGGAATGTACCCATCCACAAATGACGTGCCCGCTGTTCTCCCACCTGCCGGGCGATACGCTCTTTCATCTCACGGGCGGCCTTGTTGGTAAAAGTCAGCGCCAGGATATTCCAGGGCTGATAATCATTTTCCAGCAAATAGGCTATTTTATAGGTCAGCACCCGTGTCTTCCCGGAACCCGCACCGGCTATCACCAGCGACGGACCCTCGTTGTAGAGCACTGCAGCGCGCTGTCCTTCATTCAATTCTTCGATATAATTCGTATTCATGTATGCAAAATTAAAAGAATCTTTTTATATTTGTACAATGTTATTCTAACTAAAATCACAGAGGACTATGGAACAAATCAAAAATATGCGACTTTATATTTCTTTTATGTGCCTGTTGGCATTCTTGTGCGCCTCACCTGCAATGGCGCAAAAGCAGAGTAAAGTAGAAAAACTCTTGAAGTTTCTGGTAAACAACGAGAATGACAAGTTCACAAAAAACCGTGACAAATTAGACACAGAAACCGCAACCGCCTTTGAAGCGGAAGTCAAGCTGATCGACCTGTGCGACCAGATATGGAACCAGCAGGAAGTAACCGTAGCCAAGGATTATTTCCAGGCTTATGTGGATGCCGCCAAAGGCAGTTTCCTTTCCATTTGCCAGGAAGCCGGCGTAGATCCCGGCGCCATCCGCAAACGTATGGAGAGCAGCATCAGCGCCATTCTGGATGAATATCCCAACAAGCTGGTCTATTCCGGCACATTGGTAGAAGCCGTCAAGGCATCCGGATACGAATTATCCGATGAAGTCAGCAAACATCTCTATGATGTGCATGAAGAGGAATTGTGGAAAGACTTCGTGCGCAACAAGAACATTCCGAAATGCGAAAAATATCTGACTGAGTATGCAGATGGCAAGTATAAAGCAGAAGCCATGATAGAATACAATCGTCTGTTGTTCCAAACCGTACAGAAATCACCATCCGCCAGCAATTTTAAGAGATTCTTTGATCATGACCGTCTCAATACATTCTTCGACGGACGTTCCAAGCGGGAGTCCATGGCGCAAGCCCTCTCCCTCTACGACGATTATCTCTACGGAAATATCTGCAAAGCGCAGGCCATCGCTTCCATCAAGCAAGCCATTGCGGAATACGAACAGGCTTCTTATCTGAGCCCGTCCGACAAGAAATATACGAATACATTGGAGTACAAAAAAGACAGTATCGACTATGAGACTTTGAAGCTGGAAGTGAATTCCCCAAGCAAACTGGGGCTCATCAAAGAGTATCTCCAGACTCATAAATACAAGGAATTCCGCGATAAAGCCAATAAGCTGCGTGTGCCTTTCGAGCAACAACTGGTGTGGAGCAACCCCACCGTCATCCAGTCCTACAGCCGCGGACTCCTGATGAAGTCCAACGAAATGAAAGATGGAAAGAATACTCAAAAGACCTACACGTATGACGAGAATGGAAGGCTGGTAAGCATCAAGGAGGTTATAGAAGATAAAGGAACCACCACCCTGCAGACCAACTTCCTCTACAACCCGCAAGGCAATTGCGTAGAAGAGGTGCAGGTGAACCAAAGAGGCATGAAGGAGGTTTATAAGCGCCTCCGCACTTTCAGCACGCTGGGCATAGTGCTTACCGATTCCACTTTCCACCAGAACGGAAAACTGACCGTGAGAAAATATCATCCGCAACTCAATCTTCCGACGGAAGAAACAAACTATGAGAAGAATGTTCCGGTATCCTCCGTTGCCAACCAATACGGCAAGAACGGGCAGATAGTGAAACGGGAGGAAACTTTCCCGCTGATGAAAGACCCGCTTCCTACCCAGGTGAGCAAACAAACCGACGTGTACGAGTACGACCCTTACGGCTACCTGACTAAGATTACGTTTGAAAAGACCCTTGTCAACAGTGAAAAGACCAGCGGTTCGCTCATCTTCCTGTATGATGAGTTCGGCAACCAGATAGACAGTAATGCTTATTATGAATATGACAGCACCGGACGGTGGATACAGAAGACTGACCGGGGAGATGCCAAGAATACAGAGAAAATACAAGTAATTTATCAATAGGATGTCGAATTAGAACAACGACTCCCCTTTATGATGCAAATAAAAAAGCTGCCCATTGTGTGGCAGCTTTTCTATTTTTCTTCTTTCTCTACGCCAAGCGTTGGGCAATCTCCTGAATGGAGAAGGAACCGTCCAAAACACGTACCTGAATCTTTCCATGCAACAAGTTGAAAAAGAAATCAGCCACTTTCTCCGGAATGATTTCACAGAGTTCCCCATTTGCACCAACTCCCAGGTCGTAGGTTTTCAGCAACTGGCTTCCCAATGCAGTAGCCCCTATCAAGAAGTGATTCCGCAGCTTATCCACATTGACCAAATCGGCAGCCAACACTTTTCCCACTACCGAATAACAATGCACCAACACTTTCTCATCTCCTTCAAAAAGCTGGGATTCCTGTTCGTCGGAGTAAGTGTTCATCTCTATGATACCTGTATTCTCCATCTCGGGGGTTCCCGCATAAAGGGCGCCCAAGTCCGCCAGACTCAGATTGAACAGACGGGTCTCGCTCATGACCTGCATCTCTTCGCCACTGAAAGCACTGGGCAACAGTAGCTTTATATCTCCGCTCACCGATACCTGCTTTGCATTGAAAGTCCCTACAATACAGTCTTTCATATTCAGTTTGGCCGTGGCGAAAACACCGCCCAGCACAATACAGTCTTCCAGTATGACTTCATCCGCAAATATGCTTCCGGCAACAAAAGTATTGCACAGCTTGACTGTCTTTCCGTTAATGTCAGCCATGAACATCAGACGGCAATCACGGGCATACGACACCAACGAGTCCGAGGTAGCCACCGTCTTACGCAGGATAATGTTCCCTTTCGCGTTATTACTGATATGGAACTCCAGTTTGGTGAACACCGCACCGCGTATTTCCACATCTCCATTTTGTATTTCCAGCTTGCGGGCATATACAGCCCCTTCTACGATAGTATCATTTTGTATCAGCACATCCCTCTCCAACTCAGCGGATGTGCGGGGGAGAATAGAACCTTTTACCAGGTTTTCACTTAATATCACTCCATTCTCCAAACTTATCACTTTCAATTCTTTCATAACTTTACTTCTATTTTATAGAACACAAGTAACGGCATCTCACGATAAAAAATCTCCGGCAAGTTTCCTCATCATCCCGGCTACCCGCTTGTCGTGTTCCGAAGAACCTAATCTTTGAATCTCTCTCTCCAGATGTTTTCCGATGCGCTGCTTATCCGCTTGCGTCATGGCAGGCATGGATGCTTGCTGAACATTCTGACGTACTTTCCAGTCATTGACTCCCATACGTGCGGTTTGCTCATTCATCACGATCTCAGTTTCTTTTCCGCCACCGGCACCGGCCTTCTCAACAACAACAACCGGCAACATCCAACGGGCATTTCTGCATCCGCCAATCAGCACATGTTCTATATGACTGGCCAGTTGCTTTTGTCCGAGCAAGTATTGCTTGGCACTCTCTATCAATCCGGCAGCCCGCTGCTTCACTGTGATAGCAGAAATATGTGCCTGTACATCCAACTGCTCTTTATGCCCCACCAATGCCATTGCCGAAAGAGAAGAGTCCGTGTTGCGCAGCTGTTCCTTACTGCTGCTTTCTACAAAACGGAAGCAAGGTTCCATCAGCATGTGGATGCGTTGCAGCAATTCACGGTCCAGATTCTCAAAGACACCGGAATAGCGGGTGGTCAGGATGTCATAATCATCTTCCATCACCGATTTGCGGTTGGCCAGCTCTTCGGACTGAGACTGCAACTCGCTATATACGGCTTCTACATTGGAACATTCCTCCATGTTCTGTATATCCAGGCTGGCGGTTATATATCCCAGAAAACCTTTGGATATACGTTTGCCAATCTGCTGCGTGCTGGCTATCTTATGGGCAACCTCGGCCGCATTGCACGCCACAACAGAGTTGCGCAAACTCTCGATGTGCTTGCTGCAATCCTGTACGCTGCTATTATAAGGATGGTCGTCTATCTCCAGATAGATATCAATCGGTTCTTCCAGAACAACGGTCTTGGAAGCTGACTTATCGCCTACGGTAAGTGTCACAGTTTCACTTTTCCGTATCACGTCATGCAGGATATGTCTTCGTCCTCCCATAATCAGCCCTCCTTCGTGTTAAGCCAGGTTTCATTCCGGGCTATGAGTTTCTTCATGTTCTCTTTCACCCTTTCACTAAGGTCGGAAGTTGCAATCAGGCGCTCAAGCTTCCCGGCCACCATCCGCTGAGACTCCATCGAAATGTTTTCCCATCCGCTGCTTTCAATCTTACGCTCCATGCCTTCACGTATCTTCATGCAGGAGCGCTGACCGATAAGCTGCTCCAATCCCGAAGGTAGTTTAGTTTCCATAACTTCTCCCGCATCTCCCCGTTTCACCAACAAGATGGCCGGTAAATATCGAAGGACGGATTTGCCAACAAACGAATTCAACTTGATTTTTTGCATCTTGGCACTCTGCTGTTTGCAGGTGGTGAGGAAGTTGGTCATTTGTGCAATCAAAGCTTGCGCATTGTGCTTGACGTGTGCGGCGGCAATAGCCTGAGAAGTGGACAAAGATTCGGTTTGGTTGACTGGTACAGAAGCTATCTGATAGTAGACGCGGTTCAGGGTGTGCGTTATGTCCTGCTCACAAAAGCGAATGACGGGTTTATCCAGCTCATGAATACGATTGTGAAGAGCTGTGTCCAGTCCTCTGAACAGTTTGGAATAACGCCCTGTCAAAATCACAAAGTCATCATCCATTCTCTTTTTCAAATCAAGCAATGCGCGCCCCTGCTCCTCCAGCTCAGAGAAATACGCATTCACAGCGCTCAATGCCGTAGCATTTTTCTGTTCTATCTGCGAAGCGACCAGTGAGAAGAAGCCTTTATTCAGCCTTTTGCATAGTTTGTTCGTAGCATCCCTCTCAGCGGCTATGACTGCTGCCTCCATAGCAACAACTGCTGTAGTGACCCCACTGACCTTATCAGATACGGTATCTATCTTATTGGCCATGTCGCGGGTATCGACTGTAACATCATATTTTGCCATAATCTTTAATTTTCAAATTTATGAATGCTATTTATCCTTTTCAAGATCACTTAAATCGTCCAAATCATCCAGATCGCTCAAGTCATCCAGGTCGTCCAGACCACTCAAATCATCCATTTCATCCGAAACTTCAGGAGTTGCAGGGGTTTCGGGGATAACAGGGGCTTCGGAAGCAACAGGAACTTCTGAAACAACAGAAGTCTCGGAAGCAACAGGAGCTTCGGAAGCAGCAGGAGTCTCAGATTCTTTCGGAACTTCCGCTTCCTCTGAAGTCTCTGACATTTCAGGCTTTGCCGCTTCTACATCAGGGCTCATTCTGATTGTTTTTTCAGCTTCTTCCATATGTTGGGGAGCATACACCGAATATTCCATCGCGTCGCTATCATCCACCAGTTCAGCATGATGATCCAACGTTGCCTCCTGGCTGTTTTCTGCAATTTCCTGCAAGGAATCGGTAGCTACCCGCGCTATATCCAAAGACATATACTCTTCCACACATTCTTCAACGGCAGGAGCCGGCGGCATATTGGAAGCAAATGCATAGAATGGATTGATACTTGCCAAAGGACGGCGCCGGTCATCCAACAGGGCTACATTATCATTGGCGTCCACTATTTTCTTTGCCATTCCGTCGCGAAGGCTGGCATCGAAATACTCAATATATCCATATTCTTTAGCCTTCTTATTAATATCACCCTGCAAAAACTTCATGTATTCTTTAAACTCTTCCTGAATTTGCTTGAAGTCATCGGACTGCTCGGCAAACTGTTTCGCATTTTTGCCCAACTGATCTACTTCTTCCAACTCCTGGGTATCTCCATCCATCATCTGTTGCAGCATGCGGGATTTCATCCGGTCGAGACGTTCAAAGGTGGATTGCGCGGCAAGAAGCTTTGTCAGATTACTACGCATAATGTTGATGAGGTCGTCACCCGAAGTCCGGTTACGTCCGTAGAAGTCCTGGGTTTCACGATGCCACTGGTTCAGATAATCACGCTTCTGATTATCAATGTCATTGTAGATATCCAAACGGTTCAGGCGTGTCTCTGCCAACAGGTTTTGCACGATAGGCGCCACAATTTCCTCTTGTATCTGACTGATACCATAAGGCATTGTCGTGCGGCTGCCGTCTTCCGCAACCCATGAATGGTCTTTCATGTCATAACGCACACGCGAACTTTCTTTCAGTTGGAAAGGTGTATAGTTCTCAACCGTATCGCGAAAGTTAAAGTTTGTCTGGCGGATTTTCTCCAGTTCATCCTTTTCCAGCTTCGGCGAATAATGGTTATGGGACGTTTTCAGGATAGTAAACAATAACTGATTGGAGCTATCCACCAGTGAATTAGTCGATTTTACCTTTGCTGCAGCGATGGTCTGCACAGCATACCCCACATTTGAAATCAAACGGCGTAATACATCTTCAAATTGCTCGCTCTGGTCGGACAGAGAACGGCGCATGGCATTCAGTGAATTAAATTGTTCTATTTCCTTATCATACGCTGCCGTATCAAATACATTCAGCACAGGCGCTCCCGATGGGTTGGCCGTACCATATTCATTCAAATAAGAAATGACAGGCGAATCGGGAGGGATTACAGGCATTCCCACAGAAACCGTATGCAAGTCAGACAGGTAATAAGCACTGTCGCGCAGATTACGATCCATACGTCCAAAGTAGTCATAGAACTTCACTTTAGGTATAGATGTTGAATAATCTTCTGTGGAAACCTCTTCCACTCCCTTGCTTTCCTCTACCAAAGGAGCAGTGGTAGAGAGTTCGTCCAGTTCCCGCAGTTTTTCTGAAAGTGCTCCCTGGTTATTGACTAATTGCAGTTCGAAGTTCTGTACCGGGCTGTTTCCCGTATGGTCGATTACAAAACTCTTATTCTCAAAAGGAACCTGACTGGCAACAGGAACATAAACCACTCCCATCTTCTCAATCTTATAGTCCCTGAATATCTGTTGATGCTTATTCTCCAACTCTTTCAAGTCCACCCCGACATCTTCTATCGATTTACCGCTGGACTTAAACATCTTATAGTTTTTTATTCCCCAATAGAGGCCTCCCACGGCAATGGCAATACTAAGCCATCCTATCACCGCTATCAATGCAAGTCCGACAACAAGAATTCCAATTCCCACATACATTTGCGTCTGGGCTTTTTTCTTGCCCGCAGCATTGAGCGTAAGTGAATTCTTTAATTCTCCCATCTCCTTTTCCAATTCTTCCTCTTGCGACACTATCTTTTCCGCCGCATCTTTATAAAAATCAAAAAGGATTTTCGCTTGATCCTGATACAAGTCTTGCGAAGAAGAAAAAACCTTTCCTTTCATACCTGATATGTTTTTTATAGTAAATAAATAAAATAAGATCTGCGTTTCTAATTGTAACCTAATTCCAGCAGTTTGCGTTCAGCCAGCGCAAAGCCCTTCGCCTTGGATTTCCGATACCACATAACGGCCTCAAAGATATCGATACCAACCCCTTTTCCCGTTTCATACATGAGGCCGAGGCAATACTGCGCTTCTGCATTTCCGGCATTGGCCAAAGAGTGATAAATATCGAATGCTTTCTTGTAGTCACCATTTTGGGTTGCCTCCCTTGCTGCTTCCAGCGAATTGACCTGAACTTTCTTCTCTACCTTTGCCGGTTCTGCTTGCTGTTTCAGTTTATCTGCAGGAGTTTTTGTCTCGGGCTGAGATGTAGATTGAGGCTGCTGCTCCGCTTTGGGCTCCTCCTTTTTCGGCTCGACAGCTTTAGGCGCAGGAGTCGTTTCCGGTGCAACGACCGGTGCAGTAGCTACAGTGTCTTCTGCCACAGCCGTTGTATCTGCTACAACAACCGGAGTGACAGGAGGTTGTTCAGACTTTGTTCTGGTTACAAAATACACACAGACTGCAACGAGAACTAACAGCACACAGCTACCTATTATATAAAGAGGTTTCTTGGATTTCTTTTGAACATCAGGAATATCTTCCTTTCTTTCGGGTTCATATTGTTTGATTTCAGGCTCAGGCTGTTTGATTTCGGAATCAGGCTGTTTTACTTCAGAGTCAAGTTGTTTCGCTTCCACTTCCGGTTCTTTCATTTCGGATTCCGTTGTTTCTACTCCGATTTCCGACTGTTCTATTTCAGGTTCAACAGGTTGTACTTCCGGCTCAACAGTTTCAGCAACAGGCTCGCTTTGCTTAACTTCCGAATCATCCCCTACAACCTCAGGTTGGTCAGGCTCAACCTCTGTTCCAGAAGAGCCAACCTCAACTTCAGCCGACGTTACCTCCGATTGAATTGGTTCCGGGTCGGACACTATTAACTCGGTTTCGGGTTCAGCAGGTTCAACGTCAGGCACAATCTGTTCAGCTTGCCCTACATTCTCTTCCAAACGTTCCGAATCATCCTGTTGAGATTCAGCTTCTTCCTGCACAGGTATAGATTCCGGCACAGGTTGTTCTTGTTCAAAGTCATGCAAATCAGGTTCTGCTGCAATCAGCTCTATTTCCGGTATACTCTGTTCTACTTCCTCCAGCAATGATATCTCTACAGGAATATCCAACAACACAGGCTCCTTTCCTGCTTTCCTATAAAACGCGTCCAATACTCCCCGGATAACGCTAAAGTAATAAACCTCCTCCTTAAACAACGACGGATAATTCAAATATAGTTGTTCTGCTATTTTCCAATACGCATCTTTATCAGAAGTATTGTCACAAGCTGCAAACCATTCATTCGCCTCTTTCAATAAAGGCAAGAAGCGCAGATTAATCCTAAGCACCTTCAGTTTTAGCACATTCAGGAAGTTCGCTTCACACAAATCAGCATATTCATTCAGATACTTCACCAATTTAGGCACCTTATCGGTATAAGGTTTTATCTGGGTACGCAACTTGTTTATAGCCATCTGACAGGCCTCTCCATCAGCCTGGGGCTTCTTGAAGTTTTCGGCAAGTACAGCCCATTCCGGCGCTATCTTCTTTAAAAGAACATGCTCCGCATTTTTCTGAAGAGCAGTCCGCAAAAGCTGAAAACGCTCTGCATCTTTCAGGTTCAACACAAACTTCTGAGGAAGTAAGTCTTTCCTGATAGCCTCTAACATAGCTACCAGTGAAACATTGTCCACTTCCAAAGCAGCAGCAATCTTTTCGCATTCCCTCAAAGTGAAACGTCCGTCCCTCTCAATTATAATCCGACGAATTCTGGTTATCTCATCCAACAAATATGCTCTATCCATAATATCAAATTCATAAAAAGTCTCTAAAAATACATATTATTTTCACCAAAACAACTTTTTTTCCAACTTTTCCGCACGTACAGTTCTATTTATCACGGTTTTCCGTGACAACCCACATGACAACTTCAAAAAAGTTTTATTGATATGAAAGAACATTTGCAGCTTATCAAACGTTATATTAGCAGAAACATAATTCAAGACAAATTTATGAATACGTTATTAACATCTTTAATGCTTATAATTATGACTCACGAAATGCCTAAACTTCCGTATGCAAATAATGCATTGGAACCTGTAATCAGTCAGCAAACCATAGATTACCATTATGGTAAACACTTACAAACATACGTAAACAACCTCAATAACCTGGTTCCGGGTACAGAGTATGAAAACAAGGATTTAGTGACTATAGTAGCCACTGCACCGGATGGAGCTATATTCAATAATGCCGGACAAGTTCTGAACCATACCCTCTACTTCCTGCAATTCTCCCCGAAACCCGCTCACAGCGAACCTACCGGGAAATTGGCAGAGGCCATCAAACGTGACTTTGGAAGTTTTGATAACTTCAAAAAAGAATTTGCTGCCGCTTCTGTAGGCTTGTTCGGCTCAGGTTGGGCTTGGTTGTCAGTAGACAAGAATGGCAAACTGCACATCACCAAAGAGGCTAACGGCAGCAATCCTGTACGTTCAGGTCTCACCCCGTTATTGGGCTTCGATGTTTGGGAACATGCTTATTATCTCGACTATCAAAACCGTCGTGCCGATCATGTAAATGCCCTTTGGGGAATCATTGATTGGGACGTAGTGGGCAGCCGAATGAAATAACAACAACATCATAAACTCTTTTTTAACGCACCTGCGGGAACAAGCACTCCCAAAGGTGCGTTTGTGTATCCGGTTCTAACATATTTTAAAGAAAAACCTTTCACACTGAAAGCATTTATCATTAACTTTGCTAAACATAAACGTTTAACAAAAGAAATGAAGCTCATTGTAGTCACAACACCCACATTTTTTGTGGAAGAAGACAAGATTATCACGGCGCTTTTTGAAGAAGGGCTGGATATTCTGCATCTGAGGAAGCCGGAAACACCTGCTATGTATTCCGAGCGACTTCTGACGTTGATTCCCGAAAAATATCATAGACGAATTGTCACTCACGAACATTTCTACCTGAAAGAGGAATTCGACCTTATGGGCATTCATTTGAATACACGTAACCCGAACGAGCCGCACGACTATTCAGGTCACGTCAGTTGCACTTGCCATTCCGTAGAAGAAGTAAAAAGCAAAAAACATTTTTATGATTATGTATTCATGAGTCCGGTGTATGATTGCATCACCAAACAAGGGACTCTTTCCGGTTACACACCCGAAGAATTGCGTGCAGCAGGAAAAGAAAGGATTATCGACACGAAAGTCATGGCTCTAGGAGGAATCACTCCCGACAACATTCTGGAAATAAAAGATTTCGGGTTTGGCGGTGCGGTTGTACTGGGCGACTTATGGAGTAAATTTAATGTCTGCACCGACCGGGATTATCTGGGCATCATCCGTCACTTTAAGAAACTAAAGGAAATGGCAGATTAAAGACCGGACTCTATCAATCAGAACTTCCCGTATTCTTTGTACTCTATTCCGGCAGGTAAAGTAAAGTAGAACGTAGAGCCTTCTCCTTTCTTTGATTCCACGCCAATACCACCACCATAATGCTCTACAATGGATTTTGTGATAGAGAGCCCTAAGCCTGTACCACGGATATTGTAGTTCATTTTCACAAAACGCTCAAAAATGGCCCGGCGACTGTCTTCGTCAATGCCACATCCCGTATCAGCCACATAAAAATAAAAGTTATTATTGCTCAGACGACGATACCCAATCTTGACACTACCCTGTTCCGTAAACTTCAAGGCATTCTTTACCAAATTGTTGACCACCTGTGCAAAACGTATCCGGTCTATCATCAAGCGGCATTGAGGCAACTTCTCTACAAACTCCAGCAGAATACCCGATGGCCGAGGATGCGCATTCTCAACTGCACATATTTCATCAATCAGAGCGTTCACATCTACATCCCCGTCATTATATTCTATCGTATTGGCTTCTATTTTCGAGAAATCCAACAGGTCATTAATCATCTGAACAAGAAAGTCCTTATTGTCATTAATCTCTTTCAGGAAAAACATACGCTCTTCCCTACTCAGATTGTCAGTCTCTGCAAGTATGTTCGTAAAACCTACAATGGCATTAAGCGGAGTACGTATTTCATGCGTCATGTTGGCGATAAAAGCATTCTTCAACTGGTTGCTTTCTTCCGCCACTTCATTCAATTGTCGAAGAGTCTTCAAACGCTTGGTCTTGCTAATAGACACAATAATCATAATGACCAAAAGCAACAAAATAATTATTCCAAAACAAAGCAATAATATCTCATTTCTATGGATGAAATCTGTAGTGTCCAAAGCGTATAATGCGGAAAGGTCCGGCTTCATAAAGTTGGTTATTAAAAGATTATATAATCTAATGGCTTAAATGACGACAAATATACTAAAAAAAAACAAATAGTTGATTATTAGATACATGTTTTTCAAAAAAAGATAGGCTGCAAACCTATCCAAAAAAGGTTTACAGCCTATAAATATAGATTTTCAGAAGTATTTTACTTCAAGTCTTCAATAGCCGCTTGAGCCGCCGCAAGGCGTGCAATCGGCACTCTAAATGGGGAACAACTGACATAATTTAACCCTACCTTATGGCAGAATTTTACAGATGAAGGTTCACCACCATGTTCACCGCATATACCGCATTTCAAGTCCGGACGGATAGCACGGCCTTTTTCTGTAGCCATACGCACCAACTGACCTACACCATTCTGGTCAAGCACCTGGAACGGATCTACTTTCAGAATCTTCTTTTCCAGATAAACCGGAAGGAACGAAGCGATATCGTCACGTGAATAACCGAATGTCATCTGTGTCAGGTCATTGGTACCGAATGAGAAGAACTCGGCAGAAGAAGCAATACGGTCAGCCGTCAATGCCGCACGAGGAATTTCGATCATTGTACCTACCTTGAAGTCAATACTGTCACCTAATTCTCCGAAGAGAGCAGCGGCTTCTTCACGGATTACTTTTTCCTGTTCTTTGAATTCATACAAGATACCGGTCAGCGGAACCATGATTTCCGGATGGGTTTCCACACCTTCCTTCTTCAGTTCCAAAGCTGCACCCAAGATGGCGCGTGTCTGCATCTGGGTGATTTCAGGATATGTATTACCTAAACGACATCCACGATGTCCCAGCATCGGATTATGTTCACAAAGCGATTCTACACGTTGCTGGATATATTGCAGGCTAACACCCATGGCATCTGCCATTTCCTGTTGTCCTTTCAAATCGTGGGGAACAAACTCATGCAAAGGAGGATCAAGCAGACGTACAGTCACCGGACAACCTTCCATAGCCTTGAAAATACCCTTGAAGTCAGCTTGCTGATAAGGTAAAATCTTGGCTAAAGCCTTACGGCGTCCTTCTGCATTTTCTGCAAGGATCATCTCACGCATTGCTTTAATCTTCTCACCTTCAAAGAACATGTGCTCTGTACGGCAAAGACCGATACCTACCGCACCGAAATTACGTGCAACCTCAGCATCGTGAGGAGTATCGGCATTCGTACGTACCTGAAGTTTCGTATATTTATCAGCCAGTTCCATCAATTCTGCAAAATCTCCGGAAAGCTCGGCAGCTTTTGTTTCCACCTGACCTTTATAAACCACGCCTGTACTACCGTTCAAGGAAATATAATCACCCTCTTTCAGCAGAACACCGTCTATTTCCACAGTACGGGCTTTATAATCAATATTCAATGCACCGGCACCTGACACACAGCATTTACCCATACCACGAGCAACTACCGCCGCATGAGAAGTCATACCACCGCGGGCAGTGAGAATACCTTCTGCAACTGCCATACCGGCCAAGTCTTCGGGAGAAGTTTCGATACGCACCATCACAATACGCTTACCGGCAGCGTGCCATTCGGCAGCATCGTCCGCAAAGAATACAATCTGCCCTGTAGCAGCACCCGGAGATGCGGGAAGACCGCGTGTCAGAACTTTCGCTTGCTTCAAAGCCGACTTATCAAATACCGGGTGAAGCAATTCATCCAGTTTATTGGGTTCACAACGCATCAATGCAGTCTTTTCATCAATTATGCCCTGATGGAACAAATCCATTGCAATCTTCACCATGGCAGCACCGGTACGTTTACCGTTACGGGTCTGGAGGAACCAAAGCTTACCTTCCTGAACGGTAAACTCCATATCCTGCATATCTTTATAATGATTCTCCAACTTAGTTTGCAGCATATCCAGTTCTTTATAGATTTCCGGCATAGCCTCTTCCATTGACGGATATTTAGCTGCTCGCTCTTCTTCGCTGACACCGGCCAGCTCTGCCCAACGTTGCGAACCGATCTTTGTAATCTGTTGCGGCGTACGAATACCTGCCACAACGTCTTCACCCTGTGCATTAATCAGATACTCACCGTTGAATAAATCTTCACCTGTACCTGCATCACGGCTGAAGCAGACACCGGTAGCAGAAGTTTCACCCATATTACCGAACACCATTGCCTGAACGTTGACAGCCGTACCCCACTCATCAGGTATACCTTCCATCTTACGATACAAGATAGCACGTTCATTCATCCAGGAGTTGAACACTGCGCAAACAGCACCCCACAACTGCTCGTAAGCACAAGCCGGGAAGTCTTTTCCGGTCTGTTCCTTAACGGCAGCCTTGAATTTCTTCACTAACTCTTTGAGGTCTTCCACTTCCAGTTCATTATCCAGCTTCACACCTTTCGCATGTTTCACTTCTTCAATGATAGCTTCGAACGGATCGATATCCTCTTTATTAGTAGGTTTCATACCCAACACCACGTCACCATACATCTGTACGAAACGGCGGTAAGAGTCCCATGCAAAACGGGCATTGCCTGTTTTACGTGTCAGTCCTTCCACTACTTCATCGTTCAAACCCAGGTTAAGGATGGTATCCATCATACCCGGCATGGAGGCGCGGGCACCCGAACGTACTGAAACCAATAACGGATTTTCTATATCACCGAATTTAGAAGACATCAATTCTTCTACTTTTGCGATAGCGCTTTCTACTTCGCTTTTCAACAGAGCAACAACTTTTTCCTGCCCCATCTCATTATATTCGGTACAAACCTCAGTCGTGATTGTAAAACCGGGAGGAACCGGAACCCCAATCAGGTTCATTTCGGCAAGGTTAGCACCTTTGCCCCCCAAAAGATTCTTCATGTCAGCCTTTCCTTCTGCCTGACCGTTACCAAAGGTATAAACTCTTTTTTTGTCCATAATATAAATTTAAGTTTCTCGATTGTGATTTTTTCTGTTCGCAAATCTAAGTATATTTCGCATACTAGAAAACTTTTTGAGAAAAAACTTTCTATCAAAATGCAATTTCGACATTGCAATCTTTAATATTTCACTTCATAGAGAGAAATCCCGAAAAAATGTCTATTTTTGCAGAATAATTTATTAGACTGGTGTAAAAGTGGCAAGAAATAGAAAAGAACTTCCCCTACTGGAGAAAGTGACAATAACGGATGTGGCTGCCGAAGGAAAAGCCATCGCAAAGGTTAATGATTTGGTTATTTTCGTACCTTATGTCGTTCCCGGAGACGTAGTAGACCTGCAAATTAAGAGAAAAAAGCATCATTATGCTGAAGCAGTTGCGGTGAAGTTCCACGAATATTCTCGTGAAAGAGCCGTCCCGTTCTGCCAACACTACGGTGTATGCGGCGGTTGCAAATGGCAAGTTCTCCCCTATTCCGAACAAATCAAGTACAAACAAAAACAGATAACGGACAACCTTACCCGTATCGGAAAAATAGAACTTCCGGAGATTTCCCCTATCCTCGGTTCAGAGAAAACACAGTTTTACAGAAATAAACTGGAGTACACATTTTCCAACAAACGCTGGTTGACGGAAGAAGAAGTGAAACAGAATGTGGTATACGATCAGATGAATGCCGTAGGTTTCCATATTCCCAACGCTTTCGATAAAGTATTGGCCATAGAGAAATGCTGGTTGCAGGATGATATCTCCAATCGCATCCGCAATGCCATACGTGACTACGCTTACGAACACAATTATTCCTTCATCAACCTGCGCACGCAGGAAGGTATGTTGCGCAACATGATCGTCCGCACATCTACCACCGGAGAACTAATGGTTATCCTCATCGCCAAAATAGAGGAAGAGGAAGAAATGCCGTTGTTCAAGCAACTCCTGCAATATGTAGCAGATACATTCCCTGAAATCACATCTCTTCTATACATTATTAATAATAAACGAAACGATACCATCACCGATCTGGATGTCTATACTTTCAAAGGTAACGACCATATTTTTGAAGAAATGGAAGGCCTGCGCTTCAAGGTAGGTCCTAAATCATTCTACCAGACCAATTCCGAACAGGCATACAATCTCTATAAGATAGCACGCAATTTTGCCGGACTGACCGGAAAGGAACTCGTATACGACCTTTATACGGGTACGGGAACCATTGCTAACTTTGTTTCCAAACAGGCCCGCCAGGTTATCGGTATCGAATATGTGCCCGAAGCTATTGAAGACGCCAAGGTGAATGCGGAGATAAACAGTATCAAAAACACACTGTTCTTTGCCGGTGACATGAAAGATATGCTGACGCAGGATTTCATTAACGAATATGGCCGTCCGGATGTCATCATCACTGACCCCCCACGTGCAGGTATGCACCAGGATGTAGTGGATGTAATCTTGTTCGCTGAACCCAAGCGCATTGTATATGTAAGTTGTAATCCGGCCACACAGGCACGTGACCTGCAACTGCTCGATGTAAAATATAAGGTGAAGGCCGTGCAACCGGTAGACATGTTCCCGCATACTCATCATGTTGAAAACGTGGTATTGCTGGAATTAAGAAATGAAGATTGAGAATTGATCATTAATCACTAACCATTAATCACCATCAACGTGGCAAGAGGAAAATTAGTAGCACGAGCCCGCACTCAATATACGGACTACACAGTAAAGGAACCGATGGAACTTATGGAGTTTCTGGCAGCCAAAATGCCGGATGCCAGCCGTACCAAACTAAAATCACTGCTCAGCAAGCGGGTGGTGTTTGTAGATAGTGTAATAACCACTCAATACAATTTTCCGCTTAAACCGGGCATGAAAGTACAGATCAGCCGGGAAAAAGGGAAAAAGGAATTTCACAACAAGTTGTTGAAGATCGTCTATGAGGACGCTTATATCATTGTGGTAGAAAAGATGCAAGGTCTGCTGTCTGTTAGTAGCGAACGCCAGAAAGAACGTACGGCATACCATATTCTAAATGAATATGTACAACGCTCTAACGGACGTGGCAGCAGTGTTTATATCGTTCACCGCCTCGACCGCGACACTTCCGGACTGATGATGTTTGCAAAGGATGAAAAGACGCAACGCACATTGCGTGACAACTGGCATGATATCGTAACCGACCGTCGCTACGTAGCTGTAGTTGCGGGAGAAATGGAGAAGAATGCCGGTTGTGTGATATCCTGGCTTACGGACCGCACCCTCTATGTCTATTCCAGTCCGACAGACGATGGGGGACAAAAATCAATCACGCATTATCGTACGATCAAGCGTGCCAATGGCTATTCTCTCGTAGAACTGAATCTTGAAACGGGACGCAAAAATCAAATCCGCGTACATATGCAGGATTTGGGACATCCTATCGTTGGTGACGGACGCTACGGACTGGAAGATGTCAATCCTATCGGACGCCTGGCACTACACGCTTTTAAACTCTGTTTCTATCATCCGATAACGGGAGAGTTGATGCAGTTTGAAACACCTTATCCGAATGACTTTAAGAAGTTGTTTCTGAAGAAATAAAAAAAGCGGAACAAATGTTCCGCTTTTTTTAATATCTATATAATGTAATTGGTCCATCTCGTAGTCCATCTACATATAGTACACCGGACAACTCATCTCCAAAGACATATACATCATATATTTCCAGCAAAGGATAATCATTACCATAATCCAACGAAAGAATACCACCATTTATCACCCAACGAAAAGGTAATGAATATATAATTTCCCCATTTGGGTCATCATAATAGCATTGCGCATCAGTTCCAAAACCGTTCCCATCAAAATACAGCCCACTTTCCAACGGCCCATATCTGTCAGCAAATCCCAGATCTCCCACCCATTCATAACCAACAATACGATCAAAAACAGTTTCATCATCTTCACACGAAGTTAAACCTATTATAATACTTAAACATAGGAAAAGCGACTTCGTATATTTCAATATATTATTCATCAGCATACATTTTATTTATAATAACTTGCATCAACAAACATCACAACTATTCCATCCAATTTACCTGAGAGATTATGTTCACGCACCCACACATTATCAAAAAAGACACGATCATCAGCACCATAATCCAGTATCAAACCTTCCATAGTCTTATCTATCCAAGACCAATCAAAACGGTAAGAACTCTCATAAGGTTTACGCCCATCTTTCGGATTATACTTAAAGGTTTCTTTACCACTACCATTTCGCGAAAATTCAAGATAATGCTCACAAACCTCATTATTATCAGTCTCATACTCCTCTACCCAGATCTTACTACATAGCTTTTCATCACTATTCCTCAAATAATCATCCGTATAATATTCATCGCCGCACGACGATAACCCTACGACAATCATCAGTAAAAAAAGTATTTTTCCAACATTCAAAGTTTTCATAATTTATATCGTTTAGTTAATACTTGCGGACAAAAATACAAAAACATATCGTAATGTTTTAATATTTCGCCTGATATTTCTTGTAGAAGATCAGAAACAGAGTAAAACCAATCAAAGCAAAAGGTACTCCTGCCAATGCCGGATAGCGATAACCGGCACTAATAGCCACTCCACCGGCATAAGCCCCAATTGCATTACCCAGATTGAATGCCACTTGCACACAAGCCGCTCCTAACATCTCCCCTCCCTTAGCCACACGGATGATCAATACCTGCTCCGGACTGGACACTGCAAACAAACCTGCCGTGCAAAGACACATCAACAATGCGGATAACCATGGATAAGGCGACAAGAAAAATATCAGCAACAACACGATACAAATCATCGCTTGTACAACAGTTCCCACTTTCCCGGGAGTATAGCGGTCAGATAGCCGACCACTAATTAAATTCCCTACCACCATACCGAAACCGGCCAATACCATCAACCCGGTAATGCTCTCAGCACTGAATCCGGAGACATTCGTCAGCATTGGATTGATATAGCTATACCAACAGAAGACACCTCCATTCCCTAATGCCGTCGCACCCAGGATAAGCCAGGGAGCCGGTGTCTTCAGAAAACGGAACTGCCCTTTGAACCCCGTATCTTTCAATCCTTCTACATGAGGCACCCAGCGCCAGATATAATAAAGAATAATCACTCCCCAACAGCCTACCAACAAGAAAGTAACCCGCCACGAAATAGAATTGCTCAATGATGTACCCAGTGGAACCCCGAAAAGATTGGCAATAGTCATCCCTGCTATCATAATCGAAACGGCTTCTGAACCTTTCCCCTTATCAGCCAGTTTCTCCGCCACAATGGAGGCAACCCCGAAGTATGCACCATGAGGAAGCCCGGAAACAAAACGCGCCAGCAACAACACCCAATAATTAGGCGCCATTGCCGCACAGATATTCCCCACCACAATCAGTGTCACCAATGCTAATAGGATGTGTTTCAATGGATGCTTACGGGCCAAAATCAAGGTAGGCGCTCCCACGCAAACCCCTAAAGCATATGCAGAAATAAAATGCCCCGCAACGGGAATACTGATACCCAGGTCCTTAGCCACATCGGGTAGAATACCCATCATGACAAATTCGGCAATCCCCAATCCCAAGGTGCCGAATGCTAATGCGATAAGACTCTTCTTCATACCTATTTTTACCTAAAAAACTAATCTTTTTACCGGGGTGCAAAGGTAGTACTTTTTTCATCTCAGTGATAAACTATTCAAGACTACATTTTGTTTTATAGATAAACAGAATACGAAAATGAAAACAATTATTATAAGTATATTTATGGCAATGACAGCAATCGCCTCCCAGGCACAGCAAAAGAGTTTCTATGACTTCACAGTCAAGACTATTGATGGAAAAGACTTATCCCTTTCCACCTTTAAAGGTAAAAAAGTGCTGGTGGTCAATGTCGCTTCCAAATGCGGATTCACTCCGCAGTATGCCAAACTTGAAGAGTTATATACCAAATATGGAAAAGATAATTTTGTAGTTATTGGTTTCCCGGCCAACAATTTTTTGAATCAGGAACCTGGAAGCAACGAAGAAATCAAAGAATTCTGCACGTTGAATTACGGAGTCACCTTTCCGATGATGGAAAAGATTTCCGTTAAAGGAAAAGATATTGCACCTTTATACAAATGGCTTACTACAAAAAGCGAAAATGGGGTTCAGGATGCCAAGGTAGGCTGGAACTTTCACAAATTTCTGATAGATGAAAACGGAAAGTGGGTAGCCTCGTATGGTTCGACAACAGATCCGCTATCAGAAAAGATAGTGAGCTGGATTGAAGAATAACTCCTATATCCGCCAATTTCAAGTTATTCAAATAAGAAGTCAGCCTATTGACAAAAAAGCCGGAACAACCCATTAGAGAGCATTCCGGCTACCAAAACAACACTATAAATAGTCTGGATATCGTTATTTCTTACAGCACCTTTTTATCTGTTCCACAATATAGGCCACATCTTCATCCGTCACCCAAGGACCGGCAGGAATACATAAACCCATATTAAACAAACGTTCAGAAACACCATTCACATAACGGGGGTTATGGGCATAAACAGGCTGAAGATGCATAGGCTTCCATAAAGGACGAGTCTCAACCCCTTGCTCATCCAGTTTACAGCGGACCTCATCATAGTTAGTACCCGTCTTAGCAGGGTCTATCAAGATAGTAGACAGCCAGTAATTAGCGTTGAAACGATCATCAGGATTAGACTTCAAAGTTATTCCCTCAATACCTTCAAATGCCTTTGCATAAAGGTCATGTACATGACGGTGATGCGCAATATGCTCATCCAATACAGTCATCTGACCACGACCGATACCCGCACAGATATTACTCATACGATAATTGTAACCGATCTTTTCATGCTGATAATGAGGGAAAGGTTCACGAGCCTGCGTAGCATAAAACATCGTTTGCTTCTTGGTGCTTTCATCAGGAACAATCAAAGCGCCACCACCCGAAGTAGTGATCATCTTATTACCATTAAAAGACAACACGCCAAAGGCACCGAACGTACCACACTTCTGTCCCTTAAACTCAGACCCTAAAGCTTCCGCAGCATCCTCCAGCACTGGAATATCATATTTAGCAGCTATCGCGCAAATCTCATCAATCCTGGCAGGCATACCATAAAGGTGAACCGGAAGAATAGCTTTAGGTTTCTTACCTGTCTTCGCGATTCTGTCCTTAATGGCTTCTTCCAGCAAAACAGGGTCCATATTCCAGGTATCTTCCTCGCTGTCTATAAACACGGGAGTTGCCCCCTGATAAGCAACAGGATTGGCTGACGCACAGAATGTAAACGACTGGCAGATCACCTCATCACCGGCTCCTACACCAAGTTGAATTAATCCCAGATGGATAGCTGCCGTACCAGCAGACAAAGCAACCACTTCCTTATTCTGTCCTACAAAATGTTTCAGTTCTTCTTCGAAAGCATTCACGTTAGGTCCCAAGGGGACAACCCAGTTCGTATCGAAAGCTTCCTTAATAAAAGCCTGCTCCTTGCCGCTCATGTGAGCAAGGCAAAGATAAATTCTCTTGTCCATTAAATTATATGATTAAAAGAAAACGATAAATAGAAAAGTAAGAGTATAAAAAGAATGGTTATTTATGCCACAGATAATAAGGCACAAATAACCATTTTATGATATTACAAATCTTTCCCCAATATTGTATAAATAATGATTTTAATGTCATTCCCAAAAGACCAATGATCCAAATATTCTATATTAATTCTCACTTTATCAGGAAACAGTACCTCGTCATTGTATTTTTGAGGATCTTCCTGTTGCGCTAATAATTCTTCTTCATTTCGGTATTTCAAACTAGCAGGTCCAGTGATACCTGGTTTTAACAATAGTACCCTTCTATTTTCACCTTCTAATTTATCAGCGTACCCCGGTACATCCGGTCGAGGACCGACAAAACTCATATCACCTATCAATACATTCCATAATTCAGGCAATTCATCCAATTTATATTTCCGCAATTTTGCTCCTAAAGGAGTAATACGACTCTCTCCTTGTACGGAGATTGAACTACCGGAATGGTTGATCATCATGGAACGAAACTTATACATGGTAAATAGTCGTCCGTGCTGCCCCACTCGCTTTTGAGTAAAAATGACAGGACCATCTGGCATTTTGATACGAATTAAAATGCCAACTAGTAATAAAACAGGAAACAAAAAAAACAAACCGAAAAGCGATACACCACGATCAAAAAACACTTTCAATAACATATCTAAAGTTTTTATCCCTTTCTACATATATTCAGTATCCCCATAAATGATCCCCAGCCATACGATAAATGTAATACAATAAAAGAACAGAACAGATAGTAAAAATTCAACTTTCTATTCAGACTAAGTGATAAACATATTGTAGATATACAAAGTGTGTATAGCAATAATGACAATAAAGTTACCAACACTAATGGCATATAAAATATAGATAACACTGTTGGCAGTAAAAGTGAAAGTAAAAAGAACAATGGAACAAAATGTCTGACGGACAATGAGCGGAACTGCTTAGTATAATATACAGTCAAGATATTCCATTTCCCATTCCCAAAATTATTCCTAGCCAATCCTTTAAAAGTTTCACGTGCCAAATAAGTACAGTATGTATCAGGAACTATAAAAATGCATCCACCGCCACGAATTATACGCTTATTCAGTTCTATGTCCTGATTTCGTATTAGTCTTTCATCATAGTCCCCATACTTCTCAAACACTTCTCTGCGCCAACAACCAAAAGGAACAGTATCTACATTCACTGCCTTGTCAACTCCCAACCGAAAAGTAGAATTACCAACACCAAACCTGTTACTTAATACCTCCTTTATGGCAAGCGTTTTTGAATTCCGATTTAGCACATCCGTCCGACAAGCCGCCCCCACATTATCCGCATTCAGTTCAAAAAGTTTTTTCTCCAAAACCGAGAAATAATTTATAGGATATTGAGCGTGGGCATCCAAACGCATTATCACATCACCTTTAGCTACCTTAATGCCTATATTCATTGCAACCGGGACTATTCGCTTTATGTTGTCAACCAAATGGATAAATGGATACTTCGTGGCATAATCCCCAATTATACCTCGAGTACCATCCTCACTCATACCATCCACGAATATTATTTCAAGTCTTTCCTTCGGATAGTCTTGAAGCAAAATAGATTGAATACAGACATCAATATATTTTGCTTCATTATATACCGGACAAACAACAGAGAGCATTACAATCTTCCGTCAATCATTTCACGATTCAGCATACCTTTCACATCATACACCACCCCATTCTCACATTTCAGGAAAGCACGTATATCCTCCTGTTTGAAGGCATCGTGCGCCACACCAAGAATCACGGCATCAAACTTACCTTTCAACTCCTCTAAAGGTTTATTAGTCAGTTCAATCTCATATTCATACTTCACGTGCACGCCATTCGCCCACGGGTCATATACAGTGATGTTAGAAGTATATTCACTCAATGTAGAATAAATATCCACAATCTTCGTATTACGAATATCCGGACAATTCTCTTTAAATGTGATACCCAGCAACAGAATCTTCGCATCCTTCACCAGTACCCCTTTCTTGTTCATCAGCTTGATAACCTGATTAGCCACATAATCCCCCATACCATCGTTTAATCGACGAGCCGCTGACATCACTCGAGGAAGCACACCATATACCTGAGCCTTCTGAATCAAATAATAGGGATCCACACTGATGCAATGCCCCCCCACTAAGCCGGGTTTCAATTTGATGAAATTCCACTTGGAAGCGGCGGCATCTATCACATCGTTGGTATCAATGCCCATGGCATTAAAAATCTTAGCCAGTTCATTCATGAAGGCAATATTCACGTCTCTCTGCGAGTTCTCAATAATCTTCGAAGCCTCTGCCACTTTTATAGATGGTGCTTTATGTGTACCATTTACCAAAACAGAATTATACACCTCGTCCACGATGTCCGCAATTTCCGGTGTAGAACCTGAAGTCACTTTCTTGATTTTCTCCACTGTATGCTCCTTGTCACCCGGGTTGATGCGTTCGGGAGAATAGCCGGCAAAGAAATCCGTATTAAATTTCAAGCCGGATACCTTTTCTACTACGGGTAAGCACTCCTCCTCCGTTACTCCCGGATAAACCGTTGATTCATATACCACAATATCCCCTTTGGATATAACCTTACCCACCGTCTCGCTGGCACCCCACAAAGGCTTCAAATCTGGACGGTTATTCGTATCAACAGGAGTAGGTACAGCCACCACATAGAAGTTGCAATCCTTAATATCTTCAAGCTTTGTAGTGCAGATAAAACCATTATTTTGAATCGCATCCTGCAACAATTTATCCGCTACTTCCAATGTTGCATCATGTCCACCCATCAAGGCGTCCACACGCGCTTGGTTCATATCAAAACCTACTGTTTTATACTTTGTTGAGAAAAGACGAGCCAAAGGAAGCCCTACGTAACCGAGACCGATTACGGCAATTTTAATGTTTTGCATAATGATATGATTCGTTTGTATAAAAAAACTATTTTGAACATCTATTTAATTACTGATTTTATTTATTCAAGTTTATGGAATTACCAACATACCCTTGCAACCGCTGTTTTGCATATTCTACTGAATAATACTCACTCGTCCAATAAGCATGTTTCGACATTTGTAATCTCAGATGTTTGTCAAAAAGTATAATTTCTATTGCTTTCAAATAAGATTTTGCATTAAAAGTGTCACAAAGAAATCCATTTACACCATCTATAATAAACTCATCATTATATTTCCAATCAGATGCTATAATTGGTAATCCTACGGACAAAGCCTCAACCAAAATACCCGGACATCCTTCACCTTCATAATGTGACGGAAAAATCAAGACATCATATTGTTTCAATGTAAGCACTACCTCAGACGGTTGTAACTCACCTTTATACTCAAACATTGGATTATCTGATAAGTAGATATCAAAATAGTCATCCTTTTTCTGACCATAAAAATCAATCTTAACCATCTTAGAAAGACCTGAAGCACAAAGACATTTCGAAACTTCAACCAAAGTATCTAACCCCTTACTTTGTTCAATACGAGATAAAAAACAGATTATCAAGCTGTTACCCCCCCCGCGAAAGATATTATTCTATCTAATATAGGAGGCTGAAACTCTTTGCGTTTTATAAGAGCGTTAGCCTGCATAGTATGTAATAACCGTCTGTCCCTTTCTAGTAATATTACTTTATCTATCAATTTTTGCTGTCCATTCTCAAACGGAATGATAAATCCACTCCGTCCGTCCTCCACAAATTCATGAGAATGTTTCCATTCAGTAACAATCACAGGAATACCAGAGATATAAGCATCTACTACAGAACCTGGGAGACCTTCGGTAAAGTAATGTGTAGGAAGAAGCATCACATCATACTGGCTGATTGTATTATAAATCTCTGATGGTTGCAAGACACCCATATAATCCACAAATGGATATTTTGTAATGTTTTCCTCAAAAAATATTCTATCATCTTCAGATATGGGTCCAAAAAAAGTGATTGAAAACTTATCTTGTAGTTTATTTTTGGCGATATAGTCTGCAAGATCGAAAATCCAGTCCAAGCCCTTCATTTTGTTGACACGTGCCATAAATACCAGTCTCAACTTCTCTGAGTCGAAACGCTCAGGATCGAATTCAAAAAAACGGAAGTTTGGAAAGATATCCACATTTTGAAGGTGATAATATTGTTTCAACTCATTTTCCAAACGCTGTGTTTCGACATGAATACCTGCTATACGTTTGAGCATAAAACGATGAACAGGCATTTCTAATAAAAACTCTTTCAGCCATCCCCCTACCACAAAATAATGGATTTTAAAACGAAAGACAACAGATAAGCAGAAGACAAGAGGGAAAAATGATTTCAGATTATTTTGAGCCGGAAGATAAAACAGCATCCTACAGCAAATCATCTTCCAGAGTAACTTGACTATGCCAAGCCTGCGATATTTAATATCTTCTGTATCATAATAATCTACCTCTCCTTCCACCTGTTCTCTGACCAGTCTATAAACGTCACGGGTCTTTACAGTTTGTCCATCAAGCTGATTGGTACAATAACCGAAATAACCTACTACCAATGTCTTACTCATTTCCTGTACTTCGTGCTGTTGAATGGAGAAAGAGATAACTTCATATAACGGTTTATCATTATATTGTAAATACGATATCCATTCTTTCCGTCAAAAGTTTCAATATATTTATCAAATAGTTGTTGCCTGTCTGATTGCTTCGGGTCTTCAGAACTTCTTACCATTTCAAAAAACTCTACCACTTTTTCGTCTGAATTAAGTTTGTAATACTTCTCAACAAGTTCTGGATTATTAACCTCTACATCCATATCATATCTCAGAGGAATCCCAATCGGCTTATTAGCAGCCAATACAAAATAAATCAAAGAACAATTAACATCCACCATACAAGCATCAGCTATATGCAAACCTATCAAGTAATCACTGGTTGTATCCCAGACTATATTAGGACTATTTTTACAGAAATCTACAAATATTTCATAATCTTTTATAGACCAAAAAGTTCCTACTAACTCATGAATCAAAGATGGATGTAATCTGAATATAAAGCCCATATCCTGATGTCTTTTACAGTAATCCATAATTGTCTTGAAATAAAGGTCAAAAGTTACTTCATCAGAAACACCATGCATCCTAATACCATGGTCAGTCATCAACATTATGGTTTTCTTACCCTTCAATTTTTCCCATCCTTTAGGATAAAAGACTGGAGAATTAAATTTTCTATATACCAAATCAAACTGGGCTGGTGATATTCGTTCTATTTTATCCCGCCCTATGGCATCTATCAAACGATTGTAACAAAGATTGCCAACACAACACATATCCGCATTATAGCGTTGCAGATTCATGCGTTTCACTGTTCGGTCACCAAACCATATCGATCCTATGCCCAAAGGCACAAGAGCAACATATTTAGAGAATTCCCTTATTTGTGCCAGTTGTGGAGGATAGATTATCTCCAAATGATAAAGTACTGATATATCAGGGCAATCTTTACTTAAATCATAATTATAATCCTCCACATACTTGAACTTTAAATCCTGCATTTGCTTTATCATACCGTAAGGAGAATTCCCAAAAAGCACGATAAGAAGATCAAAACGTTCGTCATTTCTGAAACTCTCACAAACTGTCTGAATCACACTGAATGTTGATTCACTACAATGAAAAAATCGTATCTTTATTTTATCTTCAGAATTTAAAGAACTTTTAAAGTGGTTATTGTCATCAAGTTCAGTTACACTCACAACATTGCTCACAGCCAACCGGGTTCGCATATCACTACGATACTTCCTACCAGTCTCTTCATTAAGGATTTGTGCCGAACCCTTAAAGAATGATTCAATCTTAACTCCAATAGAACAATGTGCTATTTTCATCAACCCTTTTCTATAAAGTATTTTTAATGTCATTTTGATATTTTATTTTTTATTTTCAACGTCAATGTTTTAAGTTCAGTAAGTTTAAGCATATGAAGAACTCCTAAATATGTACAAAAACATACTACCGTAGCGACTACTAACACATAAAAATGACTTCCGATTTTTATGTATAACACGGCACAAGTCAATATTGCCGATATAATGGCGGCAATGCCTACTTTTGTAAAAAAAACATAGCAGTCTTTCCACGAAACATTTTCAAAAACAGAGCTTATCCTATTGAAGTAGAGAAAACAAGAAACCATATGTGAAATACTTGTTGCTACTGTTATACCTAATATACCCCAAAATCCTGACAACAGAATAGTTAATGATATATTTATCGTTATCGCAATCATACCGATTGCCATTGGAATCCGTGTGTTTTCTATGGCAAAAAAGGGACGCTTGGCAACCACCATTACGATACGAGGTACAAAACCTATGGCATACCCTATTAAAGCTTGGGAAGTGACAAATACACTTTCTGAATTAAACTTACCGCGTTCAAATACAAAAGAAACGAGATGATCTGCACAAAATATGGTAACGATGCTGATAGGAATAACCATTAAAGATATATATTTTATAATCTTTTTCAACTCATTTATCATCTCATCATATCGCTTTTCGATTACAAGTGCTGAAAAAAATGAGAGAAGAACAATTGTCGTAGTTTGCATAAACAAGGCAGAAACAACATCATTCAACGTACCGCTGTATGACAAACCCGATACATACCCTACACCCTGCTTTGTCGCGAGATATTGATCCACCAGCGCATTTATCTCCCCTACGGCTTCTCCTAATAATAAAGGAAGAATTAACAAGAATAATTTCTTTATATTTATATCTTTCGAATAAGAAAAACGTCTGATTTTTAATACCCGCCGAACACAAATATACAGCACGGCTGTTTGTATCAGATAAGCAGCCCAAAAACCAATGACAACCGCATTTACGCCAATCTGATCAGAAAGAAATACAATAAATACAATAAGTGTCAAATTTTGCACACACCCCATCAATGCACCAGGAATAAATTTCTTATGCGCATTCAATACACAAGTAAATATTGTTGTGATAACGTAAAATATCGCCGCAACACTTAGTTCTCTAATATAGAATGTCAACAAATCAACCTCTTTATCTGTATAATTTGATGCCATTAATGATGAGATATAAGGTGATATTATAAAAATCACAGCTATCACAATGAAAGAAAAAGGCAACATTGAACACAATAAAGCCGAAATAAACCTATTACCGTTTTCCGCATCATCTTTTCTTGCCGTATTGTACATAGTAAGCCCTACAACTGCCAAGCAAGAAAATATTGTAAAGACAAAATTATTAACAATAGTGTTTGCCAAGTAAAACATATCCACTTCTACAGACGTACCAAAATATGCCGCTAACATAGCACTTTCAACAAATCCCACTATTTTGGATACGATAATCACTATCAGTACTCCCATAGCAGCGGAAGTAATGGTTTTATTTTCTTTATTCAATACCATTATTCAACACGAAAAAATGTCACATTTAATTAATTGCCTTAATAAGCTTGCATTTGTGCCTTGTCTTGATAAAGGGAACAAATGACGTAAGACAAAAGGAAAATTCCAAGTGGGCTAAAGAATTCCGTACTAATAAAAAACTCAAATACAATAAGAAACAGAATGATTGCTACATAAGTTTTTTTAGAGCGAATAGTTTTTAATGCCAACTTACCAAACACACCAAAGTACAATGCCACACCAAGTATGCCCGATTTATAAAGAGCACAATAAAATTGACTATCTGTTACATTCACATTTTTGATCGAAAATTCTCCTAAACCGGTCAACCAATACTTAGCTATTATAGCTTTCATAGCATTTACAGCCCCATCTTCACCAAATCTTGTTTCGAGAGATCCCCCAATGTTACCCTCTGTCAAAAATTGGAGATAATAATCGAGATATAAAACATCACCTAATAAATTATAAAGCACCACCACGATAAAAACCAAAAAGAAAATAACCACAGGCAGTTTATAATCTTTCTTGGAAGTACGAATCCAAAACAATCTAATAATTAAACAAAATACCAATACAGCTACTCCCCCCAAAAAGAAACGCTTCGAACTTGAGCACAACCCCACAAACAGACTACACAACACCATAAGAATAGATCCCCATTTCAAGTCCTGAAAGTATTTTACTGTAAAAACTCCTATTCCAAGCATACTCAAAGAACCAACTAAAGAAGAAGTGGTAAATGTGCCATGAAGACGTCCAATAGAGCCTCCTCTTTCAAGTGTAGATTCAAGACTTCCCGTATTCCCCATATTTCCAAACAATCGCATCCATGTCTCCAAAACTCGATCTGGACTCCATATTTTCAACAAGTTAAACTCAATACATAACACTACACTATTAATAAGGATAATACAGGTCAAAATGAATATAAATCGATCTCTAAAAACACTTGTCTTTGACAATACATTAATAATAAACAAAGATTTCACAGTACCAACGATGGCAAAAACTGCTACTCCACCTTTTACGTTATACAAAGTTAAACTAAGCACTGTAGCGAATAATGTTAATAAGAAAACCCAAACAAAAGGACTCATAGCAGAGGATATATCATAGTTACAATTATTATATTTTTTATGCCACATATATAAGAACGGAAGAAACACATAACTATATTGCAATGACAAGCCACCCCAAAAAAATACCGGACAGCAAACAAGTAGAACACAAAAAAGCACAATCCCTTTGGCTGCATCCTTACACAAAAGTTTGTAATTAACTACCGATATTATTAATCCCCAAATAATATTCATATAATCTATTCGGCTATTTATCGTTCTATTGCCATTTCCACTTTACTAAATACTTATACTCTTCCACTGTTCAATTTATAATCGTAGCTATATGCACCTTCAGCTCTAAAGTCACTATTGTAACGAAATAACACCTCCTTGAAAATTTCTTCGTATTTAGGTATGAAGAGATCTTCTTTTTTCATCATACGATTAATTATCTCTTCCGCAAACGGACGAGTTAGCGATAAATCATTCTTCCCACCGGAAAAATTAGTACCTTTCAGAGAACCTGGCGAAACATTTAATATTTGATTGGTAAATCCACCTTTAAGTAATTCCACATTCAAACTTTCTATGAATATCTTTAAAGCGGCTTTTGACGCACCATAAACAGAGAAAAAAGGAGAGGACATAAATCCGGATATGCTCACTAAAACCGTACAATAAAAATCCTCATTAGACTTCATCCTATTATAGAAATGCTTGATAATGCGCATTACTCCAATGGAATTGATTTGCATGGTTCTCACCAGTTCGTCTTCCGATAGATTCTCAAAAAGCGAAAGTTTACCTACACCTGCTGTAATCACCAACTTATCGACATCAGTAAAACTATCAAAAATTGAATAATCATCAAATTGCAAATCAAAAGGAATGAAATCGATGTTTCTTGATAACAAAGTATCAGGACAAACCTTATCTATTATCGTCACTCTTCCAGTCTCTGACAGAGTTAGCGCTATTGCTAAACCTATACCATTACTACCGCCTACAACAAGAGAATGGTTTTCTCTACTAATCATAGTATTTTCAGCTATTTTAAAATTTTTGTTCTATCCCCCTTTATATACTCCTCTATTATTCCTGCAATGGTCACCGACTCTATCCAACTCAACTTGTAGCTACTGATTCTCCCCTGCACAATCATAGAGACAAATTCTTGGATCTCATAGCGTAAGCCTTCACCTTGCCAAGCATAAAAATATTTTTGATTCAAATTCTGATCTTCATATCGTACTTCAAAATAACTGGTTAACCACCAAGGAGAAGGCACAAGAACATATCCCTTTGTGCCGGAGATTACTAAATTACCTTCGGTCTTCACACCAAGCCCAAGAGTTATAGATGAAGTCGCATTGTCATAGTTAATCACTCCCCGTGTGAAGACATCAACACCATTCACTATTTTAGAATGGAAATTTAACTCGGCATAATCCATTCCAAGCAATTTGACAATAGACATCAACGGAAAAGAAGATAATTCTGTCATACTCCCTCCCGCCTGATTAGCGTCCAACTCTCGTACATCACCGCTAACCAATTTAGACAAGGAAGCTTTCACATCTATTACCTCACCAATCACACCACTCTTCACCAGTACTTGCAAATGGCTCCAAGCAGGGCTGAAGGCTGTTTTAGAGGCTTCGAGTAGTACCCGATTCTTCTTTCGCGCAAGTTCATATAACTCTTTGGCTTCATCACCTCTCAACACCATTGGAATTTCACAAAGCACATGCTTTCCAAATAACAGCGCTTGTTTAATATACCCGTAGTGCGTTAAATGTGGAGAGGCGATATATACCGCATCAACTTTTTCAAGAAAACTGCCAATATCATCGTAACTACCTTTGACGGCAAATTTTTCTGAGAAAATATTCGCTTCAGAAAGTTCCGGATTGTAAACGGCTGTAACTTCCACGCCGTTAACGTATTTACTTTCGGGAATAAACCGTCTGGCTATTCTTCCTGTACCAATGATGCCAATATTAATATCTGTTGTAGTTTTAGCACGAAGCATGGTAGAAGAGATTCCCTCTGTTCGAGGTAAATAAACCACTTTACAATATTCATTTAAGTAATCAAATTTGCCTTTCCAATCCGAACCTATGGCAAATATATCAATCCCAAACTTTTGAATATCATCAATTTTCTGCCCGACATAATCTTCAATAATAATCTCATCCGCATATCCGGTAGCCTTTACTGCATCCACTCTTTCCAACACATTGTTACGAACATTCAGCTTTCCCCTGCCACGATCAAAACTGTCACTGGTAACTCCCACAATCAAGTAGTCACCGAGCTCCTTCGCTCTTCGCAAAAGATTGATATGACCTTCATGCAGAAGATCATAAGTTCCATATGTAATTACCTTTATCATATAGATTTAACAACTACTTTTCTTGTTTCTCAAATTCATCATACTTTGGCTAATTCGGCCTTTTAAGAAAATAGTGAAAAAATATTTGGCTTTCTTTATATAGTCTATCACTATAAGAAATAACAATGTCCTTAGAGGCACCAAATATCGTTTCGTACACTTTGAGAAACCAAAAAGATAGTTCGGATCCACTTCGCGTGAATTATATACAGATTCATAAGACTCAATACACGCCTTTTTGTATTCAAAGTCACTCATGTTTATTACTCTTTCAATATAGGTATCCACAAGATTGCCTGGAGATGTCGATACTGAATAGTCCAAGTATTCAGGTAAATAGCCGTATACTTCACACTCCTCCTCGCAATAATTCCGAGCAGGAATTGACATAATGCCATTAATCGCTCCCACCGACACACCTCCTGCTACGCTTATATTCAAATGAGCATGTTTTATGCAAGCAGGCAATACTTCCGGAGAAACACTACCTAATAATTTTATATCCTTTTGAATATTCGAATTCAATTTTTCTATCTCTTGTATTACCTTAAACCTATGAGGCCCATCTCCCACAATATCTAATCGTATCTGAGGGTATTTTTCCTTTAAGCGACCGTATGCGCGTATTAAACCTAATATATATTGCTTATGAGGAAAATCAAATCTTCCGATAGTTATTATTGTAAAATTGCAACGTTTGATTCGTTTTTCTAATTCATCATAATTCAAAAGAGGCAAAGGCTCTACATACTTTAATAATTTGGTATCCTTATTGCTTATATATACATGATAATTATTTTCTAAAGCGTCTATTTGCTTTCTTGCATAAAAGCACAAATGATTGTTATTTTCCCATTCCTCAAAAACCGTACGCATACATCTATATACTATGAATTTGAGTGGATTGCAAAATATCGCCTCCAAATAATAAGCATCGCCTTTTGTATCAGGAATTCCATAAATTGACTTAATGTTTAAGTCCGAAAAACGTCTCACAATAGTATCTGCTTTCAACTTTGCCATAGTCGTACATGAAAAAATTACAATCTCTTCATCTTTTGATAGATTCAATTTCTCATGTTTAAACCAGAAAAGCAGATTCGAATTGACTTTTACAATTTCCAATCTTGGATCCTTTATAACATCATCGTACATCTTCCCCGTTTGAAATCTAATATTCTGCATCCAAATAACCCGTACCCCATGATTTAGCATATATTTCATTAAATAATAGAGATATTTTTCAATACCACCAATGCTTATCATAATAGGATAATTAACAATAAATGTTCGTTTCATATAAGCGATCCTACTTTAAATGCCTCTTTTATCAATTGATATTTTTCTATTATTAAATAGCTGTCTATCAATATAAGTATTTTCACAGCTATATATTTCTATTCAGTAAGTATCCTTACCTTTATTCGATTATAATTACAAATATTATTCGACATTTTTTCTGCAATCTTCTTCATCAGGTTCTTTGTTACAAATCTTGATATATTCATTTTCTGTGATGGTTCCTGATTTATTATAGTCAACTTTACCTATTGCAAATTTGACTGAATAGATAATTGCCTTTACAAGATAAGGTATAAAAACTAAACAAAAGATCATTGTAAATAACTTAGAAGAGCCTGTATAAAGGATAATTATATTAATCAAACCTATAATCCCCATTATAACAACCAAGAAAAGATTGGGCTTGAGATTAAGTTTCCGATTCGTAAATATACGAATCAGGTCATTTAGCAATGTCTTTGAGGCAGAATCCAGTGATGTTACAGCAAACCCCAGCATGGTAAAAGCTGTTAGGGTATATATCATCCAACCACGTGAGAATGATAAGGTATATCCTGTTGCGGCACTCACTAAATGCCATATAGACGTAAGGATAATCAATGATATCGTACCATATCTGATAATATTTTTCACACTATATCCATTGCTACAATATGCCACAAATCGACCGCAGAATATGGACCACGACACAACAGTTGCCTCAAAATACCACCAATATGGATTACTCAAAAGTTCCTTCCAAGGCTCATCATTTATCATCCCTTGGAAAGGAAGTATTTTGCCAGTGTCTATGTTTTCGCTATCCAAAGTAGTAATCGTTGTGAACAAGGTTATCGTTGTAATCAAAAACATGTAAATATTAATACGTGAATACTTTACCAGTAAATTGAATTTTACCGATAGAGCGGCAAGAACTATGAATGTAATTATAATAGCCAAAATAGAAGATATACGGATTAGTTCACTGTCAATATTTAACGGTAGAAGAATAGTGGTTGCAGCCATAGGAATTGAAGTAGAAAGCCCCACAACTATTGAAAGGGAATTTAATATCACACTTGATCTTTTTTTGTAAGTAGCTAAACTGTATATGCCTGCTGTTATCATAATAGTTGTTTGTCCAAGCGTGTAGAACAAGTCAGCATTCCAGGTACCAAAAGTGTTTTGAAGCTCAATAGGGAAACTACCTACAAGATAAACACCCGTGAAAGTACATGCCAGCATAGCCATATAGCTAAATTTGCTTTTGATAACTTTATGTTGGTCTGCCAGCCAAACCACTCTATTTCCGTGGTCAGACACATATAAGCACACGTTAGCAATAAAACTTAGGAGAAAAACGCCCAAATAGATGGTAAGCATGACCGGATAATCCATTCCTGCGCCCTCAAGCCCATTCATTCTTTGAAAATGGGTAATAATTGATTCAATATTCATAAAGTATTATGTCTTAGAAATAATAGCCAACGTTCAAATTCAACCTTGTATGCCACTTATTATCCGCTCCGGTTGCAAAAGAGTTTTCCCAGTCCGGGCTAATCCATGGTTGATTCTTTGCAGCTACAACATCCGCGTAAATATAAACCGGACCGGTTGACACACTGCACCCCACTACATTCATATAAGAATCATTGAATCCTTTTTTTGCCTTGTGCATATAGCTGTAGTCATTATAAAACTTTATGTTGTCAACCAGCTTGTTTACAAAAGGAACAGTATATGACAGGCAAGCACTATAAGTTTGGCCTTTGTCCGCAACCTGATAGGGCGCGTTAAATGCTACCATTGAAACATAGCCATCTTCTTTTGACTCTTCACAACCATAATCAAAATAGGTTACCTGAGTTTTGAGATTCCAATTCTTCCAATCCAAAACAATATGCATAGCATAAGCAAGGCGTTTATCATTATTCCTTGAATCAATATTATAAGAATTTCCAACAAATCCTGAAATCCCCACCTCATACTTAACATCTGACTCTCCTTTATAAGCAACTCTACCACTTAGCGTATTAGTTTCTTTGCTACGACCAGCCAAGTCGTAAGAATAACGGCGACCAGAAACGACAGAACCTTCCCCATTCAGCAAATCTGAATTTTTAAAGAAAGCCGCATTGAACTGCCAATACTTGGTAACATACTGATAACTAATTCCAAAATCATCGTCATCCTCCAAACCTATATAATAATTTATATTGAAGAAATAACTATTTGACTGGTAAGGTTGAATTCCAAAGGGCACTGTAGTTTGTCCAAATCGTAATTGATTCTTATCATTGAATTTATATCCTATCCAGCCACTCTTAAGCATACCTCCACCGCTTGATTCAGAGTAGAAACGATACTCAGCATGGAACAGCAATTTTCTATATGCTCCATCAACATTCAAACGAAATACATCGTACAAGAAGGAACCACCTTGATTACGGCTATCTGGATTCCAATCGTTATAACGATAATTAAAACGAAGACAACCACCTAATTTCAGTGTAGGTTTTTCTCTTTCCTGAGCACAAACGCTGTTTACAAACAATCCACCCAATAATATAATTATAAACCTTTTAATATTATATTTCATTATTTCCCTTCTAACCCTTCCTTGTAAACTTTACGAAGAAAATCGAAATCAGTATACTTGATTACCATATCCTCACCATCATCATTAATAACTTGAACATTCTTGTTGATTGCATCAACAGTTGATATCATATCCTCTATATTTTCACTGACAAAAGAGAAATTACCAACCCCTCTGTAAGGAACAGCATCATCACCTACCTGTTTTAGAATATCCATTTTCAGGTTTTGTATTTCTTTCAATTTTTCAAGGCCTCTATATTCAACTATTTTTCCGCCCTTATTTGTCCAAAGAATCATTCCTGTCCCACATTTCACAAAAGCACGTTTTTGAGGTTCCGGTAATAGATGCTTAGTTGACAAACCGCGAGCATAGTCAACTATTATTTTTACAACATCACAGTTACACAAAGAATTATAAGTCTCATAAATTTGTTCACCAGAGAGACGATAGCCCATCTCAATTATATAGAAATGACCATCTTCATCTAGTATAACTTGTACCCATACGTACCCCTCTCTACAGCCAACAGCCTTTAAGACCTCCTCTATTTTAGGATTAATTTCCGAAATGAATTTTTCAACATGGTTGGTTGCCGTAGAAGTTATTGTGTAACAGTTCTTCGGCTCTCCCGGTTGCGAATACATTCCGTTAAGTGCAATAAGTCTGATATCACCATCCGCTATCGCATAACCACTCCACCATTCTTCGCCATGTAACATACGTTCAACAATAATCTTATTGTTCTTTGACAGTGAGCGAGCGTACTTATATGCTTTGATCAGTTCTTCTTTATTATAACAATAGCTAATACCGCGGTTTCCACTCATGTCAACAGGTTTACACATTACTGGAAATTGGACCTTATCAAGTTCCTCGTCTGTTAAAGCATCCGAAACTTCGTAATCCGTAGGTATCGGTGCGCCAAGTTTCTTGCAAAGAGCCTTGAAATCAGCTTTGTCACGCGAATAATGCCATGCTTCAGGCGTGCAATAACATGGGAAACCAAGTCGCTTGCACAATTCCATTGTCATTTCCAAATTAAACTCACTTATTCCACAAACAACAGCCGTAACGTTCTCCTCTCTGCACTTCTGTTCAAGCGCATCAAGGTCGCCCGTATTTATCATCCAATACTCATCGGCATCTTTTTTAGCTAAAGAATGGTTGGGATCTAAATAATCTGTTACAATTGTATGCATACCTTGAGATTTTGCATACCTTAGTATCTCGCGGCTTCCTTGACCAGTGCCAAGCATTAATAATTTTTCTTTCATATTTTAGACATTTTTATCACGTTCTATATCATCATCTAATCATATAAAAATACATAACACATCTTCTTTGGCCCGATTAAAAATAGATATTTCACTAATGAAACACAGTTACTAATGCATCTCACTCACTAATTTTTTAGGTGGTTTATTTACTATCTTTTTCAATGCCTATCCTTGAATTATATTTAGGATATATTCCATACTATCCAAATCATAACGTTGATCTATAGGAATAGGAATAAGATTCTTAGCCATTTTATATTCTATTGATTCTGATTCACACCACCCAAAAACATTAGGCCAGTATATGGCAACATAAACCCCATTCTCAATGAGTTTTTTTCTTAAACCGATATCCAATGAATAATAAGGATAAACCATTGGACACTCATATTGATCTTCTGAGAGGGTATTTAATAAATTCATATCTCCCAAAACAGTGTGAAGAATCTCAAAATTTCTCTTTCTATCTTCTTTGATTTTCTCATAATCAACAGAATACATAAGTGCTTCTGTCAAATACGACAATTGACGAATCGGTAATCCTTTTAATTTTGCACTGTTAGCATGAAAATCATCATAGCCGCCCGTTGCTCCCAAATCATATCTTTTCAGAAGATGGCTACAACGGTCATAGGATATATCTCGTTCCTCCACCTCATAATATCCATTAGCATAAGCAATTCCGCCGTCAGGTAACCCCAAAAACTTGCGAGGACTATATATGGTGTTTATGCTCGGAATATGTTCTGTATAAAATGCTTGGGCATTGTCCACTATCAATTGCATACCGTATATTACAGCAAGCCGACGCACATAACTGTCTTTTATGCCAAAATAGTTGGTATATATCAAATATTCACCATGAGCTAATAAAAAATCTTCAACCAGCTCAAATTTTTCATTAATAGAATAAAACTCATACTCTATTTGCAATTTTAAAAGTGGTTCAAGAATAACCTCACAAGTAAAATACGGCAGGTATACTTTTTGAATATTGCCTAAAGAGCGTAATACATATTCCAATGAATTGCGTCCTGTATTTAGGAAAACGCCATCCGCATGCGGTATATCCCCCTTACAACTGAGTTCCAAATTAAAATACCCTCCTATTGCCCTCATGATTTTAATTTGACTTTAATCAACTCATCCATTCTTTCACAAAGCCAGTTCATGCGTGTTGCTGTATCCGAACGTAAAAAGATAATCCCCAATGCCTTTCCAGCCCCATCAAAAGCTTCAACCCTATCACCCCGTTTCTTATATAAAACCTTTCGATATATATAAGGAAGAATTTCATCTGCAAAGTCAATTCTATCATATACTCCATCAATAGAACTGTGAAGGACATATGTCATATAACATCCAGTATTGTTCTTTACATGCAATCCTGGATCGCTACCCATTGCTGCTACCACATTAGCTTTTACTAAATCCACTCCAAAAATGTCAGATAATTGAAGAGGGATCATATTTCCACCGGCACGAGGACCTACTTCCAGAAAATAAATATCGTCATCTTTGTCTAGTAAAACCTCTATATTCAACTCTCCAAAACGAATATCCAAAAGACTTATCAAACGTTGAAGTTCCTCATGAATCCGACGTTCCTGAAAAGCATTCAGTCCTCCCGGTCTCCTTTTTCCAATAGGAATTAGCCCTTTGCCATCCCCTCCCCTCAAACAAGCCATCTCACCATACAAGACAATTTTACCATCCCATACAAAGATGTCGCCACCAATGACAGCAGGGAAACCACGAGTTATGAACTCTTCTATGATCAGTATCTTATTGCGCGAATAAATATCAGCATAAGCTACCGCCGCACCAAGTTCATTGGAATTATCCAACATAGTAACTCCTTTGGAACCAGACGAATCTGTGGGTTTCACCACAATCGGAAAATTAAAGTTTTTAATTGCAGTCATAACAGCATCCAAAGATTGACTTGGATGAAATGTATATACTTGAGGACAAGCAAAATCATGTGTCCGCAAAAAATTACGAAATTTATGCTTGACACCTAAAATTTCCACAGATACGGAGGGATTGGTAGGGAGTCCCAAACGTTCTGCAACTATAGAAGCTGGAAATGCAGCCGGATCAGAAGCATAAGCAAGGATTCCATCAACTCCTTCAGACAGAGCGGCATCATACACAGCATCTATATCTGTAGTACTAATATTATAATATTTGTCTGCCACATATCGTCCGGGATTGTCTGGCAAATAATCACAAAGGACAGTATAATAGCCCATCTCTTTAGCTGTTTCGATAGCAACAACTTGTTGAGCGGAACCACCTAATAACAAGATTTTTTTCACCATAATCCTAATAAACACCTATTTAACAACGCATTGTAATATTTCTGTTATTTCTTTTCCACTCAATCCGCAATACATCGGTAAACAAATCACACTATCTGCTACCTCATGCGCCACAGGTAAATTAACAGGATTAGCCGATTCCAACCCTCTATAAGTAGAAAACTCACTTATCAAAGGATAAAAATACCTCCGTCCCAAAACATTCCGTTCTTTCATCTTGAAATAAAGTTCGTCACGCGTCATACCATATTTTTCAGCATCCACAAATATCGGAAAGTAGGAATAATTGTGACGGATCCCCGGCATATCTTCCATAAATTTTATACCATTCACGCCCGCCAATGTTTCGCGATATTTAATAGCTACCTGTCGACGGGTTTCAATCGCCATATCCACCAGCTTCAAGTTCAACAGTCCGTAAGCGCTTCTCACTTCATCCATCTTACCATTGATACCGGGAGCAACAATAGTTGTCTCACCGGCAAAACCGAAGTTTTTCAAATAATCAATACGCTGTTTCGTTTTTTCATCCTGACATACTAAAGCGCCACCCTCAATGGTGTTGTAGACCTTCGTAGCATGAAAGCTCAATGTGGACATATCACCCTCATTTAAAATAGACCTACCGTTTATTTCCACGCCAAAGGCATGAGCAGCATCATAAATCACCTTTAAACCATACTTATCAGCTATTTCCTGAATACGTTCCGTATCACAAGGCTTGCCATAGACATGCACAGGCATAATAGCCGTGGTTTTAGGAGTAATAGCAGATTCTATCTTTTCAGGATCAATATTACAAGTCACTGGATCAATATCCACAAATACAGGTTTGATGCCGTTCCACCACAAGGAGTGAGTAGTAGCAACAAAACTGTACGGAGTCGTAATCACTTCACCTGTGATACGCAATGCCTGCAAAGCACACATCAGAGGCAACGTACCATTAGTAAAGAGACTAATATAAGGTACTTTCAAATATTCACATAAAGCCTTCTCTAACTCCTGATGATAATGACCGTTATTGGTCAACCACTTGCGATTCCATATATCCTGCAAGTAAGGGATGAAATCGTCCAGTGAAGGGAGTAATGGGGAAGTAACCGTAATTACTTTATTTTCCATTTTACTACAATAAATATATATTTGATTTTTTACTTACGTTTAAGTGCAATTTCAGATATACCGCCTCCAATTTCACATCATATCTATTCTGTGTATAAGCCGGACCGTTATAGTATTTAGCAAACACTCCCCAATCCTTGGATTATAAGGCACGGAGCATCAATGAAGTGTTTTTGATGAAGTTCGCAAAAAGAAGCAGTTACTTGTATTCGCTCTCACACATGTCCTGCACGAAACTTTCTACGCTTGCCTCAGCACAAGCCGCATAATTAAAGCTCATTATCTGAAACATATCCAAACTAGCGTAAGCGTCAGCTGCCTCCCTTTTCTTCAACCGACTCTAGAAGATGTGACCTTCGTAAAGAATGACGGATTTACCGAGAACGAAGAAACCTCCTCTACCATCGGTTTCCACTTGCTGAACGGCCTACAATACTACAAGTTCACAACCCAATATTCGAGAAACTTGATTAAAGTCATCGTCAGTCAAACGCTCAATCTTTGATTTTTCGGTTGTATTCATACTATTGTTTTCAATTATGCACACCGCACATAATATGCGCTAGCTAATCTTCTATATATTCCCAAGGATAAGGATTATCCAACACATTCTGAAATTCAGCAATAGCTTCCTTATATTCGGGAGTAAGCGATGCTGAATCCCAAGAAGCGATAATGGCACGCCCCTCGTCAGCCAAAGGTTCATCGAACACTTCACCATAGCAGGCAGTAAGCAGACGAAGCTTTAATAGTGAAGCTGGAAGAGCATCGAGGATATCCCAACAACGATCCAACACTTCCTGAACATGCTGTTGTTTCTCGCCGTGGTCAATAAACGAGGCATTGTAACCCATCAGCAGTGCAAGGCAGACATTAGCCTGTTCTTCAATGGTAGCCCCTTTGGCACCGGAATTATACAAGGCCGTAGTCAGGCGATAAACTTCACCGTTGCGACGGGACAAGTCATCGCTATAGATGGGACTCCCGTCGATACCCAAATACATCAGCTCGTGCGCTGCACGCTGAAGGGCAGCTGTTTCTGCAGAAAGAGACATAATTATTTTAATTTATGATTTCAGATTTATGATTTATCAACTGGCAACGATCAATCATTGCTCATCAACAGCCAATTATTTGATTACTTCTATAAGATCCGGATGAATCGTAGCAAGCGCAACGGCAATGACACCTTGTATCTCGATAACCACACGGCGATCACGTGCACCTTTCACTTTCAGAAAGACGCCTTCCTGTCCCTCAAAGTCACCGCCCGTGATACGAACTTTCGTACCTTTGGACAAATTCAGTTCATCAGGTTGGAAGTACATGATATGGTCATTATAAGTACCGGCTACAGCAATAAAGCGTTGCATTTCATTGTCGGAGATAATAATCTTCTGTCCGCTACGGGTATCCGTAATGTATTGCAAATAGCTTACCTGTGATTTAATTCGCTTCACCTCGGAAGGACGGGCATGGACAAAAAGTAAATTGTGGACAACAGGAACCAAGGCTCGGACTTTCTTGCCTTTCTTTATACTTATCTTGTATTGCATGGGGACGAAACAACCCAATTTTTCCTTTTCAAGAAGACGCATGGCGTCAGGTTCTCTGCGGTAGGTGGCACGCATCGCATACCATATCTCGGACTCTTTTTCAGTATCTTTTTCCGCTTCCATTCGATGGTTTTGTTCAGAAAAGGGTGTTCCTTCGGGGCTTTGACACCCTTACATACACCTGAGTTTCAATCAATTGCGAACACTTTATGTAAGATATAGCAAGCTTTGTGTTCCTCTTGCCCGTTGATTTTACGTAGTTGGTCATTACCCTGATTTTCTTGCAGGTAAAGAACTATAAACGAAAGCATTATAAGAGAAAAGCGTCTTTTAATCGTTCGTTTAATGGGCGTAAGGATTTAAAAAATTGGGGAAAAGAAAAGAGAATAAAATGAATAGATATTAACGAATATTTTTATTGTTTTTTTATCACTTATAATCAATAAGTTAGCCAATTTATTATCTGATTTCAAAAAGATTTTTTATCAAACATTTTGTCATTAAAGAAAACACGTGTATATTTGCGCCCATTAAACGAACGTTTTTTGAACACTCCCAAAAATAAGATATAAAAAACTATATATCAAATGATTAACCATCATCACAAAATTATTCATTACTATTTTATTTCCCATCTTTTTGTAATCCAACTTTATTTCATATTTTCGCAGTTTTTTTAACCACGTTAATATCAATTAACGGGTATATAATCATTAAAGTCATGACAGAAATTAAAAAAGTAAAAAGCTGAACAAGAATCAGCAGAGAAGTAAATCGTACAAATCTGAAAATCAGAGAAAAGGCGAAAGTAAGAAACAAAACAGAGTGAGTATTGTAGATGAAAGTCTATTACCTCTTCGGGTATATTATGGCAATAACACCCATCTTTATGTAGGTTATCTGAGACACTTCAAATTAGGTGGTTTTGAATGCATGGGAATCAAAACAATCAGTGATTTAACAAAGTGGATATACGGCTTAGAAATGATGCGAAAACACGAAAAAGGAGAACGTATACCATTAAAGTACAGCAGTTTAAGCACAGAGATTGATAAAATATGGGCAGTGATACAAAAAGAAGATACCGAACACATTGATCCATACGGCTACGATGTAACAATAATTCATTGATAGTTTACTCCAAAGAAAGGGCATAACTTTGCCCCCGTCAATCTGACTGTGGAAGGGCTACACCCTTTCACCCGGATGGTGTAGCCCTAACCACAAAAGGGTGTAGCCATCCGGGGCAAAGGGTGTAGCCATCGCAGAAGATTGATTATTAATCATTTATAAACGACTAAATTCATTAAAATGAAGAAACAGATGTTGGGACACCAATCGAATCATGTAACGAAAGACGAAAGAGCAGAGAATCTATGGAAGAAACTTATCAGGCAGGAAACAGATTTATCAGACGAAACTATTGCATGGATGACACGACGCATACTATTGCTGACAGAATACATGCAATATGGATGTGCACTCATAGCCTATCGCAAGCAGAATGGAGAGTTTTATATGGCAAGAACAACTCTCGTATATTACGAAAACTCTTTCCACCGAGAATACGACATTTAACGCATCCAAAACCATGTGGCATACTGGGATATAGAACAGCAGGGATAGAGAACATTCCAGATAGAGAATTTTCTGGAATGGAAACCGATAGTTTAAATGAAGAATGAAGAATTAAAAATGAAGAATGAAGAATAATATATTCTGAAGCTACTCCAAAACTAAAAGCCGATCAGACCAATAGGTCAAAAAGATGACATTGCAATATCTGTCATGCAGAGTCTGCGCTCAGCATGACAGATAATATAAACTGAGCATGAGGCCACCCTACATGAAAATCAATTGTCTTTTCAGCAAGTCGATAATATCCCGCTGCAACTTCTGCGCATTTATGGGCTTGGAAGTATATGCGTCGAAACCGCTGTTCAGGATGCGCTGTTCATCTTCGGCATACACATAAGCCGTCACCGCCATAATGGGAACAGTAGGTGATATCTCGCGTATCATCTGGGTAGCTTCATATCCGCTCTTCTTGGGCATATTGATGTCCATCAATATCAAATGGGGATTATATTTCTTGAATAATTCTACCGCTTCTTCCCCATCCCACGCATGAAGGATATTATATTCATTCTTCAGGATAGATTCGAATAGCTGGAAATTGCTGCGATTGTCTTCGGCTATCAAAATAGTGAGTTTATTCTCTACCTTCTGTATCCGGTGTTCTTTCTGCTCTTTCACCGACTTCAGTTCTACAGGGTGGTACGGAAGAGTAAACCAGAAAGTGGAACCTTCACCCTCTTCCGATTCCACACCTATTTTGCCACCCATGTGCTCAATAATACTCTGGCAGATGGAAAGTCCCAAACCTGTGCCCTGAACAAAAGAATCAAGCTTCACAAAGCGGCCGAACACACTGTCTTTCTTATCAGGAGCAATTCCGCAGCCTGTATCGGTGACATAAAAGTACAGAAAATCCGTATCTTTCAGATGATAGCCAAAAGTAATGCTGCCCTCAGAGGTAAATTTCATAGCATTATTCAGCATATTCGTAACCACTTGTGTCAGCCTGTTCTTTTCAATGCTGACAGAGCAGTCCGGCATTTCCGGCACATAGCGGATAGGAACAGCCGCATTCTTCTGGCGAAGCTGAGCCGATGCCTCCATCTCTTTGAACAAGGCATTCAAGTCTAAATCAGAGAAATTAAATTCGAGTGTGCCCGCCTCTATTTTAGAAAGGTCCAGAATGTCTCCGACGAGTTGCAGCAGCAATGTATTGTTATTCTCGATGATATTGATGTATTCTTCTTTCTCTTCCTGCTCTTCCGCATCTGCCAGAATACTGGAGAAGCCGACAATCGCATTGAGCGGAGTACGTATCTCATGGCTCATGTTAGCCAGGAAAGCCGACTTCAAGCGGTTCGATTCTTCCGCCTTTTCTTTGGCCGTAATCAGGTCTTCTTCCATTTTCTTCCGCCCGGTTATCACGAGAGAGGAACCGATCAGGGTGATCGGCTTGCCGTTTTCATCTCGTTTATCCACCTTTGCCTGAGCCTCAACCCATTCATAACGTGCAACTCCATTCTTACGGACCACCACACGATACTCTTCCTTAATTTTGGAAACATTGCCCTCCGTCAGTTCTTTATATGCTTTCTTCACCCGTTCCCTGTCCTGCTTGCAGATTTTAGCAAAATACTGGTAATCGGGCACAGAGAGCTGTTCTTCATTCATTATACTGTCGTCATGGCTCAATTCCACCGGACGGTTGACGTCACAAAGCATGGTTCCTTTTTCCAGATCCCACTTCCAGGGAACAATATTCGCCACATCGAGAGACATTGACAGTTTATGATTGGCGGAACGCAGCATTTGTTGTGTTTCGGCCAATTCAGTATTGTCGACACAAAATACGTCAACGTAGCCCTGATGCTTGGACGGAGTCAGAATCACATTGAAATAATTACCGCTACCCTCATTGTAGTGTTGAAAAGAAAGTTCCTTCTGGGTAGAAATAACCATACTATACAGATGAATCATCCGTTCAGTCCCCTTCGGGTCAATCTCACTCCCACGCTTTCCTATAACCGGCCCCAGCGACTTAAAATATTTGTCAAAACGGGGATTAGCCTCTACGGTCAGATAATCTACAACCTTGCCTGCCTGATCGAAAATAAGTTGCTGCTTCAGGTAAACAATAGGCATATTCTCGAACAGGCTATGATAGCTCGTCATCAGCTTGATCTGCTCGGCCTGTTTCCTTCTCACTTTATACATCCACCACATCCACATCCACATAAAGAGGAGAACAACAGCCACTATCGTCAATATGACACTATATTTATGTTGTTCCCAGAAAGTGGGCGGCATCATGTAGAAAACAGAATTCGGAGGACATAGTTTCGGCGACAGTCCGGCTTCGACCAGGTCATGATAATTGAACATGGGAATGGGAGTGCCGCAATCAACTATCTGAACTCCTTGCCGGTTTTCGCCGGACAAGACATTGCCGACAATCTCAGTAGCTTTTCTTCCGACCGTTTTTTCATCGAAGAAATAGCCGCCCACCAAGCCGTTACGCTGTAATCCGGTATTATCCAATGAGAATATGGGGGAAGTAGAGTAATAACTGAGAATCCGGGAAATATTGTTAGTCAGCACCACATTTCCATTCTGCACATCCTGCTGATACCACGAGCAAAACAATACTCCGCTATTCTCCTCCGCACGGCTTAATGAATCGGCCAGTGCATCAGTGGTCATATCTCCGGCAACATAATTCGTTATCTCCAGTTCTGGAAAGTCCTTATCTGCAATCTCTTTCAAATCCGAGCGGAACTGGGCACTTATATATCTGGAGTCAGACAGAAATATTAATTCATTCATTTCAGGCATCAGATCCTGCATCAATGAAATCGTTTCTTTCAGATATGCCGGTACATAAAATACAGTCAACGACAGATCTCCTTTATAATCTTTCAGGGGAATTCTTTCTTCCACAGGAATTGCTTCCCGTTTTAAATAGGCTTCCTGCGGACCGACGTAATCAGTTTCGGTACAAAGTATGACCGGAACATCTTTCCATTGTTTTTCGATATCTGCCTTCAGCAAGCCCCAGGAAGCGCTGCCCAACAATATCAGGAGCTTCGGAGGATTGTCTGCATATTTTTCAAAGAGTCTTTTTTCGTATTCCAACAAATTTTCCACATTCTGCAATTGCATAAATTGGCTTCCCATATGCTCAACATCTACCACAAAAGGGGAATTTTTATGCTGGTAAGAATTATAAATGGGGATAATGAAGTCATTGCTCCACCGGGATGAGCCACTATATGCATTGAGAATCAATATTTTGTCTTCATCTCCCGGTTTAAACGCCGAAGAACTTTCACTCAAGGCATTAACGGTGTTTAACAGGAATATTATTAAGATAACAAATGTCTTGGTCATTTTATGCAAATATTTCATCTAAATCACAGTTTATTCTGCAAGTGTATCTATTCTTTACCGGACACAAGGTAAAAAGGCTGTCTCACAGATGAATTTCATTGCAAAACTAATTAAAAATCAGTGAATTCATAGTTTTAGAAAAAAGTTTTTTTATCGCAGAAATCACTCCACATATTCTCAAATCAGAGAATATTCTCTATTTTTTCTTCTATCTCCAAACAGAATAGATCTAAGCTCTTATTTTTTAATCGGCAAGTTTTTATTCCCTTTTTTAGCTCTTTACCAATAGTAGCATAATTTAAGTTCTTCTTACCTGTATCTATATAATTGCATTTTTTCTTTTTGTCCATCTTTCCTATCAGATAGTATAAACGCTCTTTCGGATTTGCATATTGAGCCGTTTCTTCGCACGAAGCATCAAATAAAGGAATCAACCAAGCGTCAGTTTCTTCTACAGCAACGGCATAAACTACTTTATTCCGATATGCTTCCGGAATTATCGAAGTTATTTTCTCACGCACAAGCATATATAATTGTTCATTGTATACTTTCCAATCTACACCTTTTGTACGCTGAGGTTCCGGTATGTCATATCCTATTTCCCCTCGTTCTGCCGTATCTATTTGAATGATCAACACAGCATCCTCTTCTATCATATCAAAAAAAGACTGCAACAAGCATTCGTCTGCACATGATTTCAAGACAAGATTCCAATTGCTGAATTTTAATTCAGCAAGATCTGTTTCATCATATAATTCATTAGGACGAATAGCATAGATATCACTTCCATCAATACCTTTCAAAACTTTTAATATTGCTTTTATGATAGCAATATCTGCATGTCCTTCTGCAATAACCCCAATTCTCATATTATTAAAAGTTATCAGGAATGCCACCTATCAGGCCTTTCATCCACATTTCAGAAAGCATCATGTGATTCTCTTCGGTTTGCGATTTCATCCGAACACACTTGGCAGAAGTCTGTCCCTCATCATTACGCTTTACGACATAAAGCCGCTGGTTATCATCATTCAGATTAAGACCGTCCAATATAGCCGGATTATGAGTAGTAATCAAAACCTGCTTTCCATTCTTCACCGCCAAATCACTAATTGTTTTCATCAAAAATCGGCAAAGCCGCGGATTCAAGCCATTCTCTATATTATCTATAGCGAAGAAATCCGGCGTTTTTTTACTAATGAATAAGGTTAAATAGAATAAAAGCTCCAATGCTCCTTCGTTTGCGTTTTCTGCTGAAAATAAATTATTCTTTTTCTGCATAAACTTATCACGAAAATAAAGATTAGACTTGCTTCGTCCTAATTTGTAGCCTTGCATTTTGTAAATCTCTTCCGTATCAAAAAAGACATCTTCAATCCAGGAAATACATCCTGCTGCTGTTTCCTTTATTTGTAGGATTTCCTCCTTGGGCAAGTTATTCAACAATACATCCAATCCTTCTCCGTTAATGCCAAGCGGATATTGAAGACTATCAGAAACAAATCCCCGTAAAGCACTGACAGATAAGGAATAGATTAAATACTGGGATATATATTTTTGCAAAGCAACATATTTCTCATTCATTTCTGTAGAAGATACATCGGATTTTGCCAACGAACTTAAAGTACAATTCCAAGTTGCATATATATCATTCGGATTATTATTCCATATATTGTAATTGACAGCGCCACCTATAGAAGAGAGTATCCGTAATCCTATCTTTTCATTAGCCCTTTGTCCATAAAATGAGGAAATCATCAGTTCCGGTTTAGCAATACGAACTCCTTTCTGAATCATATCTTTCACTTCTATTTGTAGCGAACGCTCAGAAGCAACCATCGCTACAGCTTCTAATATATTCGATTTTCCGGAACCATTGGCACCTATAAAAACATTCACGTTGCCCAAAGACAGAGATGTTTCTGTTATGGATTTAAAGTTTGTTATGGTTATATCCTTTATCATACTTACTTTATTACGCTCTTTACTATGATACTTTTACAAAAGTAATACATAATTTCGGGAATTAATTCCGCCAACGCGTTAAATAATAATTATTTGCTTATCTCCCATATTCTGCGTACTTTTGAAAGCATAAAACCGTATAAATATGAAAATACTCCATACCAGCGACTGGCACTTGGGACATACACTGTATAACTATGACCGCAGCCTGGAGCAACAAGCATTTCTGAAACAACTGGCCCGCATCGCAGCGGAAGAGAAACCGGATGCAATGGTAGTGAGCGGAGACATCTACCACTACTCCACCCCATCCGCAACTACACAGAAGATGTACACGGACGGCATGCTCGAAATTCACAGAGCCTGCCCGGAAATGACCATCGTGGTGACAGCCGGCAATCATGACAGCAGTTCCAAACTGGAAATAGACAGCAATCTGTGGAATCACTTCGGAGTGAGAGTGGTGGGAAACATCGAACGGAACCAGGAAGAAGTGAACCTGGAAAAACATATCGTGGCAGTAAAAGACAAAGAAGGAAATCTGAAAGGATACATCATAGCCGTCCCCCACGTATATCCGCAGAACTTTCCGATGCTGGACACGGAGACACCGCGTGAAGAACGGCAGGCTCGCTTTTTCCAGGCATTGCAGGACGAAGTGGAGAAAATGAATGTGAAAGGACTGCCCGTTGTTTTGATGGCGCATCTCTCCATAGAAGGCAGCGACCGGACAGGTCATGACGAAACCGTGGGCGGAATAGAATATGTTCCCATCAGCTCGATGGGTGAAGGATATGATTATCTGGCGCTCGGACACATTCATTGTCCGCAGAACATCAAGGGAAATGGCCGTCACGCACGATATTGCGGAACTCCCCTGCCCGTGAGTTTTGACGAGACTTACCCCCATTCCGTCTCCATCGTCGAAATCCGGCGGGAGGAAGAACCACAAATAAGAACGGTGGAAATAGAAAACCTCCTGCCGTTCGTCACATTGCCTAAAGAAGCGATGCTCTTTGAAGAAGCCCTCAAACTACTGGAAGAATACCCGGACGACAAGCCTGCTTACATCCGGCTGAACGTTCTGATAAAAGATTATCTGGCACCCGACTGCAACGAGCGGGCATCGAACGCGGCAAAAGGGAAAAACTGCAAATACTGCTACATCAAGTCCAACCGCGAAAAGCAGGCTTCAAGTGATAAAACCCGGCATATCTCCATCCAGGAAATACAGGAAATGTCTCCGCTGGAGATAGCTAAACTCTACTATCAGGAAGCGGAAGGAGAAGAAATGGACGAAGAACTCTGCGAACTGATGAATGTCGCCGTGCAAAAGGTGAAGGAAAAGAATAATCTGCGTTAATCCGCATAATCTGTGGTGAATCATGAAACTTCAAAAACTGACTATAAAGAATCTGGCGTCCATAGAAGATGCCGTCATCGACTTTGAGAACGGACCGTTGAGCGAAGAGTCACTATTCCTCATCTGCGGTGAGACGGGTGCCGGAAAAACAACACTGCTCGACGCCATTTGCCTGTCGCTCTATAATGAAACGCCCCGCATGGAACGTGCAGAAAACGAGAAGTACAAAGATGTGGGGCAAAGCTTCTCTTCCAAGAAAGAAGAGGTGTCCATTAACGACAGCCGCCAACTAATGCGCCGGAATACCAGTGAGGCATGGACCGAACTGGAGTTTACCGGTTCGAATGAGACACCCTATACCGCCAAGTGGTATGTGGCCCGTGCACACCGGAAAGCCTCCGGTGCCATTCAGGATGCAAAGTGGACTTTAGAGAACCGGAAAACGGGTGTCCAACTCATCAAGAAGAATGAAATAAAAGCTGAAATACAAGTTGCCGTAGGACTGACCTTCGAACAGTTCTGCCGTACCACCCTCCTGGCGCAAGGCGATTTCACCAAATTCCTGCAGAGCAAGGAAAGCGAAAAGTCGGACATTCTGGAGAAACTGACAGGCACCGGAATCTATTCCGAAATAGGCGCGGGAATTTACACCATCACTAAGGAAAAGCGTACGGATTATGAAAACCAAAACCAGAAACTGGAAGGGATTCACATTCTGACTGATGAGGAAACAACTGAAATTAACGAAACCATGACGGCACTGAATGCCGAAATCAGTGGAAATGCCTTACAGAAGAATACGGCCGTCCTAAAACATGACTGGCTGAAGAGGCAGACAGAACTTGTCCTGAACCAGGAAAAACAGCAGAAAGCATGGGAAGCGAAAAAGGAGCAACTGCAATCGGATGACTTCCGGCAGAAGGAAATACTGATCAGAGACTGGAACAGCACCGCGGACGCCCGCAACTGGTTCTCTTCTTTGAAACAGCAGCAACGACAGCAGGAGAGCAATATCCAGCAAACCGAAAATCTGAAAGCCGATTTCATCCGCCTCAGCAATGGTTGCATCTGGCTGAAAGATAACATGAAAGAACAACAAGCCAGATTGCTTCTCGCTGAAGAATATCTGAAAACCCATGCCCCGCTTCTCCCCATGTTCGAGCAAAGCCAGTCCATCATTGCCGACCTCAACGCCCTACTTTCTTCCCACTCGCGCATCGCCGCCTATGAGAAGCAGACAGCCGAATTAACCCGGCAACAACCTGCACTGGAGCGGGAACGTGCGGAAAAGGAGGATGACTGCAATCTGAAAAACAAAGAGAACCAAACCAGACAACTGGAAATCGACCGGCTGAATGCACAACTTACCTCTATGAACCGGAGTGCTTTGCAGCAAAAGAAGGACACACTGGAAACTGTCAAGGAGAATTTGCAGAAAGCTCAAAATGCCCTGGCGGTATTGAAAGAGAAACAAGAGGCGCTGGATTCAGCAAAAGAATATGAAAAATCGCTGGACAAGAAATTGCAGACCTGCAAAAGCCGGTATGCAGGTTTAAAAGCCAGTTTCGACAATCAGAAGAAAGCATACGATGACATCAGGACACTATATGACAAACAGAAAGAAGCGGTGGAAGAATGGGCTAAAGAAGCCCGTGCCCGTCTTTCGATAGGAGACAGTTGTCCGGTATGCGGCCAGGAGATAAAGTCACTTTGCAAAGATGAAGACTTTCAATCTGTACTTGCTCCTATCCGACAGTCATTAGAAGCGAAAGAAAAAGAATATAAAGAAGCGGAACAAACACTGAACGGCAACCGGACAGTGAGCAAGACATACGAGGGAATGATGGCAAACAGCCGTCTGGCAACGGAGAAAGCGCAGAAAGGATACGACCTTGCCTGTACAGAGGCACAAGACAAATGTAGCCGTTGCCATATCCCGGACATCTCCGACAGCACAAAGAAGGCACTGGAAAAGCTGATTCAGGAAAACAAACAGGATATTGAGAACATCAATGCCAAACTGAATGAAGTGCAAATCCTGGCCAGCCATATTTCACGGTTGCAACACCAGAAAGATGAATATCAGAAAGTAGCGGAAACTGCCCGGAAAGCATTTGACGCCATTGATAAGAAGCTGACCGGACTGAAAAACGACATCGCCAACAAACATTCGCTGAAAGAAAATGAAAAAGAAATTATTCATACGACTTTGGAGCGTGTCAGCCCTCTGATTCTCTGGGACGAATGGCAAACTGAATGGAACAGTTCTCCCGTCACATTCATCGAACGCCTGCAAAAGGCAGCCGGAAATTACAAATTGGCACAGGACAGACAAGCCGAGCTGAAAACCGCCATCGCCCTAATCGGCAAAGAACTGGACAGCATATCGGCAACCCGGGAAATCATCTGTGATACATTTCCCGAATGGAAGAGTCTTCCGATAGAGGAAAAACAAGAAATAAAGAATCTGGGAATGGCTTGGAATACGCTGAATTCCCAGGCCGGCGGACTGAAGCAAAATATCCTGTCTGCCCGGAAGAACATGGATGAGCTGCAAGCAAACCTGACTGCTTTCTATGCCTCGCATCCGGATATTGACGAATCATACATTATCGCACTCTCCGCTTATTCCGGTGAGTACATAGAGCACCTGCGCACTGGGCAGCAACGGCTTAAAGAAGAAGAAGTGGCTGCACAGACAGCTTTCAGGCTGGCAACCGGACAGTTGGAAGAACATTTGGGCAAAAAACCTGAAATGGAGGAAAATGAAAGTCTGGAAACTCTGAACAGTCAGATTCATGCTTTAGAGGAAAAGATTACGGCAGAAACCCAAACCATCCTGCGGCTGAAAATACAACTGGAAGAAAATGCGAAGAACATTGCCCAGATAAAAGATGAAAAGAAGCGCGCGGACGAATTGCGGGAAATTTATCTGAAATGGGATCGTCTTTGCCATCACTTCGGTGATGAGAAAGGAAAGAATTTCCGGAACATCGCACAAAGTTTTGTATTGAAAGAGTTACTCAATGGAGCAAATTTCTATCTGCAACGGTTGACGGACCGTTACGAGCTGGAGTGTCAGGCGGGTTCGCTCACCATACTGTTGCGTGACTTCTACCAGGGAGGCGCAGCACGACCGGCCTGCACGCTGTCCGGTGGGGAGAGCTTTCTGGTCTCCCTGTCGCTGGCTCTCGGACTTTCTTCTCTCAGCCGGCATAGTTTGTCAGTGGATACGTTATTTATTGACGAGGGATTCGGTACGCTAAGCAGCGACTATCTGAATACGGTAATGGATACGCTGGAGAAGCTACATCAGATGGGCGGAAAGAAAGTAGGAATCATCAGCCACGTAGAAGGACTGCGGGAACGGATCAAAACTCAGATACAGGTGAAACGGATTGATAATTCGAGAAGCGAGATCAGGACAGTAACTCTTTTATAAATTAAGAATAATTCTTTCATTCTTTAATTGATATTACGTACTTTTGTAGCTATTATAAATCAAAAAGACAATGAAAAAGTTCGTGAAAGGAGTTCGGTTTACTCCTAAAAACTATTCCGACGAGGTAGAAGAGAAGATTCAACACTATAAGAAAGAAGGTTATAAACTCCCGTCGCGCCATCTGTTGCGTACGGAAGAACAACTGGCCGGTATCCGTGAAAGTGCGAAAATCAACACAGCATTGCTGGATTATATTTCGGCAAACATACGCGAAGGTATGTCGACGGCAGAGATTGACCATATGGTATATAAATTTACGACAGACCATGACGCAATCCCCGCCCCTTTCCTGTACGAAGGATTTCCGAAAAGTGTATGCACAAGTATCAATGATGTGGTATGCCACGGCATCCCAAGTACCAAAGAGTTTCTGCGCAGTGGAGACATTGTGAACGTAGATGTTTCAACGATCTATAAGGGGTATTTCTCGGATGCTTCGAGAATGTATATGATCGGAGATGTAAAACAGGAAATGCAACGTCTGGTGCAGGTGGCAAAAGAATGCCGCGATATAGGTGTGCAGACTGCACAACCGTGGGCCCGGCTCGGAGATGTGGGCGCAGCCATTCAGGAACATGCAGAGAAGAACGGTTACAGCGTAGTACGCGACCTTTGCGGACATGGTGTAGGCATCAAATTCCACGAGGAACCGGATGTGGAACACTTCGGCAAACGTGGCACGGGTATGCTTATCGTTCCGGGAATGACGTTCACCATTGAGCCGATGATAAACATGGGAACATACGAAGTCTTCATCGACGAAGCGGACGGATGGACTGTGTGCACAGACGACGGTTTGCCCTCGGCACAATGGGAAAGCATGATTCTGATTACTGAAACCGGAAACGAGATATTGACGGAATAAGCATGGAGATTGTTTTTCTAATCATCGGACTGACAGTAGGTGCGGGCGTAGGTTATCTGATAGCCGGACGAAAAAGTGCCGCACTATCAGCACAACTGCAAGCCACCCGCGAACGGGAAGAATTACTGAACCGCACTTCGGAAGAACGTATCGCACGCGAGAAAACCATAACCGCCGAACGACTGACTGAACAGGAAAAATCATTCAACCTCAGGCTGGCAGAACAGCAGAAGCAATGGGAAGAACGTCTGAGATTGCAGACGGAAGAAGCGGAAGCCTTACATAAGCGCATGAATATAGAATTTGAGAATCTCTCCAACCGCATCTTCCAAAGCAAGACAGAAGACTTTACCAAACTGAATGCCGAACATCTGAACAACCTGCTCCGTCCCTTGGGTGAGAATCTGAAGGATTTCCGGGAAAAGGTGGAACAAGTATACAGCAACGAAGCCAAAGAACGTTTCTCGTTGGGCGAACGCATCAAAGAATTAGTAGAGTTGAACAACCGGCTCAGCGAAGATGCCAACAATCTGACCCGCGCCTTGAAAGGTGACTCGAAGATGCAGGGTAACTGGGGAGAAATGATTTTGGAACGTCTGCTCCAAGCATCCGGTCTGATTGAAGGTGAACATTATTTCCGCCAGGAATTCCTGAAAGACGAACGGGGAGAAGCTATCACCAGCGAAGAAAGCGGGCAGAAAATGCAGCCGGACATCCTGATCAGATATCCCGACGACCGCGAAATGATTATAGACTCCAAAGTTTCCCTCATGGCTTACAGCGCCTATACTTCTGCCGAACACAAGGACGAAAAGGCCCGTTTGCTGAAAGCTCATCTACAATCTGTCCGCACCCACATAGACGAGTTGAGTCAGAAAGATTACTCCCACTACGACATCAAGGCACCGGACTTTGTCATGATGTTCATCCCGACCGAAGGAGCCTATTTGCTGGCTATACAGAGCGATACCAATCTTTGGGAATATGCCTACAACAAGAAAGTCGTGCTAATGAACCCCACTAACCTTATCAGTGCCCTGCGTCTATCCCTTGACCTCTGGAAACGGGAAAATCAGGTAAAGAATGTGCAGGCAATCATCAAGCGGGGCACAGCATTGTATGAAAAGATTGTAGGTTTCACCGATACGTTCCTGAGCATCGGAGACAAGCTGACCGGACTGCAAAAAGACTATGACAAAGCATTTAACCAACTTTCCGACGGAAACGGCAGCGTAGTAAAACAGGCGGAGATGCTGAGGGGCATGAGTCTCACCCCCAAAAAACGGATATCAGCAAGACTATTGCCCAGAGATGAAGAACCGGAGGAAGAAGAGGAGGAAACAAGCGAACAGATAAAATAAGCATTCAACAAATAAGATATATAAAACATGAAAATCCTAAAAGACCGTATTCTGAAAGACGGGAGATGTTATCCGGGAGGCATATTGAAAGTGGACAATTTCATTAACCACCAGATGGACCCTATCCTGATGAAATCTATTGGCGTGGAATTTGTCAGGCGTTTTGCCTCCACCACAATCAACAAAATCATCACAGTAGAAGCCAGTGGCATTGCTCCTGCCATTATGGTGGGATATTTGTTGGAACTCCCCGTTGTTTTTGCCAAGAAGAAAAAGCCCAGTACAATGGAGAATATGTTGGTTACTTCCGTTTATTCTTTTACCAAACAGCGGTCTTATGAAGTATGCGTCAGTAAGGATTTTCTCCGTCCGGAAGACCGGGTACTCTTTATAGATGACTTCTTGGCTAATGGAAATGCAGCCAAAGGCATTATGGAACTTGTGAAACAAGCGGGTGCCGAATTAGTGGGAATGGGGTTCATCATAGAAAAAGCTTTCCAACACGGAGGAGATGAATTGCGTGAACAAGGCATTCATGTGGAATCTTTGGCGATTATAGAAAGCCTGGAGAATTGCGAAATTAAAATCAGATAAAAAATGAGGTTTTACGTATGTGTAGGCGAATAATCATTCGCCCACACATACATAAAATGACGGCACTGTCCATCATTTTGTGTAAATAGAAAACTTCAGGATTCAGGTTTTATACTTGAATCCTGTTTTCAAATATAGTGATAAATTGGTTAAAAATCAACGCCCAATTCCAAATTGGTTGATACCATTTCTTTTCAATTTCTGTAATAGCCAGATAAACAGACTTTTTCAGTGCATCATCATTTGGGAATGATAGCTTGTTTTTGGTATACTTTCTAATTTTTCCATTCAGATTTTCAATAAGATTGGTTGTATATATGATTTTTCTAATTTCCACAGGGAAGTCAAAGAATACGGTTAATTCTTCCCAGTTATTTCTCCATGAGCGTATTGCATAAGGATATTTACTACCCCACTTTTGTTCAAAGTTATCCAACTCCATTTTTGCAGCTTCTTTCGTGGGTGCATTATAGATGTTCTTTAAGTCGGAAGTGAACTCCTTCTTTTCTTTCCAAACCACATACCGACAAGAGTTTCTGATTTGATGTACCACACATATTTGGGTGGTAGAGGAGGGAAACACACTCTTGATGGTTTCTGTAAATCCATTCAGATTGTCAGTAACCGTAACTAGTATATCTTCTACGCCACGGGCTTTGAGATCTGTTAATACGCCCATCCAGAAAGCGGCACTCTCATTTTTACCAACCCACATACCCAATACCTCTTTCAAGCCATCCTTGTTCAGACCTACGCATAAATAAACAGTCTTGTTGATAACTTTACCATTTTCCCTAACCTTGAACACGATGCCATCCATCCAGACAATCATGTATAAGCTCTCCAGAGGACGATTCTGCCACTCTGAGGCAGCCTGGCTAACCTTATTGGTGATAATAGAGATAGCAGAAGTGGAGAGGTTAATACCATATATCTCCTGCATTTCCGATTCAATGTCGGATACACTCATACCTTTGGCATAAAGAGAAATAACAAGACGTTCAATAGATAAGCCACGGGATTGATGCTTAGGAACTACAACAGGCTCAAATTCACCTTCTCTATCACGGGGAACCTGAATAACAGATTCACCCATCTCGGTTTGAATCTGCTTCTTATAGTTGCCATTGCGTGAGTTGCCACTATGATCTCCTTGATTGGAGTGCTTTTCATAACCTAAATGGTTGTCCATTTCAGCTTCCAGCATTTGCTCATAAACACGAGTATGAAGCTCTTTCATGAAAGTCGTAACATCTTCACCTGTCTTAAACTGAGACAGAAACTCTTTACTTAAAAATTCTTTGGGAATGTCCATAAAATCTCATTTTTACAAAGTTAATACATAAATAAAAAAACTACGAGAAGAATCCCGTAGTTTTCTATTTACACAATCAGATAGATAGTCCCAAAATGACCTTACTTATTCATAACATTTTATTTTTCATATAAAATATTACGAATAACTTCTTTCACATCCTTCACTACTCCCATAGTGACCTCCTTGTCCAACTTAAGACTTACCGCAAAATTATCACTGCCTGTAGTAGTTTTATATTCTTTAAGACTCTGCTCCACTTCCCGGAGAGAAGGATTCTTCAGAACCGGACCGGCACTTCCGCCAGAGAACAAAGATATCTGAATTGGCAAGGAAATATCCGTAGCCGTCTTATATTTAGAACTATAAGCTTTAGGCTCTTCAAAATAAACTAATATAGGAAATATACTATCCAAACGGGCTTCCGAAACTCCACCCAACTGCCCGGATATTTCACCACGCACTTGCAGATAAGAGTCTTTTATTGTCCGAAGATACGAAGTAATGGCATCTGATGATGAACCACGATCATACCAAACTGACAAATTAGTAATCGGATTAGCATTTTTCTTCACAGATTCCTTGTACTCTTTTCTCAATGAAGCCGTAAGCTTTGCTGACAAAGTTTCCACGTCATATTCTTTGATCGATTCATTGTCAAGCATCATTTTATTGTTCATATTTACAAAAAAACGATGAGAAACTCCCATCGGATTTTCAATCCTATAGCTTTTCTTCCCACCAACAGCATCTTCAGCCTTGCGTTTGAAGAAATCTTCCAATTGTACCAGTTCACTTTGGGGAATTGAACCTTGTTTCACCTCCACAGGAGTCATCACCTGTTCCATTGTCTTTTTTACTTCCGGCCGCGCAAACGCATAAAGCGTTCCGGCAGCCACCGGCACGAAGAGCAATAGCTTCAAACGTGCCCAATTGTTCGTTCTTCTTTTTAACATCATTGTGATACGGTTTTTAAGTTTACTGTGATTGAAACCGCAAGCCATAGAGTAGAGCCTTGTACCTACGGATTTCTTCACCAATAAAAGTTGATATTGAGTTGCATCGATGCCATGATTGATGACGCTGTTATCTGCCTCATATTCGTGCACTTCCCGGAGTTCGCGCATCAGCAGCCAGGCAGCAGGATTGAACCAATGGAGTATGACGAGACATTCCATCCAAAGCAAATCCAATGTATGCCGATGCTGCAAATGCATCTGCTCGTGTAGCAATATTTCTCCGGGATTCTTTTCATAATCTTCCTGAGAAAGCACAATCGTGTTTCCCCAACTGAAAGAGACAATCTTTTCCGGGCAAATGACCAACTTGTACTCTCCGTATTCGTGAGCGGGAAAACGGCGTACAAGCCGATACATACGGATAGTGGAAAGCAAAAGGAAACAAAAAACGACTAACGCTCCCAAAAGGTAACAGCCACTCAGAAGCACAATCACAGAAATAGCAGACATTACACTGCCACGAGGTTCTTTCATGACGTTTCCTTCCTCTGTCCCTCCGGAGAAAGTGTCTGTTCTTTCAGACATATATTCCTTACCGGTTCCCTCTCCTGCATCGGCAACACCGGTTTCTTTCTCTGTCAACAGATTTCTGACAGTGGCTACAGGCAACTGTAAAGGTGTATATTGGGAAACATCTATTTGCATCAACGGCAACAATGTGCAAGCTGCCGTCCCTATCAGCAAAAGCAGGCGGTTCGTACGGAAGAGCGTGTCTCTTCTGAAAAACAGCCTGAATAGAAAATACAGGACGGTCAGGCACAAGGTAGATTCAAATATATAAAATAATATAGCTCCCATGATGTATACATTTATAGAGTATGAGTATCCTTATCCGTTTGCCTTTTGCCCTCGATACGTGCAATCAGGGCTTTCAGCTCATCAACCGACATTCCTTCTTCTTCAATAAATGCAGATACAACATTGGTATAGGAGTTATTGTAATATTGGGCTACCACATCATTCAGCGCAGAGCGCTTATAGTCTTTATCGGACACAGCCGCATAATACTGATAGGTATTACCATAAGGCCTGTACTTTACAAAACCTTTTTCCTCTAATCCACGTACCAAAGTAGATACAGTGTTATAATGCGGTTTCGGCTCTTCATAAAAAGCCAACAACTCACGGACAAACATCGGCCCGTGTTCCCAAAACATTCGCATGATTTCTTCTTCCTTTGCAGTCAATCGCTTCATAGTCTTTTTCTATTTATCGGGGTGAACAATGCAAAGATAGAAATTAGTTTTAAACAAACAACTATTACAATCAGTTATTCAACTAACACAAGCAGTAGTTTAACTAATATTACCAGTAGACAGTCAATATACCTTATTATATTTATGCTTTCTTTTTCTTCGGAAGTACCTGGTTCAATACAATATATCCCAATATTCCGGCAATGGCGGTGCCACACAACACACCGAACTTGGCCTGATTCAGCAATTCCGGATAGACACCGGAGAAAGATAGATTGGCAATGAACAAAGATACGGTAAAGCCGATACCACCTAATAACGATACTCCGGCAATGTTTCTCCAGTTCATACCCTCAGGCATACGGGCAAGTCCACTTTTAATAGTCAGCCAGGTAAACAGGTAAATACCCAAAAACTTACCTAAAAGTAACCCCAGCCCAACAGCAAGCCCCACATTTCCTACAACATCCCCGCCCCCACTGAGCACCACTCCCGCATTGGCAAAAGCAAACAAAGGAAGAATTACAAAATTCACCGTTCCATGCAGGTTATCTTCCAAAGACTGCAAAGGACTGATTACACGGTCGGATGCTCTCTCTACTTGCTTCAATGTGGCAATCTGCTCGTTGGTCAAGACAATAGTGTCGGACTGTACCACCGGAAATGAGCTGACAATGGCACGGATACGCCTTATGTATTTACCTGCATCCAGCCGCGGACGGGCAGGAATGACGAATGCCAGTATCACACCGGATATGGTGCTATGAATGCCGGACTGTAAGAACAAATACCAAATAATCACACCAAAGAAGAGAAAGAAAATCTTCTGTGTCATACCAAATTTCCCCATATAATATAGGAATGCGTAAAGTATGGCTGCCACAATCAAGTAACCGTAAGCAACCTCATTGCTATAGAAAATAGCAATCACCAGAATACCGCCGATATCATCCACCACCGCAAAAGCTGTCAGAAAGATTTTCAGGCTCAAAGGAACCCGCTTACCCAGTAAACTCAATACCCCCAGCGAGAAAGCAATGTCAGTAGCCATAGGAATAGCCATGCCCCCTGTTTCGGGTGTACCGGAAGTCACCAGTAATGAATAGACGATTACCGGAAGTATCATACCTCCGCACGCCGCTATAAACGGCAGAATCGCTTTTCGGAAAGAAGACAACTCTCCCACCAGCAACTCACGCTTTATCTCCAGCCCTACGGCCAGAAAGAAAATCGTCATCAGACAGTCGTTAATGAACTCGATCATCGTCAGATTATGACCGCCATGCGAAAGCAGGTTAAAATCCCCGATACGCAAATGCAGCTCCTGCGACAGGAAACTCTGATATACCGGAGCTAGCGAGGAATTGGCAACAATTGCAGCCAAAATAGCCGTCAGGAACAGTAGAACGCTCGCCACCACATTCAGCGACGAGATGTTTTTCACAGTACGTAGAATAATCATTGTTTATCTGATTTAAGTATTAGCTTTTCAAAAGTGACTCAAGCCGTGTCAATGAGCTATTCCTTATAGCTCATCAACGCCAGTTTTTTAACCCAGAGTACAAATATACCTGTTAATATTAAATTAAGCACAATAGTAAGTACGGAAATTACTAATGCCGGGCCACCCAGATTGTAGCCCAGTGCAATAAAAATAACTCCTGCTCCCACCTCACCACGGGTAAACATACCAATGGAAAGTGCCAGACGCTCACTCAATTTACGGTCGCGGTAGAAGAATACCGGAAACAGCTTACCCACATTGGATAGCAGTGACACCATGATCACATGTATGATAATCAGAACCCAGGGCATCATTTCCTGAGAGCCGGTTACGGAAACCATTCCCGCCGCATCTCCTGAAAGACTGATGCCTTGAAGCGGGGGCATACTCATACCCACCAGGAACATAAAGATGAAAGAGATTCCTGTTGATGCTTTCCGCTCCCAAGCTGTATCAATCTCTTTATGCTTCATGACCATACCCAGAACAAATGCCGGAAGCAGCACTTCAATATGAATGCTGGCTTCTTCGCCATATAAATTCTTCGTAATAAGATATAAGGATTGAGTGGCGACAAACACCAGAACGGAATAAAGAAGAATAGCTTTCCAATCCTGACGCATATTATATTTACTCAGCTTCTTCCACCCAAAAGAAAGCAGCACAAAGACAATGAAGATAATCACCAATAACTGCCAGCGTGGACCGATCATCATAATCTGCAAAGGAATCATCAGCAGGATAGTGTCCAGGTCATCAAAAATAGCCAACACCTGAATCTTCTTATAAATCCAACTGGATTTCAAACCGATAGCTGCCAACATCGTAAACAATATACCGGCGGAAGTAGGAGCGGCGAAACGGCTCAACAACAGATTTTCTTTCCATGCTTCCCAACTATTCCAGTATTCGGGCGGAAGCAAAATAAAGATATAGTAAATGGCGATCAGAAACCAAGGCATAGCTGCCGTAGCCATTGCCACAAAATAATCTTTCGCATAAGTTTGCCAACGGGATTTATCCACCTCAAACTCACGCCCCACATTAATCATAATGAATCCCAGACAGATGTACAACAGCACATTAGACACCGTCTTCACCGTACCATAATCACTACCTGACCATGCAGGAAGATATTGAGCCACAAAAAGGCCTACCACCAGGAAGGCCGAGAACGATAGAACTTTTCTCATTTATTATCAGTTAGAATTTGTCAACATAAAGGGGATTGTCAAGACAGTCCTACAGAAAGAGAACAATCCCCCGGCTAATATGAATCAGCTTTTAGTTTTTTTTATATTAATCTAATTTCAACACCGCAAGGAACGCTTTCTGCGGCACTTCAACATTACCAATTTGTTTCATACGCTTCTTTCCCCTCTTCTGCTTCTCCAACAACTTACGCTTACGGCTGACGTCACCACCATAACACTTCGCCGTCACATCCTTACGCACCGCCTTAATAGTCTCACGAGAAATGATTTTAGCTCCGATAGCTGCCTGGATAGCAATATCGAACTGTTGTCTTGGAATCAGGTCTTTCAACTTCTCGCACATACGGCGTCCCAATTCGTAAGCATTGTCGAAATGTGTCAGCGTCGAAAGAGCGTCCACCGGTTCGCCGTTCAGTAAGATATCCAGTTTCACTAACTTGGACGGGCGGAAACCACTGGCATGGTAATCAAAAGAGGCATATCCTTTCGAGATACTTTTCAGCTTGTCATAAAAGTCAATAACGATTTCTCCTAAAGGCATATCATAGTAAATCTCCACACGATTGCCCGAAATGTACTCCTGTTTCACAAGTTCACCGCGTTTGCCCAGACACAACGTCATGATGGGGCCGATATAATCGGTGGTGGTGATGACGGAAGCACGAATGTAAGGCTCCTCGATATGGTCTATCAAAGTTGGGTCGGGCATACTGCCGGGGTTATGCACCTCCGCCATGTGACCTTGCTTGTCGTAAATGTTATAGGAAACGTTCGGCACGGTAGTTATCACGTTCATGTCGAACTCACGGTCAAGGCGCTCCTGCACAATCTCCATGTGCAGCAATCCGAGGAAACCGCAACGGAAACCGAAACCTAATGCCAATGAAGACTCCGGCTGGAAAGTCAGCGAAGCATCATTCAATTGCAACTTTTCCAAAGAAGAACGCAGGTCTTCAAAGTCTTCCGCCTCAATCGGATATACACCGGCGAAAACCATTGGCTTCACTTCCTCGAATCCGGCAATAGCCTCCTTGCACGGGCGGGCTATGTGGGTTATGGTATCTCCCACTTTTACCTCTTTAGAAGTTTTGATACCGGAAATAATATATCCTACGTCTCCTGTACGCAATTCCTGACGCGGCATCATTTCCATCTTGAGAACACCGACTTCATCGGCATCATATTCTTTCCCGGTATTGAAGAATTTCACTTTGTCTCCTTTGCGGATCACTCCATTCACAATCTTGAAGTAAGCGATGATACCACGAAAAGAATTGAACACAGAGTCAAAAATCAAAGCCTGCAACGGAGCTTCCTCATCACCTTCGGGATGAGGAATACGCTCGACAACTGCCGCCAGAATTTCTTCCACACCCATGCCTGTCTTGCCGGATGCGCGAATGATCTCGCTGCGTTTGCAACCGAGTAGTTCCACTATTTCATCCTCCACCTCTTCGGGCATGGCACTCGCCATATCACATTTGTTGATAACCGGAATGATTTCCAGGTCATGCTCAATTGCCATGTAAAGGTTGGAGATGGTTTGCGCCTGTACACCCTGCGAAGCATCTACAATCAGCAATGCACCCTCGCAGGCGGCAATAGAACGGGACACTTCATAAGAAAAGTCAACATGTCCCGGAGTGTCAATCAGATTCAGAACATATTTTTCACCCTTGTATGTGTACTCCATCTGGATGGCATGACTCTTAATGGTAATCCCTCTCTCTTTCTCCAGATCCATATCATCGAGCATCTGTCCTCCGGTCACCTGTATCGTATTGGTAAATTCAAGCAAACGGTCGGCTAAAGTAGACTTACCATGGTCAATGTGGGCTATAATGCAAAAATTACGTATATTCTTCATCTATATTTTATCCTATAATCGATTATCTAATTGTATTCACTCTGTTTTTTCGTGCGCAAAGATAATGCAAACCGAAGGCAGTACAAAATAAGCTTGCTTATTTTTAACACTAAGGTGCAGCTTATCTTCACTTTTGAGCAAAACTATTCCATCATCACACTGTTATGTATGGATATTAACCTAAACCCACATAACTGAAATGAGAAAGTATATTATTTTTGCATGCACCCTTTTAGTGCTTGCCGGATGTTCTAAAAACGAAATTACCATTTATGGTTCGGCTCCCGGAAACGGAGAGTCCGGTCAGGGAGAGACGTCAAATAACGCTGAAGCACTCATCACATTTTCCGCTTCACTCGAAAACCGGAAAGTGACCAGATCCATGTCGCCTATGCCTAAAGGGTTGGCCAGCCAGATTTACGCTTTCAAGACATCGGACAGCAATTTCAGGGAACCACTTGCCGAAGGTTTGTATACCACTTCTTCCGCAGGTATATTGACGGGACAGGATGGATATAAAATGTATTTGAGTAATGGTACATATAATATGTATGCATTCTCTACGAATTCTTCAAGCTATCCTCCCGTCATCACCAATGGAGTGTCCGCCCCTTTAAAGAATGGCGTCGATTATCTGTGGTGGGAGAATCTGCAACAAGACATCATGGCTTCACAAATCCATATGCCTATCGTATTTCAGCACGTAGCTTCCCAGGTAGTTATCGACCTGTCAGCCGGTGAAGGACTGAAACTTGACAGTCTGGTTTCAGCAAGCATTCTTCCGCCAAGCCCGGATGCCAGCCTCGACTTGCGTACAGGTATCATCGAAGCCACCACCACCTACGACACCACTCCGCTCAGCATGGGCAAAAACGGCCTTCTGGCACAAGCCATCGTCCTGCCGACACGCGCCACGAGCCCCATGGCAATAACATTAAAGGTACTGGCAGATGGAGAAACCACTCCCCGAACCTACACTGCCGACATCCCCATCCCCGGCAAACTGGCAGGAGGATTCTCATACGTATTCAGTGCCATTATAGACGGGAATTCCGTATCATTCCCCAATGTAAGCATCAAGGACTGGACAGAGGTCGACGAATCCGGCAACCCTATTTACCCGATACAGAAATAAAAAAATAACTAACCTATATCACTACGATACAACAACAAAGGCAAAAATATGAAAGCCAGAATATCCGAAATAAGGAAAGAATATACCAAAGGCAAGTTGACACAATGTGTCATCAACGACAATCCTTTCAAGCAGTTTGAAGAATGGCTCAATGAGGCCATCAACAGCCGGGAAGATGAACCTACGGCTATGATAGTGGCAACTGTTTCAGCCGAAGGACATCCTTCCACGCGTACCGTTCTGCTGAAAGGATTAGAAGATGACAGATTCATATTTTTTACGAACTATGAGAGCCGCAAAGGCAGGCAACTGGCTGGCAATCCGTACATCTCCCTCTCTTTTGTGTGGCATAAGCTCGAAAGACAGATACACATTGAGGGCAAGGCGGAGAAATGCTCCGGTACAGTTTCGGATACTTACTTTGCAAGCAGACCGTATAAAAGCAAGATCGGTGCAAGAATATCCCCGCAAAGCCGGGTTATAAACAGCCGTATGGAGATTATGCGGGCTTTCGTGAAAGAGGTCTTCAAATTGGCAGGACATGAAATCAAACGTCCCGATAACTGGGGCGGATTTGCAGTAACCCCTACCCGTTTCGAATTTTGGCAGGGACGGGAGAACCGTTTGCATGACCGCATCCTGTATACCCCACAGGAAGATGGCAATTGGAAGCAAGAAAGACTTGCCCCCTGATCAATCCGGAAGGATGGAATACAAAAAAGAAGCGTTGATAACATATATAATGTATCAACGCTTCTTTTTATAAGATAAATGTCAATCTCTCTCTTAAACCAACTTAACAAACAGTTCGCCTTCTACTTCCTGAGTAGAGATTTTTTCTTCTCTCAATAACCAGCCAAGGCCCAAGAACAAATCTTTGTCTACCAACTTTGTTGCTTTCTTGATTTGTTTAGCAGTTAAACCTTCAGTCTCATTCAGTGCATTCCAAATTTTTCCTGCAGTTTCACCAGCTTTTTCTTTTAACATTTTCTTTTTGTTTTTAGTTATACATGCTTTCATCTAAATTCTCCCAGAGAAGAGGTTCAGATTTTATTTCAGGGGCAAATATAGTTATTTTTATGTTATATAACACGTTATTATCTGTTTTTTTGCATTATATGTCATAAAAAGAGCATTTTTTCAGCGAGTAAGACCCAAAATAATAGTCCATTCTATCAAAACAGACCGTCTGTTGAAAGCAAACAGATGGTCTGTTCGGGTCAAATAGACCATCTGTTCGGACTAAACAGACCGTCTGTTTTCAAGATACTCAGCCCAGATGCGGGCGGCCTCCTCTACCATCCTGACACAAGGGCGTTTAGCATAATATTGTTCGGTACGTTCTTCGGGCATTGAAACTCCTTCGGGCTTTTTAAGACCTAACAGTTCGGCACAGATGGTAGAACCGTTGCGTTTTTTGAACTCAGCGGCCAATTCCTGCACCACGGCATAGTTGGCGCCCTTTCCTTCACGGTCCTTAGGATCTGTTGCACCGGTCTCCAGTCCTGCAAGCAAAAACATGCCGCACGCCGCACCACACGTTTGCCTCATACGACCTATACCACCTCCGAAAGAAGCAGCCATTCGTGCCGCTTGTTCCTGCGTAAATCCATACATATCGGCAAAAGCGAGCACAACAGACTGGGAACAATTGAAACCACTCTTAAACAGTTCTGCCGCTTTCTCTATTCTTTCCTCAAACATGGTTCTCCTCCCTTTCTTATTCTTCTATTTCCAACAACATGGGACAGTGGTCGGAATGGACAGCATCATTGAGTATGCGTGCTTCCTTCAGCATCGGACGGACGGGTTCGGTCACCATACAATAATCAATACGCCACCCCTTGTTTTTCGTGCGGGAATTGAAACGATAGCTCCACCAGGTGTATTCCTGTTGTTCGGGATGCAACAAACGGAAAGTATCAATAAAGCCGGCATTCAGAAAGCGTGTCATCCATTCCCGTTCTTCCGGCAAGAAACCACTGTTCGTGGCATTGCGAATGGGGTCATGGATGTCTATAGGTTCATGGCAAATATTATAATCTCCACAGAGAATCAGTTTCGGACGTGATTTCCGTAATTCCGTCACATATTCCTGGAATTTCTCCAGCCATACCATTTTAAATGCCTGGCGCTCGTCTCCACTCGTCCCTGACGGATGATATACACTTACCACAGATATATCTCCATAGTCAGCACGGATGAAACGGCCTTCATTGTCGTACTCTTCTATGCCCATGCCATACTCTACATGATCCGGTTCCCGCTTCGTAAGAATTGCGACTCCGCTATATCCTTTCTTCTGTGCAGAATACAGATAGTGTTTATATCCCAATACTTTCAGAGCTTCTTCCGGATACTGCTCCGGTTGTAATTTTGTTTCCTGGATGCATACCACGTCAGCCTGTTCCTGTTCCAGCCATTCGGGTAAACCTTTACTGACCGCTGCACGCAATCCGTTTACGTTGTATGTAATAATCTTCATATCATTTATTATTTTGCATTATATCTTTATATTCCAATATATGTATTTGATATTCAATCAAATATTCCCGTATCATGACAATCCGGATATCAATAACATGATATTCAATACCGTCACAATGCCAGCAATAGCGTAGAGCACAAAACTACTCCATTTACTGTTGACGTATTGCCCCATTACCTTGCGGGAAGATGTCAGTCCCACTTGCAGGAAAACGGTAAACGGTAACTGTATACTCAGTACCATCTGCGAAATCAGCAGCCCTTTGAAAGGGTCACCAATAAAGAATATCAGCAGCAGCGCAATACCTAATGAAAGAATCACACCTACCTGCGAGTGGCTATCCTTGATATGATAAGACTCTCCGAAGATACCGGCAAAAATAGAACCTGCCGCCATACCGCTGGTAATGGTGGAAGATATACCCGCCATCAGCAATGCCAGGGCAAACACTATGGCCGCACTGTTTCCAAGCAAGGGTTCCAACAAAGACTTAGCCTGTTGCAACTCTTCAACCTGAATGCCGCTTTTAAAAAAAGTAGCGGCAGCCAGCAGTATCATGGCGCTATTGATGGCCCATCCTACAATCATAGAGAAGAGTGTATCAAACAATTCATATTTCAACACTTTCCGTATAGAAGAATCATCCTGCTTATTGTATTCGTGGCTCTGAATCACCTCCGAATGCAAAAACAGGTTGTGTGGCATTACAACCGCTCCCAGCACACTCATAATAATCAGCATACTTCCTTTCGGAAAGGCCGGTGTCACCCATCCTTCCACAGCCAACGGCCAGTCAATCTCCACCAGGAAGAGTTCGTAAATAAAAGAAAGTCCGATAACAGAAACAAATGCGATAATGGAACGCTCTATTTTTTTATATGAGTTTGTGAAAAGCATAATCACGACAAAGATTGTCGTTAATATTGCCCCCCAGATTATCGGAATATCAAAAAGCATTTCCAACGCAATGGCTCCTCCAAGAATCTCAGCAAGCGAAGTCGATATGGAAGCAAGCACCGCAGTACCCAGAATCGGGCGGGACACCCATTTAGGAGTGTATTTTGTAGCAGCTTCCGACAGACACAAACCCGTAACAATGCCCAAGTGGGCCACATTGTGCTGCAATACAATCAGCATTATCGTTGATAGAGTCACTACCCACAACAAGGAATAACCAAATTCCGAACCTGCCGCAAAGTTAGAAGCCCAGTTTCCCGGATCAATAAAACCAACCGTTACCAACAACCCCGGACCGATATATTTAAACACGTCCAGACCACCCAGATATCGTTTGTGGTCTCGTCGTTTCAAGTCTTTCAGAATATTTTTCATTGTTCGATATTTTAATGGCGTAAAATTACGAAATAATAACAAGCGAACTATGTTTTCAGTTCAAAAAAGAAGCCCCGGCATTTTGAAATACCAGGGCTGACTATGTTTCCTTAAAGTACGGTGAGCGGGTTAGAATCCCATTTCATGCAGTGCTCGACACAACTGGTCCGGACAAGAGGTGGAACGTCTTCCGCAACGGATTCCTTCCAGACGGGAAAGCACATCCCCCACAGGCATTCCTTTCACTAATCGGGAAATGCCTTGTAAGTTACCGTTGCAACCTCCCCAAAATGCAATATCTGTTATTATATTATCTTCTATTTCCAATTCGATGTGAGAACTACACGTACCTTGAGTTTTATAAGTATACTTCATTACTCTTCACTCTCCTCCGGTTTCATGTTGGTATAAACCGTTTGTACGTCATCAAATTCTTCGAGGCGTTCTATCATCTTATCGAGAGTCTCACGCTGCTCGGGAGTAACCTCTTTCGTATCGTTCGGGATATAGGTAAATTCACCACCGACATCTTCGAAGCCATATTCTTCCAGATGCTTCTGAATAGCAGCATAGCTCTTCGGATCTCCATAAATAGTGATTGTACCTTCTTCTTCATCCTCTTCGAACTCATCATCTACATCGTAGTCAATCAAGTCGAGGATAAGTTCTTCCATGTCCACACCGTCTTTTTTCTTGAAAGTAAACATACACTTATGGTCGAACAAGAAAGCCAACGAACCCATAGTTCCCAAGTTTCCACCAAACTTATTGAATACGGAACGTACATCAGCGACAGTACGGGTAGTGTTGTCGGTCAAAGTATCTACAAATACGGCAATACCGTGAGGGCCGTATCCTTCATAAGTCATCCCTTTGTAATCACTCTGGTCCTTACCCAGTGCATTCTTGATAGCGCGGTCGATGTTATCTTTCGGCATGTTTTCACGTTTACAAGTAGCGATAACAGAACGCAGCGTCGGATTGTTTTCCGGTTCCGGGCCACCAGCCTTTACAGCAATAGCAATTTGTTTACCCAGTC
>OLGD01000537.1_pt1 | contig 74508 bp, 63 predicted proteins | sample 1605311 | NCBI WGS metagenome assembly OLGD01 (sample SAMEA3888917, study PRJEB22519) | human gut metagenome | biome: human gut; feature: human-associated habitat; material: faeces | place: Denmark | collected 2010
ACCTTCTGCCTCTTTTTTCATCCCCCCAAATTAAAAACTTTTGAAATTACCTCTAGAAATATTATTTTTCAAGGAGTTATTAAATAGCATTTGTGCATCATGATTCTGAGCTTTTGGTTCTAGTAAGATTGGTGGGAAAAATGTATTTACAGAAGAATTTTCATATCGATAAAAAATATTTATTGTTCCAAGCCCATCTATTCTATTGTCACAAGCAACCACATTTCCCCATGCAAAATATTTGTCAGAACTGGTGCCCAATATTTTTTTTATTGCGAGGAATGTACTATTTTTATATGGAGTAATTACGACAGTTACCCGAAATATTTTATTTGCACAAAAATATAAATAAAAATCAAATTCTTTTGAAGAAATAATATATGAACGATATGGAATGTTTATAACGTTTATTTTTATTATTTTTCTAGTTAAGCCAACAAATGTCCCTAGAATAGTTTCTGGATCAACTGTAATACCGTTGCAAATGTTGATGCTTCCTGTTTTTGTATCTAAAATTTTTTGCCATAGTGGCATATTATTGTTATGCATCATTCAATATCCTTTTTTGATCCTTATCAGGTACAATAACAATGTTATATGAACCATCAAATTTCATCATGAGGCGTCATGTGCGGGAATGAATGGTTCTGTTTTTCAGTAAAAAACAGGTAACACTTTTTCTCCTGGTTAATAAATTGACAGTCAATATGATGCAACATTGCATCATATTCCGTCTGCAAAAATAAAATAGCATGGAGAAATCTGATTGCAAACCGGAATTGAAAAATAGTCAGGCTTGTCTGTCACACGATCGTCTAAAGCGGTTGCGCAGGGTCCTGGGATGCTCAACGTCCGAATGTGCCACCTGCTCCAGAAGACACCACTCCAGAGCTTGCAACCAGCAAACAGCTGGATATAGCAAATGAGAGGTATACGTCAATCTTTAATGAAACCTGTCCAACTCAGGGGGAGAGGCGCAGATTGCTTATTCCTGTTTCTGAGTTACGAAAGAACGCTGATCAAAGCTCTTTGCGGTATTCCTAAAGAGGATGAGCATACTTGCGTTCAAAAATATACTGATAATCAAAAGGATTTACATTGGCATTTATAAATGATAAGATATTACTCTCATTGAAGTTTGTGTCTGAAATTTTTTTCAGTAATTCGCAATCTTCCATTTCACGTTCAGTGCGAAATATATTTGCCAGCCGTAAATCATCATCCACATCGTAAAACATCGCACAAATTTCTGCTGACTCAAGCCCTTGTTCTATAATAAGAAAAAGATTGTTGTCATCATTGTTTCCAAAGAATAAGCCTGTATTTGCTGTCGCAATTCCGGCATTAAGAGCTAATAATCCATCTGCATCTCCAAAATCTTCTGTATCAGGGCAAATGGCATCTATTTTATTATAATAAGCAACCATTTCGCTATAATCCAGCTCAAGTAAAGCAATATTATGTAAGAGATAATTAAAGTATTTGCATAAGAAGTCGTAATCACCCCAATTATATTTTTGCTGAAACCTGAGATAATTTGGCAATAATCTCTTGCAGCTAACTAAAGCAAAAATACGTTTTTGCAGGATAGTAAAGTGCTCCAAAAAACCTTTACATTTTTCCAAGTGTTTATTGTAACAGCTAGTCATACTACCCTCTCCTGATTTTATCAAGGCTAAAACAATCTAAAAGAACATGGACATGTATTTTCAGTTCTACTAGAAACTTGTTATGTCCGGAAATAAATGCTTCCGTGCCCCAGTAAAAAAGAGGAGACTATCCTCCTTAATAATTGACAATCCGGCTAATACGATGAATATTGCCTCTCTGCTATAGGTTATAAAATAGCATGGAGGAATCTGATTGCAAACCGGAATTGAATTTTGTCGACGTGTTAATGCAGGTAATAACAGAAAGTTGCAATCTCTGAGACCGTTTAATGGCTGAATGTGCACTGTTTCTCTTACGGAAGGCGCCGCTTCAGTATTTGCAAACAGCAGACATCAGGATATAGTATGTCTAGGGCTTTCTATCGTTCTTTCAATAAAATGGTGTCTCTCTAGGGGAAAGGCATAGGATTGCAGAAAAAATACTGATGCCTATGGCATTGACAGATTGGCAATGTATTCTGATGACTCTATTTTACAGAAAAAACAACGCTGGGTAGGATTCACTAAATGAACCGGAATGAGTACACTCCAGATAATTTCCCCGAGCGTTTCGAGGCGGACGGGATTACCGTGGAATACGCAGATCTGAAAGAGATTCAGATGGGAAGTCCCTTAATTGGTCGATTATCCGTAAATGGGGTGCCCCTTTCCGGAAACTTTGGCGGGCCGCCTCTGCTTTCCCGATCCGAAGTCTATGCTCCGCGTTTTCTTGCCAGGGAGCGTAAATTCGAACTTTGCCGAATCTCGCCGGCGACACGAAAAATAACGCCTCTTCTTTCTCCGCAGCATGTTATCGGATTGGTAAAAATAGAAGACGATACGCTCTATTTTTACAGGGATATTTATCGGGAATCCTTTTCTGAACTTAATTTGATTACCGGGAAAGTGATCCTTGCGGAAATCCCCCAACGCAGCAGGTCATTCTCATGGAGACAGCTTGGAGAAAATTTCCGGGAGTGCCTGACTGTCCCTTTTGTTATTCTATATGTCATTTCCCATGCAACTATAGCAATAGCCTATATCATCTATCGAGTGATAATGGACAGCATTAAAAGAGAAAAAGACTGAAAACGCAAGAGAAGAAAAAACAAAAACTAAAAGCACGAAACGGATCGAAAAAAGAAAAACGAAATCCGGCGGAGCCCATGCTCAATTTCCGGCGGATTTCGGTGCGCAGCCGCAGCCTGCAAGAGGAATTTGTGCAGTATCAGTTTTGCTATCCGCTTGAAACGCAACGGAACTCACATAAAATTCGGAGTTTGATCTGAAACAATATTCAGAGGACAGTCTGAGTAATGTTGTTACTTCTATAAACTCTTATGCTTTTCTCTTCCGTTCCATTGCCTCATCGGCCATGCGCCCCAGTTCTTGGGGAGTTGAATTCTTTAATATTTGCAGAAGCCGTTCGCCTTCCGCGTGCCTATTTTGGTCGTTTGAGTGAGTTTTCGACACGGATTCTGAAGGAAACGAAATATGAGATGAGGATGTTTCTTTTGCAAATGTCATCAGATGTGCTGGCTTTTCATGCGGATCTGCCTTCCGTGAACGAACTTTGATAAAACGGGTGATCGTTGACCAGTGGACTTCAACTCCGAACTGTTCCGCCAGCAACGCTTGTATTTCTCTGGCACTTTTGCGGTCATCAAACCACCATATGAAAATCTGATCCTTATAGGGAATCAGACAACTCCGGAAAGCGCCCGGACTGTTTCGTTTATTCTGTGCTCCCGCCATATTCTTTCCTTTGCTGTTTGTTGCGTAATATAGCGTAATTTTACGACATTGTCAAGTTTGTTTCATGATTACGCAACAAATCGCAACGAAAGTCGCCAAAAACAAGCCTATCGGCCACGATAGGAAATTGCGTCAGCAAAAAACTGTTTTTGCGGTTTTTTCTCACTTTTTTGGGGTTCCCGGTTTGCATTTCCCCGGCGGGCGTGGTATTCTGTATACGGGGTGTGTGGAAAGGCATATTTGTTTACAGCGGCAAGTATCAAAGCCACACGTGGAAAAGGTGCGGATTTTTATCGACAGCACCTTGCCAATAATGACTACTACAGCGAGGACGGCAGAGTCGAAGGGATCTGGCGGGGCAGTTTGGCATCCGCGTTTCATCTTGACGGCGCTATCGTTCAGCCGGAGGTGTTTTCGCTTTTTCAGCAGAATCTGCATCCGGAAAGCCGATTGAAACTGACACCGCGAAACAATCCTCATGCGGTACGTTTCTATGACTTCCAGTGCTCAGCCCAGAAGTCCGTTTCCGTGATGTCGTTGTTCGATTCGCGTCTGGTCGAAGCGCACCGGAAAGCGGTGGAAATCGGGATGCGGGAACTGGAACGGTTTGCCGCCGTACGTATCCGCAAAGGCGAGTCATATGCGACGAAAAACTTCGAATTCACCGGTAAGTTCATCTATGCGCAGTATCATCATGACAACAGCCGGATGCTTGATCCGCAACTGCACACGCATAATGTGATCGTAAATGTGACGCAGGAAGGGAGCGGATCGTTCAAGGCATTGGATCCATCGCAGATGTTCAAGGCGATTCGCTATGCGGGGAAATCCTATCAGAATGCGCTTGCCTGCGAGTGCCGCCGTCTCGGTTACGCACTTGAAATGAAACGGAACGCGAAAGGTGAGATTACCGGTTTTGAAATCGCCGGAGTTCCGGAAGAGGTTCTGATACGCTGTTCTCAGCGCCGTCAGCAGATCGAAAAAGGGATTGCCGAGTTTTACGAAAAGAATCAGCGGTATCCGACGGCAAAAGAAATCAAGGCGATCACAATGATGACCCGTTCCCGGAAAATGCTGGAACGGACTGAACAGCAGGTTCGTGAACATAAGTTGTCGCTTTTGACCGATGAGGAACGGAGCCGCTTTACGGATATGGCGTATGAGGCGGAACAGATGAGTTTCCTTCTCCCGTCGCGTCCGATTCAGGAAACTCCGGAACAGCAGATTCGCAAAGTCGCAGAGCAGCTTTTCGAGCGCAACGCCGTGTTGCGGGAAGATGCCTTGCTCGCCGAAATCCAGAATCAGAATCTCGGGAACTGCAATCTGGATGAACTGCGGAAAACACTTGATTGCGTTCCGGGACTGGTGAATCTTTCCCGTCCGTCCGGCAATCCGTATTTCACCACGGAAACGAATCTGAAGCAGGAGAATTATGTAATCGAAACGGTCAATGCGTTTCGTGATCTTCTGCCGGAGATCAAAAGCCTCCGAAAACCGTTCTCCGGACTGCTCTCATTGTTTGGCGATCATACGGCGCAACGCGAAGCGATTGAAACGATTTTGGGGGCAAAGTCTCCATTTGTGCTGTTTCGCGGTGTCGCCGGAGCGGGCAAGACTTCAACCTTGAAAGAACTTTGCGGATGTCTGAAATCCGGAGGCGTGGAGAACATTCAGCTGATCGCGCCGACCAATTCTGCGGTGGATGTTCTGAAAAAGGAGAAATTTGCCAACGCCCAGACCGTCGCGATGTTTCTGCAGAATCGGCAGGCATTGCCGCCGAAAGGGTCCTATTTGATTATCGATGAATCCGGCCTGAATTCGTTATCACAGGGAACCGGGATCATCAAGCTCGCATTGCAGAATGATTACCGGGTGCTGTTCGTCGGCGACGCCAGACAGCACAACTCCGTGGAAAGCGGAGATTTCTTCCGGTTACTGGAAGAGCATACGCGGATTCCGAGAGCAACGCTCACGCGGATTCATCGTCAGCAGACGGCGGAATACCGCAGGGGAATTGAGCTGGCCTCGGCGGGACTGGCTCTGGAAGGTTTCGAGACATTGGATCACGGAGGGTTTGTGCGGGAAAGCAGAGGAGGCTATCTAAATGAGGCGGCGAACAGTTTTATGGAATTGACCGACAACGGAAAAAATCCGCTGAACTGCATTGCGGTCAGTCCAACGCATCGGGAATGCGATGCGTTGACTGCGATTCTGAGAGAAAAGCTCAAGGCGGCCGGACGGCTCAAGGCTAAAACAGAGCGAACCATAACAGCGTTTCAATCCTTCGGCTGGACCAGGGCGCAGCTTGGCAATATCGAAAATTATCAGCCGGGGATGAAGCTCTTTTTCAACACCCGTCTGAAAGGGCTGGGAAAGCCCGGAGAGATGGTTGAGGTCGAACAGGTCAAGTCATCGTCAGGCGAACTCGTTTTGTCCAATGGCGCAACCGTGAATCCGCGTACCATCCGCGGTGTGGTAGATGTGGGAGAATCCGCGGGGCTTCCGATTGCCGAGGGGGATCTGGTTCGCTTTACGGTGAATCTGAAAACACCGGAATTCAAAATCAGCAACGGTTCGCTGGCGATCGCCACGGCAATCCCGAACGAGTACCGGCTGCTGGACGCGGAACGGCGGGAAGCGGGAACTGTTCGGCTGCCGGAATCGTTTCATGGAATTCGGCATGGCTGGGTGATGACCAGTCATGCCTCGCAGGGAATGACTGCGGATCATGTGGTGGTGGCTGCGGAAAAGATGTCGAAGCAGGCGTTTTATGTCGGCTGTTCCCGAGGACGTTTCAAGCTCGCGCTTCATCTGCCTGACAAGGAGCGTTTCAAGGAGGGACTGGTTAGAATTCCGGCGGAGCGTCTTTCCGTGGCTGATCTGGTCAAGGCCGGTGAAATTGAAAAGCCGGCGCTTGATCGTCTCAAGGGGATTCGGGAACAGTATGATCCTGATCCGCATCGTCTGATACGTTCTCTTCACCTCAAAAGAGTATGGGGCAAGTTGCGTAAAACCGGAAAGCAGGCAGCGGAGGCTGTATTGTCGGTTATCAATTTCAAGCTCTCCGGTAAATGCCGCAGAAATTATATCGCATCGCGCATGGAGGAATATCAGAGGCAACTGCGGAAAATCAACGTACAGGCGCAGGAACGGAAAATGGCGGAAGCTCAGGTAACGTCGCAGGTTCATCAAATCGTCGAACAGGAAAGTCCGGCGACAGCAAACGAGATGAAACGGAACAGACCGCGTCCCGTTCGCAAGGGACCGGAACGGTAACCAACAAGCAAATATGGAGGTCAGCAAAATGAATTGTGAACAGCAGAAATACATCGGGTGGGAAGCCGTTCAAACTCCGATTCCCCGTTTGAGAATCGGGACCGATGAGGGGGAGCATTTTCTCATCCCCTGGCACATGATCTCGTTAATCAAGGCAGACCTGTCGCTCAAAATGGTCGAACTGCATACTGTCTCAGGATTGCTTTTCTCCATTGTCTCCCGGGAGTCATTACAGAGTTTGCTATCCCATCTGCAAGTCGAATGTGTCCGGGCGGTCTTTCCCGCCGATGGCGTGAAAATTGAACTCAGAACGCCGGAAGTGTCGGGTATATCGGAGTAATTTACAGTTCTCTGCCACGCGGTGATTTTTTTCTTGCAAGCGTATGAGAATCTTTCTCATGTTTGCGTAACACTTCCTGACGTTTTTCCTCCGGAATTTTGAGAAGCATATCGACCAGTTCGGGAACCGTCATTTGTATCCAATGCTCATAAGAGGAGGGTTGCTCAACCAGACATCGATTATGTCCCAAGATACGCAATTGCCGCCGCAATTCTTTTTCCTGTTCTTCCGGTTCAGTAAAACCGGTAAGGGAAAAAACAAGATTTGCAAATTGTTTTGCCATCATTTTTTGGCGAACTTCAATCAGCTCAGGAATTTGTTCCAATTCTGACAACACTTTCGGCAATTCCGTTTTTGCAGTGTTCCACACTGTCTCAAATTCTATTCCAAAATAATGATGAACGATCTTATCTCGAAAACGAGCCATTAAAGACCACTCTACTTGTGAATATTTCTGAGTCATCTTTTCAGATAACTGTTTGGTTGCTTCCCCGATTACCTGAAAGTTCCATAAAACAGCCCCCTGCTTTTCCTGATTTTTAAGAAAATCCGCAAGAGTAATCCCTTTCAGCATTGTTATTATATTCTGACAGGCTTCAAAAATATGATAAAGAAAAACTGCATCATCCCGTTTACTCATACTTCGATTGCCTCCCGGAGAACATCATCCTCAATTAAAGGATGAAGACCACGCTTTGAAACAACATCAACTTTGCATTGGAAAAGTTTTTCCAAATCATCCTCAAATTCAATATTATCACGGAATGATGCATCGTGTTCAAATTCCATCAGGAAATCAATATCGCTGGCAGAGTTTTCTTCTTTACGGGCACAAGAACCAAACACAAAGACTTTTTTGACTTTATGCCTCTTCGCCAATTTATGTATGATGTCACGTTTGGCCATGATATTATCAAGCTGGCACATGATACACCTCCAAGAACTCCGTTATCGAAGTTTAATATAACATGAGATTTGACAAAATCAATCACCGACAATTTTCAGTTGTCCGAAATCGGCAAGAATACCGGCTCCCCCGGTGTGATAAGTCACCGTAATCCGAGAACCCTCACTGATTGTGGGATTTTCGCTGTTTCCCTTGTTTTGTAAAGAAATATCCCATTTCGGCATCCAGATGCGTTTACGGATACGGAGGCGGGGCAGCATCACATCCCCGTAGAGAGTATGAAATTCCACCCGGTCAGCATAACTGGTCGCCGTGATTTGAGCGTCATTCAATAAACTTTCATACAACCCATGATCCAGATTTCTTTCGGCAAGAGCGTCAAATTGGGCTGCCAGGATATGCGTTTGCAGTTCTTTCAGGTTTCTGTCGCTCATGGAACTGTTCTTCAGCTCCATGACCTTCTGCAAAAGCTGATTGCGCCGTTCCCTGTTGCGTGCCAGCAGACTTCGCAACTGTTCTGCTGTAGCAAGACCATCCAGAAACATTTCATGAAGCTGCTCCTCCTTCGTCGCCAGATTTTTCAACTCCACGTCATATTCCGCCAGTCTCTTTTTCTCTTTCAGCACTTCCGAAGCCTTGCGAAAGCGTTCGATCAAAGCAATGGAAAGCAGCGGATAGATGGCATCATAAAGAGCGGGTTCTCCACGGGAACCGGATTCAAAACGAATCCGGCTGTTACGGCAGTTGACATGATTACGGTCAAGGGTTCGTTTGTTGCAATTGTAGTAAATTTTTCCATGTTCCAGTAGACAGATCAATTTCCCTCCGCATTCCCCGCAGTAAAGTCGGCCGGATAAAGGAAGCCAGTGTTTCTTTGCTTTCACATGATATTTCGCACGCTTCTGCGAAATGATTTTCTGAACATCCTGCCACTGCTCGAATGAAATAAACTCCTGACCACTTATCTGGACATTTTTGATCAATTCGCCGCGACTGTTATACTGATAACCGCAATAAATCGGCTGTTTTGCAATAGCATAAATCGAACTTTCATAGAAAAAGATTTCCTTCCCCCAGCGTTCATTGCAATCCCGGATGATTGCCCGGTAAGGACGATAGGCACAAATGTTGTCGTAGACGAAGCGGATGATTTCAACCCATTCGGGAATCACCTCGATTTTTCCGTTGCCGAGGTAGCGAATGCCATACATTTTCGCATCGCTGCAAAGTTTGCCGCTGTCTTTCTTGATCCGAAAAGCGTTGATGCTGTTTTGCCGTTTCTTTTGCAAATCCTCATACAAAATCTGATTTTTGATCAGTGTAATCAACTGCTGATCGAACTTGCTCAAATCAATTGTTCCACCCTGCACCTGTAGAACTTTGACATTGTTTTCCTTGAGAAGCTGATTGATGTGTCCTTCCAGAAAACTCCCGTTAATCGGACGATACAACCGAGTCAGCTCATTAACCAGTATGACATCAACCTCGGAAAGTTTGAGCAATACCTGACTCAGCCCCAGACGGAAATCCTTTTTCGTACTTTGCGTGAGACTCCAGTTCATATAGGCTTTGTCAAGCCGGGCAATTTCCTCCGCTCCTACCGGATAAGTCTCCCCACTGGTGTTCAGGTCTTTATAAATGCCAATTACCTCAAGTTTTTCTTTTTCTGCCAGCTTCTTGCAGTTGGCAATCTGGGCCTCCACTGACTCCGAAAAATCATCCTTACCGCTGCTCTGACGTGCATAAATCAGTGCTTTCATTGTTTTTGCTCCTCATTCTGCTTGTTTTAATATACGCCATATTGTATATTTAACAAGTTGTCATAGTAGTAATCGCGATCATCGCCATTCTGGCAGCTCTGCTCCTGCCTGCGCTGAACAAAGCCATGGAACGGGGGCGGGCCATCTCCTGCGTCTCCAACCTCAAGGAGAGCGCCACTGCCATGATCATCTATTCCGGCGATTCGGATTCGTTTGCAATCGTCCGGCGGGACAACGGCCTCAACAGCTGGGGACCGGTTCTGGAAGAGTACAACTACCTGAAAAACCATGATGTAAAAATGTGCCCGAGCCTGAAAAACGAACTGGCCTCCAAGTTGGGCTACTGGGATACCTTCGCCATTCCCGCAGACTGGAGCGCACAGCCATGGCTGATCCTGGTCAATTCCGGTTACTACCTGAAATTGAAAAAGCTCAACAACAAACTGCCGCTCTTCTTCGATTCCCTGCGGGACTACGGCGGAATCAAACAGCAGATATACGGCGCCTTCGATCTGTGGACCAATTCCACCAACATGGGGAAATTCCACCTGCGCCACTCCAGTCTGGGCAACGTCGTACTGCTCGACGGCCACGTGGAATCGATGAACGCCATCCGGTACAAGGAGGCCATCGACCAGAGTCTGCTCCTGCCGTTCGGCAAAGAGAGCAAGACGATTTACTACTACGACAAAAACGATGTTCTGCTCCCTTTGTAAAAGGATTTTTCTCATGAAGCAACACGTATGGTACACACTCTTCGGATTTCTGTTTCTCGCAGCGGCAGTTTTCGCAGACGAGGTCAAAATCACCGGACTCTCCCGTGAAGCGGTGGTCAAGAACGAGCCGTCGCGCGCCGTCATGGGCTATCTGAACACCAGTTATCCCGATATTTTCCGCAACGCCAGAACCGTCTGTCTTCCACGCGGCAGTGCCTTTGAACCGGGGCGGGGCTTCTCCTTTCAGATCGACCGGGAGTGCGACATCTATCTCATCGTCCACAGACGGGGGAAGCCGGATCTGCCCGGATGGACTCTCACCCCCATCAAAACCTATTGGGGAATCGGCGCCACCATCGCCAATGAGGAGGATGTCTACAAAAAGCATTTCAAAGCCGGCCGGGTCGATATTCCGCCGCACAACGGGAAGGTGGGCAAACTCTACGGCATGCCTCACGCGGCGGTGATTCCCTGTTCCCGGAAAGTCGAACCGCTCTTCCGCTGGAACTGGCAGGAGCTCGGCGATTCCTCCGCCACCAGTCTCGGACCGAATGCAAAACAGGTCAGAATTCTGCCCGGCGCCCGCCGAAGCGTGACCCTGCGGATTCCTCAGGAGAAAATCGCCGGCAACAAGGTATTTCACCTGCGTTTCTTCGCCCGGGCGAAAAAAAACGAAGTGTGTTCCGTGCAATCGACGCTGTTGCGGTTTCCGTTCGGAAAAGAGTATGGCATCGCCGACATCTGGACCGCGATCGACATTCCGTTCTTCCTGCCGAAAAACCGCTCCGGCGCCACGCTGAAACTGGACTTTTCCGGCACAGATGAGATCCTGCTGGAGGAAGCCGCCCTCTACCGCGACACAACAGGAATCAAACCCGTCGCCGATCAGGTGAAGAAATTCTTCCCCGGGAATGAGTGGAAAGCGGCTTTCATGGGGAGGCTTCAGCCCCGTTTTCTTCCGATCGCTCCCGGCTCCCCGCTGGATTTCTCCCGGCAGGTGCACTGGATACCCGCCGGAAGCAAAGGGAGAATCATCGCCAACCGGAATGGCAAGGCCGCTTTCGAAAAGGAGCCGGAGACCCCGGTCCGTTTCCGCTGTGCCACCATACAGATAAGCACGGTGCGGCCGACCTCCCGACGGGAAGTCGATCAGATCATCGCCGATTGCGTCCGGCAGGGCTACAACATGATTCGGATCATGCACATCCCAGGGAAAGCGAAATATCAACGCAGCGGAGTCACCATCGACCGGGCGAAATTCATCCCGCAGAATCAGCAGGAGTTCCGGGAATACTTTGATGAAGACCGTCTCCGGCTGCTGGATTACCTTCTCGCGGAAGCGGGCAAACGGGGCATCTACTGCTTCTGGTACCTCATGTCCAGCTTCTGCGGCTGGACGGATGCGACCGCCGCCGCGCACTGGGTCGGCAGGAACCTTCAAGGGCAGCAGTTTCACGCCCAACTCTATGTCAATCCGGCATTCCGCCGCAACTGGAAGGAGGGAGTGACCTATCTCATGAACCGCACCAACTCCGTCAACGGCAAAAAGTGGAAGGATGATCCGGTCTTCGCCTGCGTTCTCTTCATGAATGAACAGGATTTCCGGACCAGTCCGGTGTTTCTCGCCGCGTTTCAGCCGGAGTGGGAAAAGGAGTTCGGCTCCGGAGCTCCGAAACTCACCGAGCGGCTGCTGAAGAGCAGCTCCGCCACCGGTCGCAAAGCCGGTAAGTTCATGCAGAAAAAGGCGGAGGAGATGATCCGTTTCTATCTCAAGTCGGTGAGGGAAGCGGGATATCCGGGGTTGGTGAGCCATTCCAATCTGTACATGCGCATGATCGACGCGCCCGGCCGGGAACTGCTATCCGCAGCGGATCTTCACACCTACCACGGCCACCCCGGAATGCCGCTACCGGCCGGCAGCGTCCCCGGATATCCGGTCGCCGCCTGGGGGAAGCAGGAGATCGCCGTCTGCAACAGCAGTTCCATCCGGGAACAGGGGGACTATCTTGCCCGAATCCTCGTCAAACGGAAACTCAACTACCCCTCGTTCATCCTTGAATTCGCCGACACGGCACCCAATCCCTTCCGGCATGAAAGCGGACTGTTCTTCTGCGGGTATGCCGCATTCAACGGAATCGACGGACTCGGTCCGCATGCCTCGCTGCTGCCGCTGCCGTTTTCTCCCATCAATCCCTACGATTACGCAAGTTTCAACGATCCGATCTTCCGGGCGAGCGACGCGGTCAGTGCGTTCGCGTTTCAGCGCGGCGACGTGGCGGAATCCGCTCACTCCATCGAATTCGCGGTCACGCCGAGAATCCTCGCATCCCCCAACCGGATGGACGCGCTGGCGACCGAATACTCGGCACTCTTTCCGCTGGCGAAAGTCGGCACCCGGTATACCGGCCTCGCCGCGCCGGAACAGGCCGACAAGCCTCAGCCGAGCCTTTCGCTGGAACCCGCCTTTTTCTCCCGCGCCTACGGAGCCAGCGTGGAAGCGGTCGCCACCGCCAACGAAGCACTTCGTCCGCAGCTCTATTCCCGGCTGCTGGCCCTGTTGCGAAAAAAGGAAATTCTCTCCGCCGACAACCGGAGTCGGACCGACGCCTCGCTTCTGGAAAGCGACAACAAGCAATTGCTGCTGAACATTCCGCAGGGGACGATGCAGGTCAGCACGCCCCGGCTGGAAGGCGCGGTCATCAAGCAGAACAAGCCGGTCACGATCAACCGTCTGCACATTTCGGAATGCACGGTCCCCGCGGCCGTTACCATGATCAGCCTGAAGGAATCGCAGACGCTGGAGAACGCCGACCGTCTGCTGCTGATTTTCGCCACGAACGCGGTCAATTTCGGAATGGTGACCAACCGGGAGGGAACACGTCTGCTGGAGACCGGTCAGGCGCCGCTGCTGATTCACACCGGGAAACTCTCGTTCTCTCTGAAGAACCGACAGGCCAAAGCTCCGATGGCCTACGCGCTCCATCTGAACGGCAGCCGGGCGGAATCAATTCCGGTCAGACAGGATTCCGACGGACTCCATGTTGAACTCGACACCGCCCGCTTGCAATACGGAACGGTGTTCTTTGAGATCGAGTATCGGCAGAAATAATTCATCGGCAGTACAGCAGGCTGCGGCTTTCGGCGCCTTCCATCGAGCAGGACCGGCCGCAGCTTTTTTCTTCCCTCGACACAGGCAAGTCACTGCCAGTCGAGTACGTTCACTCCCTTCCGGAAATAGTGGCGGTGGAAGTTCCGCATCGTCGCACAGAGGGAATCGAGCGTGAATCCGCAGTCCGGATTGTGTTCGAGATAACAGGCGAGCATCCGCCGCCCCTCCTCCGCCGGGAGCTGCATGTCGCCGAGGATGGTGTAGAGGTCGAAGGCGATCGCGCGCTTCATCCGGAAGCCGAAGACGATCCGGCAGCGGGCGACGTCGATCCAGAAGACCTCCATCGCCCCCTCAGGACGGAGCCGCCAGAGGATGTTCCGGGGGTGGATCGCCTTGTGGAAGAAGTTGTTCCGGTGGAGTTTCGCCAGAATCGGCATATTGATGCGCCAGAACTCTTCGCGCAGTTTCCGATCTTCGCGGAAGGGGCCGCCGGGCATGAAGCTCCGACCGTCCCGGGTGCCTTCGAGAAACTCGGTGATGAAGAAGGAGTCGTGCAGGTGGCAGAGGGTGCGCCGCTCCCCGAAGGCCAGCACCTTCGCCGCGGGCACGTCGAGCTGATAGAGCACCTGATAGTTACGGAACTCCCGCGCCGGGAGCGAGAGATCGAACCAGTAGCGCCACGGTTTCTTGCCGTGGCAGATTTTATAGACCGCGGTCATGCCGCCCGCCTCCTGCGGCAACGGCATTTTCCACACCTCTTTTCCGCCGGTCCGGCTCAGCAGGGAATCTTCGCAGCGCAGTTCGGGGTGTTCGTTGATGTAGGCGAGTCCCTTCTCGAATCCGGGGGCCGTCCAGTTGCGGTAGTAGAGAAAATTGAGCGGCAGCCGGAACACGGAGCGTTCACCCGGCAGTTTCCATTTCATTTTACCCAGAATTCCTTTTCGTCCGGTCCGGCGGACACATTTCTTCCGGGCATTTCTGACTGGTCCCGGAATAAAGGTAGCATGGTTTTACGTTTTTTCAATCTTCCATCTGCAAAAAACGCAGTTCCCTGAGAGCGAGGCGACCGCCGCCGGGCTGTGCCACCCGAACTGCACCCACTCCTTCGTCGCGGTCGGGGAATTTGTTCAGCAGGAGGATTTCACCGCCGACGGCCGCCCGAAAGAGGGCGTCAACTCCCCCGGGAAGGAGGAGAAGGACGACAAGGAGGCGTGGCAGAAGTATCGAAACAGCCTGAAGCCGCAAAAAGCTAAGAAAGGCCCCTCCGCCGCGTCAAAGAAGAAATCCGCGCCGACTACTCCGGCGACCGCGAAACCGGCCGCCAAAGCCCCGGCTAAGCCCGCAAAGGGTACTCCCGAGGCAGTACAGCCGGAGTTGCCGCTGGATGGGCCGAAGAAAACGGTAAATCCGGCGGATCAGCCAGCACCGGCCACTGCAACAAAACAGGAGAGCCGGGAGGAACACCGCGCAAGGCGACAGGAGCAGTGGGAAGCCGCCTACGACAAGCGGCGTGACGCCTGGTATCAGCAGATCATCAAAGACGGAGGATCGAAGGAGCTGGCCGGAGAGCTGGCCGACGCCTATACGCCGGAGGTCGCGAAATCCGGGAAACCTCCCCGGGTGGTGTTTGGTACAGCATCCAGCCAAACCGGTCTTTCGAAGGATGGTACGGGACTGGTAATCCGTGCGGGGGCCGACACTGCGGAGATAAAGAAGGCGCTCGGGAATTTTGCCCATCGCCTCAAACGGGGAACACAATACCGGATTGCACGGGAAAACCGGTATTCACGCGAGGCAAAAATGATTGGCGCCAAGCGGATCAAAGGAGAGCACACCCGCGAACAGGATTTGAAGGCGGTAAATCCGAATTTCGTCCCCGGCCGGAATGGAGAATGGGAAAACAACTGTCAGCGATGTGTCGCTGCATACGAAGCAAGACGGCGCGGAATCAATGTGACGGCAAAGCCGCTCCCCCCCTAATGATACACTGCAATTTGGGAAGGGATGGGCCAAAGCATTTCTATCTGGAAATGGTCATATAGTTGACTGTAGTGCCAAACGCACTGAAATTGCTCGACAAAACGTAGAGCAACAGGTTTTAAAAGCACCGGACGGTGGTCGTTTTATTGTACGTATTGGGGTAAAGGGGAATCCTTATTCCGGCCATGTTTTCATTGCGGAAAACGATCATGGAAGTGTCCGGTTTGTCGATCAGCAGCTACACGGAAACAGTAAGCAGATTGATTGTTCCAGCCATTGGAATTGGGCAAGTGGAAAATTTTGTTACGTTTTAAGGGTTGATAATTTGAAATTTTCACATATATTGGGTGAGTGTAGCGAGGTGATAAAATGATTACGGCAAAGCAAGCATTTGAAATCGCCAGCAGAAACAGTCGAGGAATAACGCTGAACAACAATGCGTATGATTGCGGCGACAACTGGGTTTTTGATTATGGCGGTAATGAGGAAATAACGGGATTCTGCCCGGTGATGGTTAATAAAACGGATGGTTCTGTGAATTTTATGGATTTTTTCGAATCATATAAATTGATTGACTTCCCTCGCGTTATGGCTTAATGAAAAAAAATTCCACCCGGCTTGTCAGCCGGGTTTTTCTTTGCCTCAAACATGGATTAAAACGCAATATTTTTGCAAAATAATCCATGCTATCGGTTGATGGTTCCGGAAACGGCACTATATTGAAAATCAAGGGGGTTTTCAGTATGGAACAGGCGCCGGAGTGCTGGGGAAAATTCGATCAATGCGGGCGGTTGTGCGAATTCGCGGCCGCCTGCCGCCTCTGCACCGAAACCGAATCCCGCATGGACCGCGCCCTCGGCGGGCAGGAGTTCGACAGCGTCGCGGAGTGGGCCCCCGATCCCCCCGATACCGTGAAACAGCAGAAAAAACAGTCTTTCGCCTTGCTCCTGAAATAAATTATGGTATTTTAAACGCGACAAATCACCTGCCGGACTATTCGCAAGGAGAAGAAGCCATGAACATCGTCTGTCCGCAATGCGGCGCGAAGTACGAACTTGACGATTCCATCTGCGGGAAAACGGTGGAATGTTCGTGCGGCAGAAAGTGGCTCGTGACCGCACCCGCCGCATCGCAAGCTTCGGTGATGCGCTCCGTGCGCAGAAAGAAAAAGAAAACAGGGTATGATCCCTCCTGGGTTAACGCCATGAACCAGAAGGAGCATGTCAGATTCAAACCGGCGCCCATGAAAAAACAACACCGTCTGTCACTCTTCGGGAAAAAATCCGATGACACAGCTCAACGGCCGGCGCCACAAATCGTCGAATGCCCCCGATGCGGCTCCCGACAGTTCTGCGCAGACAAAAGCGGAATCAATTTCACCAATGCCGTCATCGGCGGAGCACTGTTCGGCGCCGTCGGTCTCCTGGCCGGACTGCTCGGCAAAGATCAGGTCACCCTCACCTGTCTGAACTGCGGTCATACGTGGAAACCGGGCAGAAAATGACCTTTCGCGCGAAGGACTTCCCGCCGTCTCACGGAGAAGCGGGCAAAATCATTTGCAAAACCATCGATTCCGCTGTATAGTTTCCGTGTTGTCGTTTCAGAAAGCGGCGGCGCGGAATCACTCCGGAACAGATCAACTTCACAATCGGGATTTTCTCTTTACCTTGGCTCAGATTCGTTTTGTTCATTCGCTCCGGCGGGTGTGGCTGCTGTTATCGCTCCTCGCCGCGCTCCCCCTCGCCGCCGCAACGGAATCCGGAACGCCTCCCCGGCGGATCCTCTCCACCACTACCGCCGGAACCGCGCTCCTCATCGAACTCGGCGCCGCCGGTGAACTCGCCGCCATCGACCGCTACGGTAAAATCGTCCCCGGCACCGAACACGCCGCAGAAGTCGGCCGCGGCAGCACCCTCTCCGCCGAACGGGTCCTGCTGCTCGAAATCGATCTCGCCGTCATCTGGTATTACCAGCACAGCCTGCAATCCCTCTTCCGCCGCATGAACATCCCCACCTTCATCGTGCCGCCGCTGCGCTGCGACAACTATCCCGATGTGGTCGAGGCGCTCGGGAAACGGATCGGACGCGCGGAAAAAGCGGCGGAAATCGCCGCCAGGTTCCGCCGCCTCATCCGCGAGCTGGAGCAAAACGCCCCCGCACGCCGCACCCGTGTCTATCTCGAACTTTACTCCCCCTGCCGGAGCGCCGGCAACGAATCCTACGCCGGCGACCTTCTCCGCCTCTCCGGCGGCGAAAACGTCGTATCCTCCCTGCAGCGCTCCGGCACCGTCTCCGCCGAAGCGATCATCCACGGCGACCCGGAAGTGATCTTTGTCGTCGACGGCTTCACCTCCCCCGATGAACTCGCCAGACGCAGCGGCTGGGGCGAAATCTCCGCCGTCCGCAACCGGCGGGTCTTCACGATCGATCGCAAATACCTCGTTCCCGGTTACGATCCGGCTGGCGCCATCCGGGAGATGTCGCTGCATCTCCACTCCCCCCGGAAACAGTGAGCCGCCCCCTCCCCTCTCGGAAACGGGACGGCTCAGTTTTCTCTATTGCGCTGTTTATTCAGCGGAATCGCTCTTCTTCCGGCGGGTGCGCTTCTTCTCCGCCTCTTCCGGGAAGAAGAGAATCTTCTGCTGATCCAGCTCCACCCGGACCCCCGTCGCGTGCTCGAAGCTCCCCCGCAGCAGCTCTTCCGCCAGCGGGTCCTCGATGTAGCGCTCGACCGCCCGGCGCAGCGGACGCGCGCCGAACTCCGGCTCATACCCCTTCGAAATCAGATACTCCTTGACCTCGTCGGAGAGATGCAGTTCGAGCTTCCGCCCCAGCAGGCGCTCCCGCAGCTTGGCAAGTTCGATGTCGACGATCCCCATCAGATCCTTGCGGTCCAGACTGCGGAAGACGATGATGTCATCCACCCGGTTGATGAACTCCGGCTTGAAGAACTTCTTGGCGATGCCGAGCAGTCGCTCGTCGTTCTTCCGGGTCTCGGCGAGCGTATCCCCGCCGAAGCCGAGCGGAGCCACACCGCGGGCGATCTGTTCGGCCCCCACATTGCTGGTCATGATGATGATCGTGTTCCGGAAATCGATCCGGCGGCCGAGCGTATCGGTGATCCGCCCCTCCTCCAGAATCTGCAGCAGCATGTGCATCACATCCGGATGCGCCTTCTCGATCTCGTCGAAGAGCACCACCGAATAGGGATGGCGACGGACCTTCTCGGTCAGCTCGCCCCCTTCGCCGTGCCCGACGTATCCCGGCGGCGAACCGACCAGTCGCGAGACGTTGAACTTCTCCATGTACTCGGACATATCCACCTGAATCAGCGCATCGGCGTCGCCGAACATAAACTCCGCCAGCGCCTTCGCCAGCAGCGTCTTGCCCACGCCGGTCGGCCCGAGGAAGATGAATGACCCGATCGGACGGGCCGGATTCTTGAGGTCGGCCCGCGACCGGCGCAGCGCCCGCGAAATCACCTCCACCGCGGCATCCTGCCCGATCACCGTCTTGCGCAGCTCCTCCTCCATGCGAAGCAGTTTGGCGCTCTCACCCTCCTGCATCTGCTGGAGCGGCACCCCGGTGAGTTTGGCGACCACCGCCGCAATATCGGCGCGGGTGACCGGCGTGCGCTTCTCGGAGCACTGGCGCTTCCAGTTCTCCTGCAGATCGAGAATCCGCTGACGCAGTTCCCGTTCAACGTCCCGCCACTTCGCGGCGGCTTCAAAGTTCTGCTCGATGATCGCCGCCTCCTTGTTCGCCTTCGCCGACTCGATTTCGCTCTCGATCGAAGCGGTGTCCGGCGGCGGGACGACGCTGCTGATCCGGGCGCGGGCGCCCGCTTCATCCATCACGTCGATCGCCTTGTCCGGCAGGAAACGCCCGGAGATGTAACGGTCGGAGAGCCGCACGCACGCCTCCAGCGCACCGGGGCCGTATTCGACATGATGATGCTTTTCGTAGGTCTCCTTCAGCCCTTCGAGAATCCGGATCGAATCCTCGATGCTCGGCGGATTGACCATCACCGGCTGGAACCGGCGCTCCAGCGCGGCGTCCTTCTCGATTCCCTTGCGGTACTCGTCGAGCGTGGTGGCACCGACGCACTGCAGTTCGCCGCGCGACAGCGCCGGTTTGATGATGTTGGCGGCATCCATCGCGCCTTCCGCTCCGCCCGCGCCGACGATGGTGTGCAGCTCGTCGATGAACAGAATCACCTTGCCGGAGTTGCGCACCTCGTCGATCACCGCCTTGATCCGCTCCTCGAACTGGCCGCGGTATTTAGTCCCCGCCACCATCAGCGGCAGGTCGATCGCATAGATCATCTTGTCGGCCAGCAGGTCGGGCACCTTGCGCGCGACGATCGCCTCGGCCAACCCTTCCAGAATGGCGGTCTTGCCGACCCCCGCCTCGCCGATCAGCACCGGATTGTTCTTCGTGCGGCGGCAGAGCACCTGAATCACCCGTTCGATCTCATCCTTGCGGCCGATCACCGGGTCAAGCTCCCCGCGGGCGGCGAGGTCGGTCAGGTTGCGCCCGAAGGCGTTCAATGCGGGCAGTTCCGCACCGTTTCCGGTCGGTGCGCCGCCGGGAGCGTTCCCCTGCGGCGGCAGCGGATTCTCCGGCGCCTCCTCCCCTTCGGGCAGGTAGTCCGAATCGAGCGTCTTGATGATCGCCTGGCGCACCTCTTCCGGATTGACGTTGAGATTTTGAAGGATGCGCGCCGCCTGGCTCTCCCCTTCGCGCAGAATCGCCAGCAGCAGGTGTTCGGTGCCGATGAAGTTGTAGTTCATCGCCGCCGCCTCCCGCGCAGCCAGCACCAGCACCCGCTTGAGCCGGGGCGTGAGCGGCAGTGCGCCCGAGGTCTTGGTCTGACCGCCGACGCCGCAGCACTTCTCCACTTCGAGCCGAAGCTGCTGAAGATTGAGCCCGAGCGACTTGAGCACGTTCACCGCGACCCCTTCGTTGAGTGCGAGAATGCCCAGAAGAAGATGTTCGGTGCCGATATAGTCGTGATTGAACCGTTCCGCCTCCTGTTTGGCAAGCAGCAGGATCTGCCGCGCCCGGGGCGTCAGGTTGCCGAAATTGTTTTCTTCCTGATTTGCCATGATTGCACCTCCTCATCGATATCGGTAATATACAGTGCAAAACCGCGTTGTCAATCTTGAAATCCGGCCTGCCGCACGGCATATTAAAAAAAAGGAACGATTCAGCAATGTCGGATAAAAGAAAAAAAGCGGTCGCCGCACTCTCCGGCGGCGTCGACTCCTCCACAGCCGCCGCACTCGCCCTGGAGGCCGGTTACGAGGTCGTCGGCGCAACGCTCCGGCTGCGCCACCCGGACCCGGAATTTTCCGCCGCCCAGGTGTGCGCTTCGAAAAATGATGAGGCCGCCGTCGAACAGGTGTGCCGGGCGCTGGGAATCGCCCACCGCTATCTTGACGAATATCCGGCATTCGAAGCGGAGATCCTCCGCCCCGCCGCCGAAGAGTACGCCGCCGGACGCACCCCCAATCCCTGCTGCCGGTGCAATCCCGGAATCAAATTCGGCAAACTGATCGAATTCGCCCGCTCCATCGGCGCGGAACGGATCATCACCGGGCACTATGCGAAACTTTCGCGCCGTCCCGACGGCGTGTGCGAGCTGCGCCGCGGCGACGACCGCCGCAAGGATCAGAGCTACTTTCTCTACCGGCTCGGCCAGCGGGAACTTGCCATGGCGGAGTTCCCGGTCGGCGCCATGGAGAAGGAGGCGGTCCGCGCCGTCGCCGCCCGTTACGGCTTCGTCACCTCCGACAAGCCGGACAGTCAAGACGCCTGTTTTCAGGTGCCGGGCGAATGTTTCAGCGAAACGCTCCGGAAGCTCTGCCATCTGCCCGCCCGGCCCGGCAGTTTCCTCTATCGCGGCAAGATCGTCGGCCGTCACTCCGGAATCCACCAGTACACCATCGGCCAGCGCAAGGGGCTGAACGTCGCGCTCGGCGTCCCCGCCTACGTTGCGGCGATCGATCCGGTTTCGGGGGACATTACGCTGGAGACCAACCCGGAGGCGCTCCTCTCCGCCGGCTTCGTTCTCCGCGACCTCCACTGGCAGTCGGGGAGAGCGCCGGAGGACGACGGGACACTCCTGGTGCAGATCCGCTACCGTTCTTCCGGCGAACCGTGCCGGCTCGAACAGTTTCCCGGCGGCTGCCGGGTGTTTCCGCTCCGGCCGCTCCGCGCCGTCACGCCGGGGCAGTCCGCCGTCTTCTACCGCGATGATCTGCTGCTCGGCGGAGGAGTGATCGACCATGCTGATTAAGATCGTCGTCATCGGCCGGCTGAAGGACCGCGCGCTTCAGGCGCGCTGTGACGAGTTCGCCAAGTGGCTCGGCCCCTATGCGAAACTGGAGATCCGGGAACTGCCGGATTCCACCGTCGAGCGGGAGGGCAAAGCGATCCTCAAGGAGCTCGACCGGGAGCGGGGCGCCGCCGTCGTCGTGCTTTCGGAAGAGGGGCGGGAGTTCACCAGCACCGCCTTCGCCTCGGTGCTCGGCAATTTCAACCGCAAGGTGGTCTTCGTGATCGGTGGCCCCTACGGGCTGGATCCTGCGGTCAAAGCCCGCGCGGAGCTGCTCTGGTCGCTCTCGAAACTCACCTTCACCCATGAAATCGCCCGGTTTCTGCTCTTCGAGCAGCTCTTCCGCGCCTGCTCCATTCTCCGTGGAGGCAGTTACCACAATCCGTAGGGGAGTTCCGCGCCGTGGTCAATTCCGCGGAGGCATGGCGACGGAAGCACGCTCGTTGAGCCGGCAGGGCACCAGCGTGTCCCTTCCGACCTGCCCGCCGTCGATCCGGCACTCCAGAATGTTCAACGCACAGCGGGCAAGCGCCGGAAAATCCTGCCCGATCGTGGTCTGCGGCGGGTCGAGGTATTCGGAAACCTCCGCCATCTCCCAACCGATCAGCGACACCTCCTCCGGCACTCTGGCGCCGCAGTAGCGGAGCGAATTCTGGACCGAGGCGGAACGACTCTCCCCCGTGCTGATCACCGCCGTCACGCCGGCATCGAGCAACTGGCGCACTGATCCATGCAGCTTCCAGCGGATGTCGCCGGGGTGAGCGATGAACTCCTCCCTGCTCTCCAGATTGAACCGCGCCAGCTCCCGCTCAAACGCGACTTTCCGGGTGCTGTTACAGTAGTCGGATAGGGTTCCGTTGAGGATCAGACCGATTCTCCGATGACCGAATCCGGCCAGATGCCCCACCGCCAGCGACATTGCCTGATCCTCGTCGGAAAAGACTGAATAGACCTGATCGATATGCCGGGCGGAGTCGTTGATGCAGACCAGCGGAACCGCATTGCTCCGTCCGATCCGTTCGGCGAGCTGGCGACTGAAATCAAACGAGAGCATCCCGACGAGCGACCGCTCGTCGAGGACGTGAAGCTGGTCGGAGGAGACGATCTCCAACGGCCTCCCCCGCTCCGCCGCCTCCTGCCGGATGGCATTGAGCAGATTGATCGAATACCAGCGCAGTTCGATATCGGATTCCGGCAGAATCACCGCGATGGTCCGCCCGGCGGTGCGCGGCGCGTACCCCAGCTCATTGGCAATCCGGAATATCTCCGCCGCACGCTGCGACGAGATCTGCCCGGTGTGGTTCAATGCCCGGGAAACGGTCGACATTGACACGCCGACCCGTTCTGCAATCGCTTGAATTCCAGCGGATTTCACTCTCTTCCTCCGCGAAGTTCATCCCTGTTTTCAATACCGGAAGACCTTTCCGGCATCTCTTCAAAAATAGCGCGGCATACTGGATATTGCAACCTTTTTTGCATTATTTTTGCATTCTTTTTGCTTTTTTTTGCCTTTCGATTTTCCGGAAATGAGTTGTCTTCCGTGCCGGAAACTGGTACACTATCCTCAGGCAATCAGTTCGAACAACAAACAGAAAGGGTAATACCATGCCGCAGTATAAGTCTCAATTGGTCCGCTTTGCCGGAAATCCGCTCTTCCGGCCGGAGGAGTTCCCGTACGGAATCGCCGATCAGGTGTTCAATCCCGGCCAGGTGATGACGCCGGACGGACGCACAATCCTGCTGCTCTCGGTGCTGCCGCGCGGCGAACGGCTCGCCCGCTGTCACGTGGCGGAGAGCAGCGACGGCATCCATTTCACCATTCACGAAAAACCGCTCTTCTCCGCCGACGACACCGCGTTCCCCGGGTTGGACAACCACCCGATCGACTGCCGGATCACCTGGTTTCCGGAGGATGACTGCTACTACATCATCCGTCCGGGCGGAGACACCGACACCGGCACCATCGCCTTTCTCTACCGGACGAAGGATTTCATCACCGCCGAACCGATCGAAATCGTGGCGATGACCCACAACCGGGTGCCCTGCCTCTTCCCGGAGAAGATCAACGGGCAGTACGTCCGGTTCGACCGCCCCTACAGCGCGGGCGCTCCCTACGAAAAATCCTTCGCCAACATCTGGCTGTCGCGCTCTCCGGACCTGATCCACTGGGGAGAACACCGACTGGTGCTCCGGCGCAACTGCACCCGCTGGTGCAACCTCAAGGTGGGGCCGACCGTGCCGATCCGCACCGAAAAGGGGTGGCTGGAGATCTTCCACGGCGTCCAGCAATGCTTCTCCAGCTGGCGTTACAGCATCGGCGCCGTTCTGCTCGATCTCGAAAATCCGGAAAAGGTGATCGGCCTCATGAACAGCTATCTGCTCACCCCCGAAACCGATTACGAACGGTTCGGCGTCGTGCCTGACGTGGTGTTCACCACCGGTGCGGTGGTGGAGCCGGAAAGCCGGGAGCTGCGCATCTACTACGGCGGTGCCGACACCTGCGTCAACCTCGCCACCGGCAACCTCGACGAAATCGTGGAAAACTGCCTGAAAGGAATCTGAAGATGGCTGAACCTCTGACTCTGGAAAACCGCTTCTGGCAGGTGGAGTTCTATCCTGACTCAGCGGCGCTGATTCTGACCGACCGCGCGAACGGAACGGCGTGGCGGAGCGAACACCCCTTCCACTTCAACTACGGCAATTTCTACGATTACGACCTTGCCGCCCACTGCCGGATGCGGACGGAGGCGAAGAAACAGCGTCTCACCATCCGGTTCGACCATTTCGACTGGTGGGCGCGCTATCCGGGGAGCGGCTACCGCAAGCCGGATCCGGGGCCGGAACTGGAATTCGAATTCGCCGTGGAACTCGACGGCGAAACCGCCTGCTTCCGCACCGCTCCCATCGCCGGAATGGATGAGGAGCCATGCCGCGTGACCTTTCCGGACAATCTCGTTGAATGGGAGTGTTCCGAAGCCGCCTCGCTCGTGGTCCCCTGCGGCTTCGGTTCGCTCTTCGAATTTCCCCGCAACGACGTCTACGAATTCCGCTACGGATTCTGCAACGATCACAACAGCATGCCGTTCTACGGCGTGATGCGGCGGCATTCCGGCGGGATCGGCGTCGTCATCGCCGATCCCTTCGACCAATACTCTGAGTTCGGCTGGTCCATTCGGCGTCCCGGTCGGGGATTTTACCGCACCACCTGGGAGTTCAACCGGAGGTTCGCAAACTATCCGCGCGAACTCCGCTTCCGGGCGTTCGCCCCCGGCGACGGCTATCTGGAACTCGCCAAATATTACCGTTCCGTCGTCCGGAAAGAGGGGCGTTTCCACCCGCTCAAGGAGAAGATCGCCGCCCATCCGGAAGTCGAAAAACTGGTCGGTGCAGTGATCTGGAAACACAACGTCTATTCGCAGAAACGCCTCCCCAACGGCGTCAAACACGGCCCCAGCTACTACCTGGCCGCCCCCGGCCTCAACCAGATCGAGCAGGAACCGAACAACTGGACCGCTTACGAGGTGTTCGACAAGGCCCATGAAGCCGGATTCGACCGGGTCTGCATCTACAACACCGGCTGGAACCGCTTCGATTTTGACGACGGATATCCCACCCGGCTGCCCCCCAATCCGAAGCGGGGTACGCCAGAGGAGTTCCGGTTGGCGGCGGAGTATGGCCGGTCACTGTCGGAGGGGTACATCTATTCGATCCACGACAACTACCGCGACTGCTACGCCGATTCCCCGGAGAACTGCGAGGAGGACCTCGCCCGGAAACCGGACGGCGCCATCCTGACCGGCGGCATCTGGCGCGGCGGCCGCGCCCGGCTGCTCTGCACCTCGCAGAGCCGGAAGTACGCCGAACGGGACCTGCCCGGCGTGGCGGCGATGCTCGGCCGCGGCAGCATCTACACCGACGTGTTCGGCTGCACGCCGCTGGAAGAGTGTTATCACCCGGCCCACCCGCAGAGCCGCCGCGACGACGCCGCATCCCGTCTGAAGACCATGCACTTCCTCAAGGAGACCTTCGGATCGCTCGCGACGGAAGGCAGTCCGGCGGAGATCTATCTCGCGGAGGTCGATCTCGGCGCCTACGGTTCGATTGGATTTCCGGCGGCGGTCCCCCCGACACTCTCGCCGCTTCCGGTCGCGGTGCCGCTCTGGCAGCTGGTCTATCACGATTCGGTGCTCAACTACGTTGCCGAAGGCGGATACACCACCGAACGATTCCGGATTTCCGGAGGGGACTATCTGGCGTTTCTGGCGCTTTACGGTCTGCTGCCCACCCAGTTCGACGAGAAGGAGCTCTACCTTTCGCGGACAATGCGCGAAGCCTACACATCGGAGATGGTCCGTCACGAATACCTGACTCCGGTCCGGGGCGGGTTCCGGGCAGTGGCGCACTCGCTCTTCGGCGACGGCACCGAAGTGGTAGCCAACTTCACCGATTCTCCATTCCTGTATGAAGGGCGTGAAACGCCGCCCCACGATTTCATTCTGTTCAAAAGAGGTGAAAAATGAATTCTGTTGCCATCGAACATACGACACTTGCCCTCCCCTGGTACGCTCCCGGCGAAGACGACATCGAACCGGCGCTGCTGGCGGAGTTCACTCCCCGTCGGGCGCCGGTTTATCCCTACACGCTCCGCGAAGTGATTCAGTTCGAAAAAGAGGAGCGCGTCTTTGAAGCGCTCACGCTCGAAAACGAATTTCTCAAGCTGACGATCCTGCCGGAGCTGGGCGGACGCATCTACTCCGCGTTCGACAAGGTACACCGTCAGGAGATGTTCTACCGCAACCCGGTGATCCGCCCCGGACTCTTCGCGGTGCGCGGCGCCTGGCCGGCGGTCGGCGTGGAGTTCAACTTCCCCAACAGCCACAACGCGCAGACGCTGGAGAAGGTCCAGCACCGCACCGCTGTCCATCCGGACGGTTCCGCCTCGGTGACCGTCGGCGACCTCGAACTGGTCAGCCGGATGGCGTGGGCGGTCACGATCACGCTCCATCCCGGCGTCGCCGCGATCGACATCGAGACGAAGCTCTGCAACCCGACCTCCGATCCGCACCGCTTCTACTACTGGATGAACGCCGCCTGCCCGGTCTGGGAGGAGTCGGAATTCATCTTCCCGCCGACCACCCGGCGGCTGCTCACCCACCCGCCGATGGATGCCTCGCGCCTCGACCGGCTGGAGTATCCGATCCACCGCGGCGTCGACGTCAGTCGCTTCGGAAACATCCGCCAGCACTTCCCGGTCTTCGCCGAATCGATGCACGAGGACTTCTTCGGAATCTACCACCACAGTCGCAATTTCGGCGTCGTCCACCACGCCGACCACCGCCTGGTGCGCGGCAGAAAGGTCTGGACCTTCGGCTGCGCCCGCGACGGCCGGGTGTTCATCGACCAGCTTTCCGACGACCACCTGGACTACTGCGAACTCCAGACCGGCCCCTTCTCGCTGCAGTCCGACTACCGGCTGCTCGAACCGGGGCGGACGCTGATCCAGCGCGACCGCTGGTTCCCGGTGGCGGAGACCGGCGGCTTCAACCTCGCCGGACGGGACTTCGCGGCCCGCTTCGACCGCGCGGCAAAGAGTCTCCGCTTCCAGCCGGTGCGGGAACTCGGGCTCCTCACCGCCCGGCTGCTCCGGAGCGGAACCGTGGTTGCCGAACAGCAGTTCCTCTCCTCGCCCTGCCGTATGACCGAACTGCGGTTCATCGACACCGAGGCGTGTGAAATCGAAATCCGCGATGCGGCGGGCAACCTGCTCGGCCGCAGTGAACTCGACACCGTTCCGGCGGACGCGGACACGCCTGCCGCCCCTCCCGTCACCGGCCGTGAATACCGTCTCGGCATCTATGCGGAAGAACAGGGGCGCGTCGGAGAAGCCGAACAGCGGTATCTTGCCGGAGCACCACGCGATCCGGAGTGCGCCGTCGCCGCCGCGCGGCTCGCCGCGATGAGCGGCCATTCCGGAGAAGCGGAAAAACGGCTCGAACTCGCCCAGCCGCTTCCGCCGGAGGGAAAACTCCTCCGCGCCCGACTGGAACACGCGCCGGACAGCCGCCTCGCCCCGCTGCTCGACACCGAAGCGCTGCGCGACCGGACGTTGCTGGAGATCGGCATCGGCTGTCTGCGCGAACGCAGATTCGAATCGGCGGTGGAGGTTCTCTCAGCCATGCGTCCCACCGGCCGCGGCCTCGCCCTGCTCGCCGTTGCCGAACGCCGTCTGGGGCGCGACAACGCCGCTGCGCTCAAACAGGCCGACGACGCCTTTCCCTTTACTCCGGTCGTCTGGGCCGAGAGCGGTTCCAGTCGGGCGGTTAACGGTGAATTCGTGCTCGAAGCGGTCTGCGAATATCTCAACTGCCGCCTCTATGATGAGGCGTACCGACTCCTCGACCGGATGCCGGAAGCCCTGCCGATCACCCCCTGCTACCGCGCCTGGCTGGCCGACAAACTGGGACTCCCGGTGGAACTGCCCGATCCGCAGGCGCCCTGGGAGAAACAATTCGCCTTCCGGGTCGAGGAGATCGACATTCTCCGCTTCGTGCTGGAACACAACCCGGCGGATGAAAATGCCGCCTATCAGCTCGGCTGCCTCTACGCCGGTCTGAACCGCTGGAGCGAGGCGGTCCCGCTCTGGGAATCGATCCGTGGAAACCACCGTTCCGCCGCCCAACGCAACCTGGGGCTCTATTTCTGGAAGATCGCCGGAGAGACCGCCTCCGCGGAACGCTGTTACCGCGAAGCAGCCGCAGACGCCCCCGGCGGCCGGACGCTCAGCGAATTCGCCCAGTTCCCCGGTGTCGCGCCGGAGACGCTCCTGCCGCTGCTGGAAGTCGGAGCAAAACGCTTCCCGCAGGACTGCCGCGTCAAACTCGCTCTCGCCCGAACCCTGCTCGCGGCGGAACGTCCTGCCGAAGCTCTCGCAGTGATGGAGAACAACCGCTTCGTCCTCTGCGAAGGAAAAGTCGCCGCCCGCGCCATCTTCGAAAACGCCTGCTTTTCCCTCGGAAAGGAGGCGATGAAACGTCGCGCATTCGACGAAGCGGCACGCTGGTTCCTGAAAGCCGCGGATTTCCCGGAAAACATCGGTATCGGCCGCCCCTCCGGCAACAAATCCGCCAGAGCGTACCGGCTCGCCGCCGAAGCGTTTGAAGCAGCGGGAAATCCGGGGGAAGCCCGCCGCGCACTCGAAGCGGCCATGGCGGAGGGAAACTGGATCGATTTCGAATTCTTCCCGCTCCGCGACGTCGTCTGGGAGTCTCCGGCGGAAGGCATCGATTTCGACTACTGGATCAACCTCGCCAACCGCGCTCTCGCCGCCGAACGCGGCGGAGAAACCGCGCTGGCAGAGTCGCTCAACCGCAGAATCCACCACTTCCGGAGCCATCTCGAAGCCGAAGGCAGGGATGCCGCCTGGCTCGAAGCCTGAACCGGGAATCCGCGAAATCATGATTCAACCCCGGCCGTTCCGCGTCCTCTGCGGAACGGCCGGGGTTTCGTCTGCCGGGAAAAGAGCGGCGCCGAAGTTGAAAAATCCCGCAGCGGCAGTATATTATCAGACGTCGATTGAAAACCAGGTAAGAATTGCATGATCATCAAAACCACAGCCTATCCGCGCGCCGCTCTGGTGGGGAACCCCTCCGACGGATACCACGGCAAGACCATCGCCTTCGTCTTCCGCAACTACTCGGCGGAGGTGGAACTCTATGAGACGCCGGAGCTGGAGCTCCTGCCCGCCAAACGCGACGACAACCGTTTTGGCAATCTGGAGGAGCTCGCCGCCGACGTCGCCCTCTACGGCTACTACGGCGGAATCCGGCTGCTCAAGGCGGCGGCGAAAATCTTTCTCGACCACTGCCATCGGAACCGACTCAAGCTGGAGGCGAAGAACTTCACCATGCGCTACCGGAGCACGATCCCGAACCGGCTCGGCCTGGCCGGGTCCTCGGCGATCATCACCGCCGCCATGCGCGCAATGTTCCGCTTCTACGGCCTCACCGTCGAACCGGCGCAACTGGCCAACCTCGTCCTCGCCACCGAGCGGGATGAGTTGAACATCCCCGCCGGACTGCAGGACCGGGTGGCGCAGGCCTATAACACCCCGGTCTACATGGATTTCGATCGCGAACACATGCTCCGTCACGGCGTCGGACGCTATGAACCGATCACCATTCCGGCGGATCTCAACCTCTACGTCGCCTACCGGACCGATCTGGCGGAGGGCTCCGAAGTGCTCCACAGCCGCCTGCGCGGCGACTTCGAGGCGGGCGTGCCCCGGGTGCTCGACGCGATGCGCGAATGGGGAGAACTCACCCGCCGCGTCCGCGAGGCGATCGAGCAGCATAACTACGGCATACTGCCCGCGCTGCTCAACCGGAACTTCGATCTGCGCTGCGAAGTCTGTTCTGAAGCGATCAGCGAAAAAAATCTGCAGATGGTGCGGGCGGCCCGTTCCACCGGAGCTTCCGCAAAATTCACCGGATCCGGCGGCGCGATCATCGGCACTTACGAGGACGAGGCGATGTTCCTTCGTCTCAAGGAGGTGCTCCAGCGGAACCGGATCAACGTCATCAAGCCGGAAATCGTCACCGAAGGAGAGGTGCTGTGAAACAGAAAGTCCGCAAAGCAGTCCTTCCCGCCGCCGGGTTCGGTACGCGATTTCTCCCCTTCACGCGGGCCGTGCCGAAGGAGATGATTCCCCTGATCGACAAGCCGGTGATCCAGTATGTCGTCGAAGAGGCCGCAGCCTCCGGCATCGAAGAGATTCTGATCGTCACCAGCTCCGGCAAGAACGCCATTCAGGACCACTTCAATCCGGCGCCCCCGCTGGAGGCACGGCTCGAAGCGACAGGAAAAACTGAGCTTCTCGAGCAGCTGCGCGCCATCGACTCGCTCGCCGAGATCCACTACATCTACCAGCAGCAGCTCAACGGGCTCGGAGACGCGGTCCTCCGCGCACAGTCGTTCGTCGGCGACGAGCCTTTTGCGGTGCTGCTGGCCGATACGGTGCTCGACTCCCATACCGGTCGCCCGGTCATCGGCCAACTCATCGATGCCTTCGAGGAGTACGGCGGACCGGTCACCGCACTCGAAGAGGTGCCGTTCGAGCGGATCAGCAGCTACGGCGTCATCGACGGCGAGGAGATCGGGCAAAGCGGCATCTACCAGGTTCGCGACTTCATCGAAAAACCCGCCCCGGAGGAGGCGCCGAGCCGCCTCGCCATCGCGTCGCGCTACCTCTTCACGCCGGAGATCTTCGACGCGCTCAGACACACCGCGCGCGGCAAAGGCAATGAAATCCAGCTCACCGACGCCATGCGGCAGCTGGTCAGGAAACGCCCGATGTTCGGCCGCCGGATCGCCGGCGCCCGTTACGACCTCGGCAGCAAAACCGGATTCCTCCGCGCCACGGTGGAATTTGGTCTCCGCCGGCCGGAGTTCCGCGAATCGTTCGCCGCGTTCCTGCGCGAAATCACCGGGCGACTGCCCGGTGCGCCCTCTGAGAAAGGCGCGAAAAATCACAAGTCAGAAAGAGAGAATACATCGTGCTGAACACATTGAAAAAAGCTTTGAAGTCCCTGCTGGGCGGGAATGCCCGCTCCGTCACCGTCACCATTAAGACAAAAGAGAACAGCAAAACGAAAAATTCCGGTCAGCGCCGGGAAAAAACACGCGACAAAAACCGCGGCAAAGAGCGCGGCAAGGAGCAGGAAAAGGTGCGCGGAAAATCTCCGAAACGGGAACACTCCGCAAAGGAGGCGAAGCCGCCCCGTGAACGCAAACCGGCGGTCCACCCGGAACCCGCAACGGCTCCCAGACCGGAACATCCGGCAGAACTGCGCGATGTGCCGCCCTGTGAAGGCAAGACCCGCTTCCTTGATCTCCCGCTCCACCCGGAGGTGCAGTTCGGCGTCCAGAATGCCGGGTTTGAATACTGCACGCCGATTCAGGCGATGACCCTGCCCGCGCTGCTCGAAGGACGCGACCTCGCCGGAAAAGCCCAGACCGGAACCGGAAAAACCGCCGCCTTCCTGCTGGCGATCTTCACCCGGCTGCTCAATCATCCGGTCGAAAACCGCAAGCCGGGCCGGGCCCGGGCGCTGGTACTCGCCCCCACCCGGGAACTCGCCATGCAGATCCACAAGGACGCCGAACAGCTCGGCGTCTTCACCGGCCTCTACAACGCGGTCGTCTTCGGCGGCATGGATCATGAAAAACAGCGTCGTTCACTCGATCGGCCGATCGACATCATCATCGGAACCCCCGGGCGGGTCATCGATTATTCGCGCAGCGGCAGCCTCGACCTCTCGCAGGTCGAAGTGCTGGTGATCGACGAAGCCGACCGAATGCTCGACATGGGATTCATCCCGGACGTCAAGCGGATCGTCACCCAGCTGCCGCGCAAAGGAGAACGTCAGACGCTGCTCTTCAGCGCCACTCTCGACGAGCACATTCTGCGACTCACCTCCGGCTGGCTGGCGGAACCGGTCATCGTTGAAAGCGAACCGGAAAAGATGGTCAGCGAAAACATCGAGCAGACCTTCTACTCGGTGCTTCGGGAGGAGAAGCTTGCGCTGACGCTCTATCTGCTCTCCCATGAGCCTTACGACCGGGTGCTGATCTTCGGCAACCGCAAGGATGTCAATCTACGGCTGCAGTACGATCTGGCGCGCTACGGCTACCAGGTGCCGGTACTCTCCGGAGACATTCCGCAGGAGAAGCGGATCAAGATCCTCGAGCGATTCCGCGAAGGCACCGAGAAGGTGGTGATCGCCACCGACGTCGCCGCCCGCGGCATCCACGTCGACGACGTTTCGCTGGTGATCAACTACGACCTGCCGGAACACGCGGAGGATTATGTCCACCGCATCGGCCGCACCGGTCGCGCCGGCCATACCGGCAAATCGATCAGTTTTCTCTGCGAATATGGCGCCTACTACCTGCCGGATATTGAAAAGCTGCTCGACGTCCGCTTCTCCAGCATTCTGCCGACCGAGGAGATGCTCAAACTGCCGGAACCGGTGCAGGGAGCAAAACTCCCCAGGCGCGAGCCGGATGCGGCACGGCACAGTGGTCATCGCGGCGGATCCGGGCGCGGGCGCGGAGGACGTCGTCGGTGAAAATGAAACGGGCACGCAATCAAACTGCGCGCCCGGAAACAGACAAAAAAATGGAGCGGGTGACCGGAGTCGAACCGGCGTCGCCAGCTTGGGAAGCTGGAGCATGACCGTTTTGCTACACCCGCATCGGTTGAATGATGTAAAATATAACCCGATCGAGCGGGATTTCAAGCCGGAATTTCAAGAAATCGGAGGATTTATTATGAAAAAACATCGAGGATTCCCTCTTTTTGCCGCCGTCGCCCTGCTTCTTTCCGGAGGCTGTACACTCTTTCAGGAGGAAAAAAAGCTCCCGTCGGAGGACATTGAGATCTTCAAATTCTATCCGGAACTCATCTCCGTGCTCAAGAATCCGAACCTGCCGTCCAACAGTCGGGAGAAGTACGATGCCGCCCGGGAGATCATCCGGAAGGTGGACTTCAGCTTCACCCGGGAAGCGAAAACCATCAATGATATCTTCTTCTACGGCGACGCCATCATCGATTCTCCCGACGCGGAGGACCGTACCATCTCCTTCAATTACCAGTACGGAGACCACTATGTGCGTTTCCGCTTCTTCATGTTCCGCAACTTCGTACTGCGGGTCGAAGTGACCGAGAAATAAGATGAGCGATACCTCCGCCGGAGACCGGTTCTTCATGCGCGCCGCACTGGCGGAAGCGAAACAGGCCGCGGCCGAAGGCGAAGTGCCGGTCGGAGCGGTGGCGGTCCGCGACGGGAAAATCATCGCCACCGCCCGCAACCGGGTGGAGGCGACCGGCTCCGCCACCGCACACGCCGAATTCGAACTGCTCCGCGCCGCCGAAACCGCGATCGGCGGCCGCCGGATGGATGAGGTCGACTTCTACGTCACCAAGGAGCCGTGCCCGATGTGTGCCGGCATGCTGGTCAACGCCCGTGTCCGCCGGGTCGTATTCGGCGCCGGCGATCCGCACGGCGGCGGCTGCGGCGGCGCACTCGACATCACCGGCCACCCCGGCATGCTCTGGCACGTCGCCGTGACCGGCGGCGTCCTCGCCGACGAATGCCGAAGCCTGCTCGAAGCCTTCTTCCGCGAAACGCGCAGAAAAAAAGCCCCCCTCCCCGGCAACATCCGGATGCGCAACTTCCAGCGCGGGGCCTACTGCATCGAACTGGGCAAGCTCCTGCGCGAAACCTTCGACCGCGACCTCTCGCAGTGGTTCGGCTGGAAGGCCTGGGACAAGCGGTTCGAAAGCTATTCGATCGCCCGCCCGAACTCCGAACTTGCCGCCCATGCCGGAGTTTTCCGCATGCAGCTCAGAATCGACGGAGAAATTTACCCGGCCATCGAACTTGCGTGCGTTGCTTCCGCCCGTGCCGACCGCGGGCGCGGACTGATCCGAAAACTGCTGAAAGCAGTTCTGGAGCGCTACACCGACACTCCGGCACTGCTCACCGCGCCTCCTGACGTTGCGGATCTTTTTCTGGAATTCGGGTTCCGCCCCATCCGGGACCAACTGCCCTCGCTGAAGATAGAGCTGAACAACCCCGCTTTTCCCCGGAAACTCTCCCCGGACGACGCCCGTCCTCTGCTGGAAAACAACCGCTGCCGCTCCGCCGTGTTCGACGTGGAAGAGGCGCCGCCGCTGGCACTTTTGTCTCTCTGCGGGGACTGGGCGGAACACCTTCTGCTGCTCCGCGACGGTCTCGCCGCCGCCTGTTTCCGGGACGGGGAAACCCTCCACCTTGCCGCTCTCTTCGGCCCGAAGCCGGGAAGCTGGCGTGAAGTGGCCTCCCTGCTGCCGTTTTCCGGCATCCGGCGGGTGGAGTTCGGCTTCACACCGGATGCGCTCGACATTCCGTTGCACTGGGAAGAATACGATCCGCCGCGCCGCCTGCTTCTCCGCGGCAGCCTCCCCCTGCCCGAAACGTTTCGATTCCCGGAATTTCTGGATTTCCGGCCCCGGCCATTGCATTTCCGCAAAAAAGGATTATATTGACGGAATATCAATTCGATCGAATCACCCTAACCGCGGAGCTGAGCCATGAGCCGTATCCAACATCTTTTCCGCCGCCGGGAAACCGGAAGGGCCGGATACCGACTCGATGCCGCCCGGCGCCACCGCTGGTGAATACACCATGGCCGCCCCTTCCCTTGAACACCTCACCGGCCGGGATATCGCCGGGTTCCGGATTCTCTCCGAACTCGGTCGCGGCAACAACGGCGTCGTCTATCTGGCCCGGCAGTTGACGCTCGACCGCGAAGTCGCGTTGAAACTCCTGCTGCCGGAACTGGCGGCCGAACCGGATTACATCCGGAACATCCTGCGGGAAGCCCGACTTGCCGCACGGCTCGACCACCCAAACATCGTCCAGGCGCTCGACGCGGGTTCCTCCCCCGAAGGATACTACTTCTTCGCAATGGAGTATGTCCCCGGGGAAACTCTGGAAGAGATCCGGGTTCGCCGTCCGGGAGAATTGACGTTTCGCTTTCTGCTGGATATCTCCATCCAGCTCGCCGATGCGCTCGCCTACGCCTGGAGACACTGCCAGATGATACACGGCGACATCAAGCCGGGCAATCTGCTCATTCGCAAGGGAGACCGGCTTCTGAAACTGGCCGATCTCGGACTTGCTCGCATCAGCGGAGCACAGGGAAGCGATGAAATCATGGTCACCCCACTCTACGCCGCACCGGAGGTGATCCGCGGCGATTTCGCTCAAACCGGGCAGACCAGCGACATCTACAGTTTCGGCGTGATGTTTTATGAACTTGCGGCAGGCAGACCGCCGTTCCGGGGAGATACCGATGCGTTGATCGAGGCCCATCTCAGGCTGCCTCCGCCGCCGCTGGCCGAGGTCAAGCCGGATGTAGATCCGGAACTCGCCGGGTTCATCATGACGATGCTGGAAAAAGATCCGGAAAAACGGCCGGGCAACTGGGAGGAAATCGGAGCGTTTCTCCGAAAAATCCGCACACGCCTCTACAATCCCGGGCATACCGTCCGCCGTCCGCCGCACCCGGGCCGGAAAATCCCCGATCGCACCCGTTCCGCCCGGAAACGCTCGAAACAGCAGCTGCTCCCCGCGGTGTTGACGGCAGTTGCCGTTGCGGCCATCTCCCTGCTGGCGGGGGCGTTTCTCTATGCCGCCTTCCGTTTTCTCACGGAAGACACCACGCTGCAGCCGATCACGATCACGCCGCAACCGCCGGAAACACTCTCTTCGGAAGAGACCGCCTCCCCGCGGGAACTGCTGAAAGTGGCGCTCTCCGGAAAGGCGGTACGGGAACAACCGGCGAAAACTTCCCCGCAGTCGGCTTCCGAAACACAGGTTCCACCGCAGGAGCCCCCTCCCCGTGTGGATCGAAACGGTTCGCCCGAAACACGGAAAAAATCCGCTTTTCCGGAGCCGGCACAGTCGGAATCCGCGCCTCCACCACCCCGGATTCAGCCGCCCCCCCCCTCCACCATCGTGCGGGAACAACCGGAACCGCGTCCTTCCGGAAGAGTCTTCAGCCCGCGCGTCTCCATCAATGCACTGCGACGACGGCTGCTCAAACTCGATCAGATGCTCGACCAGCTTAATCCCGACGACTTTCCCGCCGAATGGAAGTCGGCCGCCCGGGAGGTCAGTGCCCACGCCTGGCTGCTGCTGCTCCAGTTTGCCACCAGAGGGCTGCCGCTCCCCGAACCGGAACGGTTTGAAGCGACCGACACCAGACGGGAAACCGGCTGGAACTCCTTCGGCGGGTTGGTCGGTTTTCTCCGCGTCTATCCGCAGATGCCGCCGGTCCATATTGCCCGCGGCTTCGGCGCCGGACTCTACCAGGAACTGCGCAAGGCACGGCGCATCCCGCCGGGGCTGAGCGGGGATTTCGCCCGGGCATTCGAATTCTTCGTCAAGGAGCGAATGGGACTCTCGCCGAGCCGTCCGTTGGAAAACCGCGTCCTGCGCTGCTGCAACTACTCTCTGCCGGAGTTCGTTGACGGCCTTCGCGACGGCTCTCTCGCCAGACGCCTCGGCCGCACTCTCCGTCAGAAGTAAAATCCCTGGAACGGCAGCTTGTTCGGATGACGCAGCAGCCGGCAGCGGGGACACATGAAGTTGCCCAGCCCATAGATCGAAGCACACAGATCCGATTCGAAAAGTTCAACCCGCTCTCCCTCGGAGACCTCGATTCGATCCGGAGAATTGTCCGCGATCAGAATTCCCGGCCCCCGAACCACCTCGATCTCCACCCGGGAATCCGACGCCAGCACAAGATGGTTGACCTCCTCGGTCGAATTGCTGAACGCCAGCCCGATTCCAACCCGGAAAATACTGTGGGTGATGCTGCGGTAATAGGCGGTGCTGCCGTGAACGCTGGACAGTCCGACACCGTCTCCGACCACCTCGTTGGCGTACAGTTCTCCGTCGATCCACACCCGGTAGCGCAGCGCGCTGGCGTGATCGAGATTGTGCAGAAACACATCATTGAGACCGGTAACCCGCCTGCCGCGCACCATTCCCGCCACCTTCGGAAGCCGGACCAGGGGAGTACGTCCTGCCCGGAAGTCGGCGAGTTGCAGGTCGCAACGATGTTCCGGGCAGAGCGGCGCGGTGCGGGCATCGCGGATCGGCAGCTTCGGGACCCCCGGAAACTCCCGCTCGGCTCCCAGCAGCGCCCCGTCGCCGCCGTGGGCGATCACCAGCGAAAAGTCCCGCTCCGTTTCCTCCAATCCGAATTCGCCGAGCAGCGGACGGATATCCTCCAGATTTTTACCCACCAGTTTGATCTTCATAACTTCACTCCGTAACGCGTCACCGCCACCATGGCATAGAGGATCGCCGCCGCCGCATTGCCGACATTGATCGAAGCCTTTTCTCCGAACATCGGCAGACTGACCAGCCCGTCAACCAGTTCCAATGTCTCCGGTGCAACACCGAGCGCCTCGTTTCCAAAGATCATCGCCAGCGGAAATTCATAGTTCATCTCCCAGGCGAACCGGCTGCCGGACATCGGCTCGGCGGCGAGGATCATCCGATACCCCTCCGCCCGGAGCGTTCGCACCGCCGTCGCCGAATCCGGCATCACCCGGCAGGGGACCATCGCATCCGCCCCCATCGCCGTCTTCGCCAGCTTCGGGTGCGGCGGCGCAGGCGTGTATCCGCAGGCAATGATCTCCGCCGCGCCGATCGCTTCGGCGATCCGGAAGATATTGCCGGTGTTGTGCGCGCTGCGCAGCCGGTCCAGTACGATGGTGATCCGTTCCACTTCGGGAAACCTCCTGTTTCGAAATTTCATTAAATTTATATCTTTCCGCCGCTTTTGCAAGTGCGAAAACTTGCCGGAAGCCCATTTTGATGATATATTACGGAAACATTTCTTAATCTTCGGAACATGAGAGGTTTTCCGTATGCCTAAAATTCATCCCTCCGCAATCGTCGCAGACGGCGCAATCCTCGATGACAGCGTGGAAGTCGGTCCCTTCTGCTATGTCGGCCCGCACGTTCAGATCGGCGCCGGAACCCGCCTGATCGGTCATTGCAACATCGACGGCTACACCACGCTCGGCACCGGCAATGTGATCCACCCGTTCGCCGCCCTCGGGCAGCCGGCGCAGGACCACGCAGTCGTCCCCGGGGCAAAAACCTACCTCAAGATCGGTAACGACAACGTTTTCCGCGAAGGGTGCGCCATCCACACCGGAACCAAGCCCGACAGTGAGACCGTGATCGGCAATCACTGCATGTTTATGAACGCCACCCACGTCGCCCACAACTGCCGTATCGGCAACAACGTCATCTTCGTCGGGTTCTCCGGCTGCGCCGGATATTGCGAGGTGTTCGACAACGTCCTTCTCTCGGCGCTCTCCGGCATGCACCAGTTCTGCCGGATCGGCCGGTTCGCCATCATCTCCGGCGGCTCGGTCTTCTCGCAGGACGTCCCCCCCTTCATGATGGCGGAAGGACGCAACGGCGGCGTCAAAATGATCAACAAGATCGGCCTCCAGCGCGCCGGTTTCAGCAGCGAAACCATCACCATCATCAAGCATCTCTACCGGATCTACTACCGCAGCGGTCTCATCCCCTCCAACGCGCTGGCGAAAATCAAGGAGGAGCTGCCGCAAATTCCGGAAGTGCTTGAATTCATTCAGTTCTGTGAAAGCAGCAAGCGCGGCGTCCTTCCCCCGCACAAGGAAGGCCACCGCAACTAACGATAGAGAGGAACTTCATCATGCTCGAACCTTTGAAGAAAAATCCGGATTTCACTCCGCGCCGCGGCCCGGTGGTGCTCGCCATTCTCGACGGCGTCGGCTTCGGTAAATACACCGACGGCGATGCGGTGCTCAACGCCCACACCCCGGTGCTGGACCGGCTGCTCAAGGAGTGTCCAACCACCCGTCTCAAGGCACACGGCACCGCGGTGGGCATGCCCTCCGACGCCGACATGGGCAACAGCGAAGTGGGCCACAACGCCATCGGCTGCGGCCGCGTCTTCTCGCAGGGCGCGAAGCTGGTCGAAGAGGCGGTCGAATCGAAGAAACTCTTCGCCGGAGAAACCTGGAAGAAGCTGATCGCTAACGTGAAGGAGCACAATTCGACGCTCCACTTCATCGGCCTCTTTTCCGACGGCAACGTCCACAGCAACATTGCGCATTTGAAGGCGATGGTGCTGGAGGCAAAGGCGGAAGGAGTCCGGCGCATCCGCATCCATGCGCTGCTCGACGGTCGCGACGTGCCGGAAACCTCCGCGCTGGAATACATCGACCCCTTCGAGGAGTTTCTCGCCGGCCTGAACCGTGACGGCGTCGACTACCGGATCGCCTCCGGCGGCGGCCGCATGGTCATCACCATGGACCGCTACGGAGCGAACTGGGAGATGGTTCACAAGGGCTGGGAGACCCACGTGCACGGCAGCGGGGAGTTCTTCCCCTCCGCGCATGAGGCGATCGTGAAGCTGCGCGAACGGACCGGCGCCATTGACCAGGATCTGCCCGCCTTCGTCATCTCCGACGACGGCAGGACGCCGGTCGGCCCGATCGAGGACGGCGATTCGGTGATCTACTTCAACTTCCGCGGCGACCGTTCGCTTGAAATCACGGCGGCGTTCGAGGAAGAGGCGTTCGACAAGTTCGACCGCGGCCGCCGTCCGCAGGTGATGTATGCGGGGATGATGGAGTATGACGGCGACCTGCATGCCCCGAAGCTCTATCTGGTCAACCCGCCGGAGATCGACCGCACGATGGATGAGTATCTCTGCGCGACCGGCGTCAGTCAGCTCGCCATCAGCGAGACCCAGAAATACGGGCATGTGACCTACTTCTTCAACGGCAACCGGTCCGGGAAGTTCGACGACAAGCTCGACACCTATGTGGAGATCCGCTCGGATGTGGTCCCCTTCGAACAGCGTCCGTGGATGAAGTGCGCCGAAATCACCGACAAGGTGATCGAAGCGATCGAAAGCGGCGCCTACCGGATGATCCGGCTGAACTATCCCAACGGTGACATGGTCGGCCACACCGGCAGCATGGAGGCGGTGCTGGTGGCGATGGAAGCGCTGGACCTCTGCCTCGGCCGCCTGGTGGAGGCGGTGAAGAAAGCGGGCGGCGTGCTGGTGATCTCCGCCGACCACGGCAATGCCGACGATATGCTCGAACACGACAAGAAGGGGAACGTCAAGCTTGACGCGGAAGGCAATCCCTGCCGCAAGACCAGCCATTCGCTCAATCCTGTTCCGTGCATCATTTACGACCCGGAGAGCAAAGGCGAATACAAGCCGGAACTGCGGGAAGGTCTCGGCATCAGCTCGCTGGCCGCTACCTGCATCGAGCTGCTCGGATATGAACCTCCGGCCGGATACGACCCGGCGGTGATCCAGTTCCGGTAATTTCCGGAACAGCCGCTTCAGACGAAAAGGCGGGATCCATGGTCTGCATGGATCCCACCCTTTTTCGTATCGGGACTCCCGGGTCCGGAGTCAGGGAGTCACCCCCTGCCGCCGCAGCGCCTCCTGGATCCGGCGGATGTCGGCGTGGCGCGGCTCGACCCCGTTGCGGATCGCAACCGCGGCGGCGGTTCCCACCCCCTGCCCGATGTTCATGCAGATCGGCATGACCCGGAAGTTGGAGTGGGCCTTGTGGGTGCCGGAGATGTTGCGTCCGGAGAGCAGCAGTCCGTCGATCTTTTCCGGCACGCAGGCACGGTAAGGAATGGTATACCGGCCCCGGGCGGAGAAATGTTTCTGCGCGCCGTTCCGGTCCAGCCCGGCTCCCTCGACGTTGTGAATGTCGAAGTTGAACCAGTTGCGGGTGGCGATCCAGTCGTCAAACACCCGTCCGGAGACGATATCCTCCGGCGTGACGGTGTACAATCCCTTGAAATGACGGGTCTCCCTGACTCCGACATTCTGCGCGGAGGCAACCAGATAGCAGTGTTCGAAGCCGGGGAGATATTCACGCAGAAAGAGGACGATCTCGGGCATCTGTTTCCGGCAGACGAGTTCGGCCCGGGTGAGGTCGTCGGCGCTGGTGCCGTCGATTCCGGTGACATTCGTCATGTTGACGCAGACCTCCCCCGGCAGCCAGGTCGGATAGACCAGCACATGGCCGGCCGGAGCGGGCAGATGCTCCCGGGCCAGCGCCTGAATCTCCCCCTTCGGCACATCGAGCAGGTGTTCGAAGCTGCCCGGCAGCTGTGCCCGGGAGTAATCGACGCCGCCGATACGGAACATCAGCGTCACCGGCTGGCAGAGGGAATCCCCTTCGCGCCCGAGCTGGAACTCCGCCCCGGCACGCGCCGCGACATCGCCGTCACCGGTCGCGTCAACGATGATTTTTCCCATCAGAGCCTTCCGACCGGATTTGCTTTCCGTGACGACGCCGCACACCGCCCCGCCGTCGCGGATGGCATCGCAGACGAAGGTGTAGAGTCTCAGCCGGACTCCGGCTTCGGTCAGCATATCCAGCAGCACCTTTTTCAGGAGTTCGTGACAGATCTGGTACCGTCCGGCCCCCTGTGTGGGGCAGAAGACGCCCGCCTTCTCACGCCGCACCCGCTCCATCATCTCATCGAACAGCGGTGAGTCGCAACCGTCAGTGAAGTGCGACATCATGCCGCTGGTGGCCATTCCGCCGACGCAGTTGAACTGTTCGACCAGAATGGTGTCCGCGCCGTTTCTGGCGGCGGCGATGGCAGCGGAATATCCGGCCGGGCCGCCTCCCGCCACGAGCACTTCTGCTCGATCGGCAATTTCAATTTTCCGTTCCGGTTCGGTGTAGAAATCCATGATCGAAACTCCTTTTCTGCTGTTTCAAGATACTCCGGTTTTCTCTTTAACGTACTGCCGGAGCGGGGAGAATTCCTTCGTTTTTTCTCCGTTCTTTCTTGAAAAATCACAGAAATGCATGATTTCGCCAACAGATTTTCCGGCCCTCAGGGAAAGGGACTCTTCTTCTCCCTGAAATCACGGAGTCTTTCCTTCTTTGTAATCGATTTCGAAGAAGGGGGTTCCGTATTTCAGTCCGGAGGTGTCCAGCCTCAGAAGCAATGTGCTATCTCTCAATTCACAGGGAATCTCGGCGAAACGAGTTCCATCCAGATGAAGCGCATAGACTCGCGGCGCCCTCTCCCGGGAGGTCTTGAGTTCGATCGTGCAGCGGATCGACTCCATCAGAACCGGCAGCTCACCGGGATTCACGCAACAGAACATGGAGGGATTTTCAAACGTCATGTTCGTGTTGAACGCATTGGTCGCGACCGTCAGCAGGACCCGGTCCGCCTCATGCAGCGTCTGACGGGCATTCAGTGACGCGGCAACCAGAGACGCCGCCACAGAAACATTTCGTACCGCAAACCCCGGCAGTTCGACACTGTCCCCCTGCTTGAGAACCGCTCCGGCCAGGCGGGGCGTGGAAACGGTCAGCGAAAGCCGCTTCGCATCCAGCGTCAATTCGCCGGTTTCACTCTGATAGATCCGCCGGGACCAGCTGGTTCGATTCCCGGAGGGCAGAATGCCCGTTTCCCGCAGCTGGGCGAGCAGCGCCGGAAAATCGGTGCCGTCGGAGTTGTCCGCACTGACATACCAGTCGGTCACCCGCAGCGGGGAAAATGACTTTGGTTCCACCATCAGCGTCGGCTGAACCGTTCCGACCGGCAGGAGCGGCGTTCCTTCCGGATAGAGCAGCCCCACCTTCGTCAGCATGGCAAGCTTGCCGTAATCGTCACTGACGGCGGCGAGATAATTGGCAGGAAACAGATTGGCATTTTTCAGAAGCAGCCCGACGGAATGGGGAGCTTCGCGTACATCCCCCCGCAGGAATGTCAGAGCGACAACCACTTCCGACGCCCGGGAGATCGGATCCATCGCCTGTTCAAATGTCCAGATCGGATCGACGGTGAGCCGCAGAAGCTGTCCGTGGGGAGTCAGATTGTCCCACCCCTGCAGCGCGGCATAGGAACCGAAATAGAGTCCACGTTCATGCCGGTAGCGATTGAAGGCACTGTGCGAATACTCGGTAATGAGATACGGACGGTCGAGGAAACGCGCGGTCGCCGCAGAGCGGAAGTAACTGGAATTCAATGAACTCTCCTGTGAGACGGTGGTATCGACATCCCGCCCGCCCAGATAGAGCGCCCCTTTGCATTTCGGCACCAGATTCCGGGTCGGCAACTTGTTGGGATGAGCGAAATAGGTGTGCTGGGCAATGACCGGCATCAGAGAACGAGCCGGAACCTCCATCGTGCGCATGATCATGTCCCAGTGCTGAAACAAACCGGGATATCCCGCTTCGCGCAGGGTCCGGAAGTACCACTCCGTCATCTCCCGCATGGTACCGATCAGGAAATCGCCCATGTCCCGCGCCGCCGCGTCGCCCCGGCGAAGAACCGCCTCGTCGATCCTCCCGGCCTCCTCCCAGTTCAGCGGCCGCCCCCACGCCTTCGCAAGAGCGGATTCCGTGCGGTACTTTTTGCGGAGCCACTCCCGGAACGGTTTCTGAAACCGTTTTAGAGCAGTCTTGTCCGCCAGCCGGAAATCCTGTTCATTGAAGAAGTTGACGAATGCGACGGTCGGCTCGTCCTTCAGCCTGGTGCCGGTATATGGATTCCTGTGATTCATCAGATACTGGACCGCCGCTTCCCAGTGCTTCCGGTAGCGGGGGGAAACGAAGAGATCCGCCCGGAACGACTCCCCGGGACCCTGCCGGTACGCCATCGAGTAACCGGGCGCATTCATCAGATCCAGGTTGACATAGATGCCGCGCTCCTTGAAGCACTTCAGCAGATAGTCGAAACGATCCAGATTGCCCGGGTCAATCGGCATCTCCTCCGCCGACTGCGGCAGTCCGGCTTCCGCAATCGTGCGGTGAGGCCGCTGGTGAATCCTGTAACCGACAAGATAGCGGTTCAGGTAGTGGATCCGGATCAGATTGTAGCCCTGCGCGGCAACGGCGTCCGCGAACCGCTCGATATCCCCTCTGGTCCATCGGTGCGCTTCCAGCCGCCAGTACCACAACAGATAGTTCATCGCGATGAACCGCACCGGAACATGCGGCCGCTTTTCAAACGCCAGTTTCCCGGCGGAGTTGACGATCACCCGCCCGAGAGTTCCCGCCGGAACCCGCTTCCCGTTGAGTTCCGAAAAATCGAGCGCGGTCCCCTTCTTCACCAGATAGCGGTCATTCGGCAGCGGACGGTAACGCGCCGACTCGGTTACCGTGAACAGGCGGCGGGCCGCATCCGGATCCGCGACGAACGGAACCGCTCCGCAGACCAGACGACAACCATCGCTCCCGGCCCGAACCGTAATTGCAAACGTATTTTTGCCCGGCTTTACCGGGAAGTTGAAAATGTGGTCCGTCGGCAGAAACTGCTTGCTCTGATTGCCGTAACGCTCTGTACTGTACACCTTTTTTCCATTGATCGAAGCGGTGAACCACCAGTCCGCCGAGACGCCGATCTGCATCATCCCCTCCCGGGGAGACTCGAATTCGTTGAGAAAGACGAAAGGTGTTCCGACCGGAGGATTTTTCCCGTTCTGTGTTACCAGAAAGGTGTTGTCTTTCAACGAGATGGTCCGACTGGAACCATCCTGCTGCTTCAACCGCCACATGGAGGAAAGCGCCAGAAGCAGCATCTCGGGTGTTTCCGAAAGAACCACCGGCCCCAGAAACAATACGCCGCCCTGCGGATAGTGCCCCAGCATCATTCGGGGCAGAGCGTAAGGGCCGTCGGGAGCACGTTCCGCCACAAAATCCAGCGTGCAGGTCTGCCATTCCGGCGAAACGCTCAAGACCGGTGATGTGTTTTTGCCCAGCGGTGCAAAAGGCGCCCGTGCCTGCGCCGGTACAATCCGGATCTCTCCGTTTTGACTGCCTCTGTATTGAAATTGAATCCGGTAGCGGCGTCCCTTTTCCAGAGTGCCGCGATAGAGGAAACAGATCTGAATCGATTGTATCGGAGCTCCGGCAGGAACCTGTTTCACCACCGCTTTCAGAACCGGTTCTTCCGCCGGGGTCTTCTCGTCGGAGAGTTCATGCGTCAACACCGCCCCGCTTGCGGCATAAAAAGTCATGCGGTCCCCCAGCAGGTCGCGTCTGCTTTCGAAGGTCCATGTTTTCAGTTCGGCCCCTCCGCAGAAAAGCGCAAAAAGCCCCCCGAACAACAACAGAAAACGTCTCATTTCACCACCTCTCAGCGATACGGATTCCACTCAAGCTGTTTCCAGAGAGTCAGCGGATCAACCGCAGCAACATGCCCGTCAAAAAAGAGCACATTGGCCCGCAGGGCGTGCGTATATGCCACCCGGCCTGTGGTAAGAGTGGGATCCGCCTGGTCGCGCAGAAGATTCCACTTCCCTTCGGAACTGGTTGAGTTGTCCGCGCCGCGCGCTTCCACGTGCAGAAAACGCTTCGACGGCAATTTGATCCGGCGAAGATTGTAGGCGTAATAGCCGTTGACCTCAGGGACATCGTTCGTCGTGGCGTTCATCCCGTAAAAACTGATGCGTACACAGCCCTTGTATTTGATGTTTTCTCCGCTCAGATCCGGTTTTTCATAGCAGGTCCAGCGGCTCACCTCCGGGCAGAGATACTTTGGGGGAACCCAGGGTTCCTTCCATTCGCTCGGACTTTTCCCGATGAACATGCACAGATAGTGGATCACCAGTTTGCGGTTGTTGTACCAGACCTCAGACCAGTCGGAGTTTCGAAAGGCGACCATGGATTCCTCGTAGTCGTTGGCATACATGGCGCCCGCGGTTCCGAGCGTCTTCATATTGGAGGCACACTGGGCCGCCCGCGCCTTCTCCCGGGCCTTGTTCAATGCCGGAAGAAGCATGGACGCCAGAATCGCTATGATCGCAATAACAATAAGCAATTCTATCAGAGTGAAAAAATTCCGCTGTGCCTGAAACTGCTTTCGATTCCATAACGGATTCCGCCTCATAAACATGCCGTTTCTCTCCAGTTGACTTCTTGATGATTTCTTGCTCTCAGCAGAAATCGGAAATTCCAATTTCCCGATACTGACTGCTTTTTATAATTATACAGGATTTCTTGACAAAAGGCAATGATAAAAAAGTGATTCCGGTGATATTTTTTCAACAGAAGCCGATTCTCTCCGGGAATTCGCCTCTCCCCCCGGAAAAAGTTTTCGAAAATTCGATTTCTCCGCAGAAACTCATCTTGGGTTTCTCAATAGAAAATTTGATATTTTGTGATATATTACCGGAACATGTAAAAGCGCACGAGCTTGGATTGCGCACGAAAGAGGATGAACTTCATGATGACGGAATTCGAAGCCATGTGGGATCTGTTCCGCCGCGCAGCGGAACAGCCGGTAAAACAGCTGTTTTTCGCAGACGTGCGTCCTCTGCCGCCGCAGTCGGAATTCGTCCACCAGCACCCCTGCCCCCGGCTGCTGATTCAGCTCGCCGGCAGCACCCGGATCCATCACGCACGCGGCGGACAGCTCAGCACGAAAATTCTCCAGCCCGGCACAGTGCTCTTCGCCCATCCGGGCGCCTGGGCGGAAGAGCGCCCCGATTCCGACACCGTCCTTTTCTCGATGGTGCTGCTGGATGAATGTGTCCGCTTCATCCGGCGGGTCGGCCAGGAAAAGCATGTCTACCATACTGCGGCAATCCGCTGCCGCGCCCTGCCGCGGATCATGGAGGCGATTCTCGCCGTCGACCAGGACACCCCCCTCTGCCGCCATCTGCTGAACCCTCTCTTTGAGGCGTTGTCGGAGGAATTCAACGCGGAAATGCGGGAAGAACGGCTGTCACGCCGGGAACAGGAGTGGAAACTTCTTCAGGAGTTCATCACCCTCAATCTGGCCCGCGACATCGGTCGCAATGAAATTGCGACGGCGGCGGGACTTCAACCGGCGACGGTTTCCCGGCGTATCCGGTCACACAGCGGCATGACGCTGCGCAGATATCTGACCGTCGCCCGCCTTAACTACGCCCGGCGGCTGCTGATGGAAACCGACCTCTCCATCGAAGAGATCGCTCGACAGAGCGGTTACCGATATGCGAGCTACTTTATCCGCGCCTACCGCAAGGTATTCGGCACGTCTCCAGGTGCGGACCGGGCAGGGCAGGAGACGAATACCGGAGGTCATCGAACCCGCTCTAAACAAGTTCCGGCATATTCGTTTTGATCTGATTTCGCAATCTGAGCTTTCGTTCTTCGGGCAGGAATGACGCCTCGATTCCGTTGACAGCCAACTGAAATATTTCCGCGGAGGTCAAGCCGAGGGCGAGCTGTACAGCGGTCCAGTTGTCGCTGGCATATCCGAGAAAGTAAGCGGGATCATCCGAGTTGATCGTAACGCATAATCCCCGGGCGAGCATTTGTTTCAGAGGGTGTTCCGAAAGATTTTTCACGACATTCAGCCGGAGATTGGAAATCGGGCACATCGTCAACGGAATACGTTTCTCCGCCAGAGTTTGCATCAAACGGGGATCGAGAATGGCGGCATTCCCATGATCTATGCGGTCGACATTGAGTTCAACCGCTTCACGGACATATTCAGCGGGCCCCTCTTCCCCGGCATGAACACAGATGCGGAATCCCCGTTCCCGGCACGCTTCGAAATATGGTTTGAAACGCCATGGCGGATTCCCATTTTCAGCTCCGCCCATGCCGAAAGCGGCAATCTGATCATACCAGGGAGCCAACTGTTCCAGAGCCTGCAACGCCTCCTCAACAGGGCGGGTCCGCATTACCGTACCCATATAAAGACAGGAAATACGATCCCGCATATCATGAACAGCACTGAAAACACCACGCATGATTGCATGAAGCGGCGTCTTTTTTCGTTGAAAGATCTGCGGATTGAAAAAAAATTCCGTATGAATCACTCCATCGGCGGAAGCGCGTTGAAGATAAGCACTGGTCAGATCGTAAAAATCCTGTTCCGTAACAAGGACTTCACAGCCTTTATAATAGATCGCGAGAAAACCGGAAAGATCACGGAACAGAAAAGCTTCATGCAGCTCCTGTGGAGTTTTCCACGGCAACGGGATATGATTTCGTCCAGCAAGTCGGAACAGCATTTCCGGTTCGAGAGTTCCTTCCAGATGAACATGCAAATCGGTCTTCGGCATTTTTACGAAATCATACCGCCCTCCTGAATGTTTTGATTGCAAAGTCATCTGCATGCCACTTTCGATACCGTCTGAAAAATTACGCAAGGAACTTGCAAATCTGCTGTTTTCCAATGGATTGCGCACTTCCTGATTGTACAAATTCTTTTCGGGGGAACAGGTAAAAATCCCCTCCCTGGTTACTATATCCCGGAATTTGCCGTTTTCAAGCATCGAAGCAGACGATTCATCCGCATCTGATATTGCAAACCACCGGATGGGGGCAGCGTTAAAGAGCGATCGAAAAATTGTTCTAGATAAAAAATTTTGTAAGATTCTGGAATCGGAACAATCTTCTGGTTGAACTTTAAATTTGTTCCATCCATAATATATTTACGATAAAAGGAGAATATGAACATGAGCAAGAAAAAAAATTCGGAATGTCTCAGCGGAGTTGAAGTTTCGCCATCTCCTGCAGGTCGGACGGCGATTCTGCAACTGCCCCGCTTTCGATTCCGGAATTTGCCGAGGCAGGAATCATGATGGATCGTGCGAGCGCCCTTTTCAAAGGATTCATGCCGGTACTCTACGATTTCAATGTTGAACCGAAACTGTTTGATCGCAACGGTTACATGACCGGTACGGTACGCGATGCCCGTCAGTTTGATCAACTTCAGCAACCTGTCCAACGATGCGGAAGTGTCCGTTTCAACACTCTCGAATAGCTCTCGGAGCTGCAATCCTGACTTCACACAAGTTCCGTTTCCTGATACCGAACGTCGCCCCTGCCCCGGTGCTGTGATCTATTCCGGAAAGCTGACTCCGACGATCGAGAAGCCCGATTTGTCAAATTCGTCGATACCGCGGATCTCATTACCGCATAACGGGAAAAAGGCTCGTTGAATTGAATTGCCGATGAGAGAAATTCCAGTCCTTCCACCGTATGGCCATGATCTGGTGCCGGAGGAGGAACGATGGTGGCGGAAGATGGGTGCCGATAATCCGGCATAAAAAAGGCCAGACGATGTAAACGCCTGGCTGATAAGATCAAATTGGAGCCAATGATCGGAATCGAACCGATGACCTATTCATTACGAGTGAATTGCTCTACCGACTGAGCTACATTGGCGACGTTTTATAAATATAGCCATTTTTTTCGGAATTTAAAGTCTTTTTTCGAAAAAAAATTGAAATTTTCACCTCGAACAGGTATAGTTTATGAAGTTACATCCGGAAATAACGGAAATCAATAATTTTACAACCCAGTTCATCAGCTGTTGCCGAGGTACCATGTTCGTTCTTGAGTTATTCCTGGTCGGAATCGTTCTCATCTTCATCTTCCTCTTCAATACCATGATTACTCTACGCAATCAGGTGGACCGTATCCGCTGGCAGATCGAGGCCCTGCTCAAACGGCGCCGTGAACTGGCGGCCTCCCTGGGCGTAGCTACCGATGAGCTCGAAGATGCCAAGGAGATCTCACAGCAGCTGAAACTCGATGCGGAACTCTCCGGCCGCATCGAAACCCTCTCCGAAACCGATGAACTCATCCAGAGAGATTTCGACGAGTGCGGCTCGCTCCTCCACGAGAATCTCCGCCAGTACCGCAGCCGGGCTGCCGCTTACAACCGCGCTCTTGAAAGTCCGGTGTTCCGGCTCTTCGGGAAATCGTCCAAATTCAAGCCGCGCGAAATCTTCTGATTCAACGAATCACATGACGCCGCAGACGGGCGCGAAACTCTCCGGGCGGCATTCCCTTGTGCCGCTTGAATACCCGGGAGAAGTAAAATTGATCACTGAATCCCGCCGCAAAAGCGGTCTCCCCTACCGTCGCATCCGGATTGGCCATCCAGTACGCCTCCGCCTTCGCCAGACGACGCTCGGTCAGCAGCTCCTTGAAACTCGTCCGGTAGTTGCGGCGGAGAAACTGCGAAATCGTCGAAACGCTCCTCCCCAGCTTCTTCGCCATCTCCGGCAACCGGATCGGCTCGGTACAGTGGCGCTCAAGATACCGGTCGATGTCATTGCGCAGCCGGTCCCCCTGCAATACGGCAAGTTCCCGCACTACGATGTAGTCGATCAGCATTTTGAAAAGTCCCAGTACATTCTCCAGCTTTTCCGCGGAAATGCGCGGCAGCTCCCGGAACGACTGTTCCAGCTTCCGTCGCTGTTCCTCGCTGCTGCAGCGCTCCAACATGCACTCCGGGGGCGCGTCGTTGATCCGAAACTGGCCGATCATCAGAAATCCGGCCAGCTGGTCGTGGATGAAAACCGGAGCGATCGCTTCCCGCAGGCCGGCATGACACTGGTAATCGATGATTCCGCGCTGCTGAACCGCCTCCTGCTGTTTGTCGGCATCGAGAGAGACACACTGCCGCAGTGTACCGAGCTCCCGCTGAACCATCCGGCAATAATCGCTGTTGCGCATCTGACGACCGCGGCGCAGCGTCCGCCCGTCTGCGGAAAAAAAAGTGACCCGGATATCCAGCGTTGCGGCAAAATGATCCAGCAACGACTGAACTTCGTCGCTGAGAAAAAGTTCAAACGGCGTCATACTCATCATTGACCTCGCTTCCAATCATCTTTTTCTACTATATCTTCTTACTGCATAAAAATCCATACCTGTTGCGGAATTTTCCATTTATAAATCCGTTTTCCGGCATTATATTGTACAAAACAGCGCGGTTCGGGAGCGTGCGTCCCCTTGTCTCACCCCCCGCCGCGCAGGGAGAGAGCCATGAAATATGATTTGAACAGCGTAATGTCACAGTTTTCCGTCTACGGAGAATATCTGATCGGAGTTCCGTATGGAACCGGGCATATCAATGACACCTTTCAGGTGACTTTTGATCAGGGCGGCACCACGGTGCATTATATTCTCCAGCGGGTCAACACCAATGTTTTCCGCAATCCGGAAGCGCTGATGGAGAATTTCGTGCGGGTCACCGGCCACATCGGCCGGAAAATCCGGGAAGAACGGAAGCTCCACCCGGAAACCCGTCACCGCACCCTCGAAGTGGTTCCGGCGCGCGACGGAAAGCCGTTCGTCCGGGATGCGGCGGGCAACTTCTTCCGCTGCTACGTCTTCGTCGAAAACGCCCGCACCTACGACATCCTCGAAACAGCCGATCAGGCCTATCAGGCGGCGGCGGCGTTCGGCCGCTTTCAGGCGGACCTCGCCGACCTCGACGGCAGGCTTCACGAGACGATTCCGAACTTCCACAACACGCCCTCCCGGCTGGCCGCACTGGAACTGGCGGTGAAGGAAGATCGGGCCGGACGGCTCAAACAGGTCACGCCGGAGCTGGAGTTCATCCTCGCCCGCCGCAATGAGACCGGGCGGTTGCTCGAACTGCAGGCCGCCGGAGAGCTGACCGAACGCACCACCCATAACGACACCAAACTCAACAACGTCCTGATCGACGACCTTACCGGAACCGGCTGCTGCGTCATCGACCTCGATACGGTGATGCCGGGTCTGCCGCACTACGACTTCGGCGACATGGTGCGGACCGGCACCAGTCCGGCGGCGGAGGACGAGACCAACCTCGACCTGGTGACCATGCGCTTCCCGATGTTCGAGGCGCTGCTGCGCGGCTACCTCGCCGGAGCGGGCAGCTTCCTCAATCCGGTGGAGAAATCCCTCCTTCCCTTCTCCGGCAAACTGATCACGCTGGAGATCGGAATCCGCTTCCTCACCGATTATCTGGAAGGCGACGTCTATTTCAAGACCAAACGTCCGGAACACAATCTCGACCGCTGCCGCACCCAGCTCAAACTGGTCCGGTCGATCGAAGAGCAGTACGACGAAATGCGGAAGCTGGCCGATTCTCTCGCCTGAAGCTCCGCACAAAAACCGCAGAGGCAGTGTGGCAGTTCGCCGCACTGCCTCTGCGTTCATTCCGGTAACGGTCAGAGAAAGATCTTCATCAGCAGCGGAATCGTAATCAGCGAGAGAATCGTGGTGACGATAATCGCCTGTCCGGCGAATCCGTGGTCACCGCCGTACTGTTTCGCCACCAGCACGGAACTGGACGCGGCCGGCATCAACGCCACCACGGCGGTGGTTTCGCGGACATCCGGCGGCAGCGGCAGCAGCTGGAGGAGCAGCAGAATCACCACCGGAATCGCAATCAGCCGCACCAGGGAGAGGTAGAGCATATCGAACCACCCCTTGAGCATCCCCTGAAAGCAGTGGACCAGCGCTACACCGATCACCACCAGCATGAAGGGGACCGTGATGTCGCCGAGATAGCGGATCGAATAGGCCAGCGGTTCCGGAATCGGAATGCCGAGGAAACAGACCAGCAGTGCGGCCGCCACCGCTGCAATATTGATCGAAAAGATGCTGCGCAACGCTTTACCGAGCGATCCGCCGCCGGTGAATGTCATCACTCCGATGGTCCAGAAGCCGATGGTCGAACCGACGTTCATCAACAGCAGCAGCGCGACGTGACGCTCCCCCCAGACATTCTGCAGAATGATGATCGGCAGAAACACATAGTTGTTGATCGCGCAGATGTGATGAAACGTTCCGAGACGGGCGGGAGTCTGGTCACGCAGAAAACGTTTGAGGTAGTGCCCGATCACGGCGCCGATCAACATGATTGCGATACCGAGCACCGGCATGATCCAGAGTTCGGCAAGATTATCGGGGTCAAAATTACGGGTGATCGTCGAAAAGGTCAGCAACGGGAAAAAGAGATCGAGCGTCAAACGCGAAAGTCGCCCGAGATCGCCGGTTTTGATCATCCGCAGCCGCCAGGCCAACGCGCCGAAACCGAAAATCAGAAAAGTCTCGAGAATCGAGACGAAAACTTTGTACATCATCGTCCGGAAATCCGGGAAAAGGGGAAACGGAAAAACGAAAACGGCGTCCGCCTCAACAACGGGGGGGACGCCGTTCCAGACCAGCCGGAAGCGATTACTTCGCGAGCGAATTCATCAGCTTGTCAGCCTGGGACTTCTTGTTGGCGACGCGGTTCGGATGGATGGTCCCGACCTTGGCAGCCTTGTCCAGACGGCTGGAGAACTTCTTGGCCAGTTCGGCGGCAGTCGCGGTTTCTCCGGCGGCGACGGCGGCGCGCAGCTTCTTCTCAATGGTTTTGAGTTCGCTGGTGCGCATGCGGTTGCGGAGGTTTGCCTGCTGACTGGTGCGCAGACGCTTGAGAGCGGATTTCGTGTGAGCCATTTTTCTTTTTTTCCTTACGTTTTCGATTCTATATCAAATAGATTTTTCATCGATCAGCATGAGTATAAGAAAATATCACATTTTTCCGAAATTTCAAGTAAAACAACCCAAAAAAACGACATTTCCGGAGATTTGACGGAGATTTGCTTCGGAACGTTGAAAAAAACAGCGATTGAGTGTATTTTTTATATAGGAGGAAAATTTCCAATCACCCATACCACAGGAGTCTTGAAAATGAAAAAAGTTCTGGTCACCGGAGGAGCCGGCTACATCGGCAGCGCCTGTTCGGAATACCTGCTCGACCACGGTTATGACGTCACCATCTTCGACGGCCTGCTTACCGGCCACCGCCAGGCGGTCGATCCGCGCGCGAAATTCATCCTCGGCAACCTCTCCGACCGCGAGAAGATCAAGAGCGTCTGCCGCGAAGGGAAATTCGACGCGGTCATGCACTTCGCCGCCTTCTCGCTGGTCGGCGAATCGATGAAGGATCCTTCGAAGTACTTCCGGAACAACATCGCCAACGGCATCAACCTCGCCGACGCTGCTGTCGAAGGCGGTGTCAAAATGTTCGTTTTTTCGAGCACCGCGGCCACCTTCGGGCAGCCGGAATCGATTCCGATCCGGGAAAATGACCGGCAGATTCCGATCAATCCCTACGGAGAATCCAAACTCTGCTTCGAGAAAATTCTCAAGTGGTACCGGGAAATCTACGGCATGAACTACGCGGCGCTGCGCTACTTCAATGCCGCGGGAGCAACCCCGAATTTCGGCGAAGACCACCGGCCCGAAACCCACCTGATCCCGCTGATCCTCCAGACCGCGCGCGGAAAACGCGAAAAACTGATGCTCTACGGCGACGATTATGATACGCCGGACGGGACCTGCATCCGCGACTACATCCATATTCTCGACCTTGCTCAGGCACACGAACTCGCGCTCTCCGCGCCGGAGAGCGGCCACTACAACCTGGGAACCGGCAACGGCCTGTCAGTCAAGGAGATCATCAACGCCGCGGAAGAGGTGACCGGCCTCAAGGTCAAATACGACATCTGCCCGCGCCGCCCCGGCGACCCCGCCCGGCTGATCGCCTGCAGCGACCGGGCGCGCAAGATGCTCAAGTGGCAGCCGAAGTATGAGTCGGCCCACGACATCATCGAATCCGCCTGGAAGTGGCAGCTCAAGCATCCGGAAGGCTACGCGAATTGATCTGGCACGAGCTCGGTCCCTTCACGATTTTCGACGTGGAGACTACCGGGATGAGTCCGGAAAACGACCGGATCGTCGAACTTGCGGCGGTCCGGATCGACCGGGATGGCACTCTCACGCGGTTTCAGTCGCTGATCAATCCGGGCCGGCGGATTCCACCGAAAGCGGTGTCGGTTCACCATATCACTGATGAGATGGTGTCCGGCGCCCCCCGCTTCGCCGAAGTAGGCAGAAAGTTTCTGACACTGGCGGAGGAAAGCACCCTGGTGGCGCACAACGCCTTCTTCGACCTCGGATTTCTGCAGGAGAGTCTGGCGCGGACCGGGCTGCCGCTCTGGAAAGGAAAGACTCTCGATTCCCTGCGGCTGGTGAAGAGGACCCATCCGGGGCTGGCTTCCTACAGTCTGCAGAACCTGCGGGTCTTTTTTCAGCTGGAAAGCGACAGATCGATGAACGCCCACCGCGCCGCCGCAGACGTGGAGTGGACGAGACAGGTTCTGGGCATCAGCCTCACCGAAGCGCTGAAACAGTGCGGCAAATGAGCTGCGACTCAGCATGAAACCGGCAGGAAACAGAATGGCTGACAATGTACTCTGGGCCGCGGAAGAGCTGTCGCTCTCCATAGGGCGGCAGACACTTTACGACAATACGGAATTTTCGATTGCCGGCGGGGAACGGGTTGGGCTGGTCGGTCGGAACGGCAGCGGAAAATCCACTCTGTTCCGCCTGATCACCGGCGAGGAGCTTCCCGGCGGCGGCTCGATCACCCGCGCGCGGGAGCTGCGAGTGGCGCTGCTGCCGCAGGAGTTCCGGCTCGACGGCAGCCGCACCATTGCGGAAAACGTCGCAGAGGGACTTGCCTGGTTCCGGGAACTCCAGCACAAATTTGAAACCATTTCGGTCAATTCACCCGAACACGCCGCCATCGACCATCAGCTGATGCTGCACGACGGCTGGAACCTTGACAACAAGCTTGATCTCGTGCTGGAAAAACTCGGTCTGACCGACCGGGACCGGCTCTGCGGGACCCTCTCCGGCGGCGAACAGCGCCGGGTTGCGCTGGCACGTGCGATCGTCGCCGAACCCGACCTGCTGCTGCTCGACGAGCCGACCAACCATCTCGACGTCGGCACGGTGGAGTGGATCGAAAACTTCCTCGCCGACTACCGCGGCAGCTGTCTTTTCATCACCCACGACCGCTGTTTTCTCGACCGGATCTCCACCCGGATCGTCGAACTCTCCCACGGGAAGTTTTACAGCTATCAGGGCAGTTACGCCGACTTCCTCGCCGCCAAAGCGGAGCGGGAGACGCGCGAGGACATCGCCGAGGAGAAACGCCGGAGCTTTCTGCGCTCCGAAATCGAATGGGTCCGCCGCTCCCCCAAGGCGCGGCTCAAGCGCAATCTCGGCAGAATGAAGCGGTTCGACGAGATCGCCGCCCGTTCCGGCCCGATCCGGGATTCCGACATGGAGCTGCTGATTCCGACGGCCACCCGGCTCGGCAACAAGACGGTCGAACTCAAAAACATTTCGCTCTCTTTCGGGGACCGGAAGATCATCGACGACTTCAGTTTCGAATTCGAAGCAGGGTCCCGCATCGGCATCGTCGGGCCGAACGGCATCGGCAAGAGCACCCTGCTCAAAATCATCACCGGCGCTCTTGTCCCGGACCGGGGAGAGGCGATTGCGGCGCCGACGGTGGAGTTCAACTACATCGATCAGTCCCGGCTGGTGCTCGATCCGGAAAAAAGCGTTCTGGAGGAGATCGGCGAAGGGGTGGAAAACGTCCAGCTCGGCACCGAAAAAATTTCGGTCTGGGGCTACCTCAAACGGTTCCTCTTCGAAGACGAGCGGATCAACACGAAGATCAAATACCTTTCCGGCGGGGAACGGGCGCGGCTGACGCTGGCGAAGATCCTCAAGCAGGGAGGCAACTTCCTGATTCTCGACGAGCCAACCAACGATCTGGATCTGTCGAGCCTGCGGTTGCTTGAGGAGGCGCTGCTCTCCTACGGGGGCTGTCTTCTCGTGGTCAGCCACGACCGCTACTTTCTCAACCGGGTCTGTACGGGAATCCTGACCTTCGATCCCGGCGGAAAGATCGTCTACACCCCCGGCGATTACGACTACAGCCTGGAAAAACGCCGGGAAAGACGGGCCGCCGCCGAACCGGTTCCGGTCCGGGAAACGGCAAAAACTTCCGCCGCCCCCTCCCCCGCTCCGGCGCGCGCGCCCCGGAAACTCTCCTTCAAGGAGAATCGTGAACTCGAAGGAATGGAGGAGGCGGTCACCGCCGCCGAATCGAAGATCGCCGAAATCGAGGCGTGCTTCGGCGACCCCGACTTTTTTGAAAAATACGGCAGCCGCTCCGCTGAACTTCGGCGCGAGCTGGACGCCGCCCGCGCCGAAGCTGCCCGCCTCTATCAGAGGTGGGAGGAGCTGGAAAATAAACGAGCAACGCTGGAGGGAAAGTGAAGATGGAGAAAGCAAAGGACTTCAGTCGCAAAACCGTCTGGCCGGGCAGCACACAGCTCGCCCCGGTGCCGGTGGTTCTGGTCGGCAGCGGCGATGGAGAAAAGTATCCCTGGAATCTGGTCACCATCGCCTGGGCGGGAACCGTCAACAGCAATCCGCCGATGGTGTCGATTTCGGTCCGTCCGGAACGGCACTCCTTCCCGGCGATCCGGGAGCTGGGGGTCTTCACCGTCAACATTCCGCCCGCTTCGCTGGCGAAGACGGTCGACTGGTGCGGGGTGGTCTCCGGCCGCGACCACGATAAAATCGCCGAACAGCATCTTACAGCCGTAGCCGGAGACAAGGTTTGCGCACCGGTTCTGGCGGAGTGTCCGCTCGTGCTGGAATGCAAGGTGGCGCAGTCGATCGACCTCGGCAGCCATACGCTCTTCCTCGCCGAAGTGGTCGCGGTACAGGCGGCGGAGGAGCTGATCGACAAAAGCGGCAAGTTCCGTATCGACGACGCCGGACTGCTCGGCTACGCCCACGGCCATTACTATGAGCTGGGCAAATGCCTCGGACACTTCGGCTATTCGGTCCGCAAAAAACCCGGTCCGACGGTCCGCCGCTGACGGGGAAGTAGGAGTGCCCCATGTACGACGAACTCTGGAAACTGCTCCGGGAATCCCGGAACACCATCGCCTTCACCGGCGCCGGAATCTCCACGCTCTCCGGAATCCGGGATTTCCGGGGAGCCAACGGAGTCTACCTTCAGCCATGGCACGGGAAGCAGGTCGAGGAGATCCTCTCGCTCGACTGTTTTCTGGAGGATCCCGGACTCTTCTACCGATGGGCGCAGGAGTTCATCTACCGGCTGGATGAGTTTCATCCCGCCGCGGTGCACCGGGCGCTGGCCGGACTGGAGGCGCACGGAATGCTGCACTGCGTTTACACCCAGAACATCGATCTTCTGCATCAGAAGGCGGGCAGCCGGAAGGTGTACGAACTGCACGGCAGCCCGGCCCATCACCACTGTCTGCGATGCCGGAAGGAGTTCGGTTATGCCGAAATCGCGCCGCGGGTGCTCGCGGGCGAAGTGCCGCACTGCCCCTGCGGCGGCGTCATCAAGCCGGACATCGTCTTCTACGGGGAATCCCTCGACAGCGATCTGCTCGATCAGGCGTTCCGCGACATGGAGGAGGCCGAACTTCTGCTGGTGCTCGGCAGCAGTCTCACCGTCCAGCCGGCGGCATCGCTGCCGCTGGCAACCCGGAGCGGCGGCGGCAGGATCGTAATCGTCAACGCCCAGCCCACGCCGCTGGATGGATATGCGACACTCCATTACGACGATCTTTTCAAGGTGTTCGATGATCTCGAACACCGTCTGGCGAAACTTTAGACGTCGGATTCGACAGACGGGAAACGGGGTGCGGCTTTCTCCTCACCCCGCTTTTTTTTCGTTCTGAAAAATTCGTTCCCGGTTGACATTTTCCTTTGAGTTTGTACGCGCCGAATGCGCGGCCGACAACCCCAAAAAGGAAAGGAGACCAGGACCGATGATCCATCTTGCCGAGATCATTCGGAAGGCCGCCGCCGGGGAGGCGTTGCAGGAGGAGGAGAGAACCTTCCTCGGCAGTCTGCGCCCCGACGACCTCGATCCGGTTTCGCTCCGCAGTGCCCGGGAGACAAACCGGGCGCTGGAAGAGCGAAACCGGGAACTTACCCGAACGCTTGAACAATCCCGCGCCCGGGTCGAAGAGCTCGAAACCCGTTCTCTGCCCGAAGCGGAACAGCTCCGGCGCAAATTTGAGACCGAACTTGCCGAACTGCGCCGCCGAGCCGAAGAGACCGGAGCCGAACGTGACGCGGCGCAGAAGGAACTCCGGGGACTCCGCTTCCGCCGCCGGGTGGATGAGCTGGCGGACCGGTACCGTTTCACCGACCGCGACTACCTCGAATATCTCTGCGAACGCGGCGCCCTCGAGGTGGATTCACCGGAACAGTCCGAAGCGTTCATGGAGGAGCTGCGCACCCGCCTGCCCCGCTTCTTCAAAACGGAACTCAAACCCGGCGCCGGAATTCCGGAGCCGCCGCTTCCCGCCGCAACCGGCGGCTCGACGACCTCCGATCCGGCCGCGGAACTCGCCCGGATGATCGCCGCAGCCCCCGAATCCCTTCAGCACTGAACCAGAAACAAGGAGTATCGAACATGTTGTACAGCTACAGCTTCCAGAACAAGAAACGCGACCTCTCGGACATCCTTTCGACCGTCATCAAAGACGAGCCTCGCTTCATCTCCAACTTCAAGCCGGTGGAAAACGCCACGCAGCAGAAACATGAATGGCTCGAAGATCAGATCGCCGGGCGGAGCGTCACCGCCTCAACCGTCACCGAAGCCGGTGTGGTCACGCCCGCCGACTCCTCCTTTTCCGGAATCAAAATCGGTACGCTGCTGGTGGTGCGGAACGATTCGGCGCTCTTCCGGGTGACCGCGCTCGACGACGCCACCTTCACCGTCGCCCTCGTCGCCGCGAACGGTTCCCAGAAGACGATGCCGGAGGACGGCGACGTGCTCAACATCGTCTCCACTCCGGTCGCGGAGGGAAGCAACCCGGGCGACGGCGACGAAACCGGCATCACCGGTGCGAGCGAATACAACTGCTGCCAGATCTTCCGCAAGGACATCATCCTCTCCGGAACCGCGCTGGCGATCAACGTCTTCGGTTCGGCGGACAACCAGCTCAACCGTCAGACCGCCTTCGCGCTCGGCGAACTCGCCCGCGACCTCAACCGTGTCGCCCTCTTCGGCCGCCGGGTCGAGGCGACGGCGACCACCCGCGGAGAAGCGGGGGGCCTCTACTTCTTCGGCACCCGTTCGAATTCGCCCGCGATCGACGCGCTCACGACGAAGCTGGACAGCACACTGGTCAACGACGCCGCCCAGGCGGTCATGGGCGCGGGCGGCGATCCGACCCAGATTCTCTGTTCGCCCGGACAGGCGCGCGTCCTCTCCTGCGAATACAAGAACCAGCTTCAGATCCTCCGTTCCGACGACCGGCGCGGCGCCTACGTCGCAGTCGTGGTCAACGAGATCAACGGGCGCGGCATGACCATCATGGCCGATCCGGATGTGCCGGACACCGACGTCTGGGTGCTCGACCCCGCCGGCTTCGGACTCTCCAGTCTGAACGGGCGCGCCATCACCGATACCGACGCCACCCCGAAGGGGTTCGACGGCATCAAGCGGATGGCGCTCGGCGAACTCACCTTCGTCTTCCGGAATGCGGCGCAGCGGATCTGCCGCATCTCCAATCTGCAGTCGAGCAGTGAGGCGCTGGCCGCCATCAAGGCGGGCAACTGATCCCGAGACGGCGCGGAATTTAGCCTTTCCGCGCCGTCTTTTTCCTGAGAGGAGAATCATGAAGATGGATATCGAAGAACTTTTTCCGGAAGCGGAACAGTATTTCGCCACCCACCTCGACTCCGCCGAGTGGAATGCGCTCCCGGAGGAACGGCGGCGCGGCGCGCTCGTCACCGCCGAAGCCGATCTTGTTGCTCTGACCGGAAACCGGCTCGATCCGGAGAATGCCCGCCACCGAAACGCGGTGTTTGAACAGGCGCTCTACCTGACTCGCCTCCCCTCCCCCGGCAGACCGGTTCTCGCCTCCGAGGAGATCAGCGGGCTGGGCGGCCGGAGCTGGCAGAAACAGGAGTCGTCGGAGTTTTCGCCGCGCGCGCTCCGGCTGCTGGATGAACTGCTGCGTCCGGAACCACACCTTCTCCGGGGCTGACATCGGCATTCCGGAAGCTGTTCCGCGTCCGTTTCCGCCGGGAACGGACGCGGGATGGCTTGTATTTTTTTTCCCGGGCACTATATTGTAAGGATCAGAACTTACATCTGCAACTTCAGGAGGAGGACACCATGGGCAGAATCTTCGATCATATCACCGAACTGATCGGCAGCACGCCGCTGCTTCGCATTCACCGCCTCAACGACGGCAGGGCCGACGTGCTGGCGAAGGTGGAATATTTCAATCCGGGCGGCAGCGTCAAGGACCGGGTCGGCCTCGCGATGATCGAGGACGCCGAAGCGCGCGGCCTGCTCAAACCCGGTGCGCTGATCATCGAACCGACCAGCGGCAACACCGGCATCGGCCTCGCCCTTGCCGCCGCGGTCAAAGGCTACCGGCTGATCCTCACCATGCCCGAGACGATGAGCGTCGAGCGGCGCAAACTGCTGGCCGCCTATGGTGCGGAACTGGTGCTGACCCCCGGCACCGCCGGGATGCAGGGTGCGATCGACCGCGCAGAAGAGCTGCATGCGGCCAATCCCGGCTCGTTCATTCCGCAGCAGTTCGGCAATCCGGCCAATCCCGCCATCCACCGCCGGACCACCGCGCAGGAGATCCTGCGCGACACCGACGGGGAAATCGACGCCTTCGTCGCCGGAGTCGGCACCGGCGGAACCCTGACCGGCGTCGGGGAAGTTCTCAAGGAGAAGAATCCCGCCGTCAAGATCTTCGCCGTGGAGCCGGACACCTCCGCCGTACTCTCCGGTGAGGCTCCCGGAGCGCACAAGCTGCAGGGTATCGGCGCCGGATTCGTGCCGAAGGTGCTCGACACCGACGTGATCGACGGCATTTTCAAAATCTCCGCAGAAGAGGCGGGGCAAGTCGCCCGCGCGTCGGCGAAGGAGGAGGGTCTCCTCATCGGCATCTCCTCCGGTGCGGCGCTCGCGGCGGCGCTGAAGCTCAGCCGTGAGCCGGAGTGGGCCGGGAAACGGATCGTCGTCCTGCTGCCGGATTCCGGGGAACGCTATCTCTCCACCTGGCTCTTCGATAACTGAGAGTGCGTTGCAAAGAAAAAAATGAGCCGGAGCGCCACGTTCGCACTCCGGCTCATTTTTTTGACACAAGCGGAACTTACCGCAGGGAGTTGAGCATCTCCTCGGTCCGGGCAAGCTTTTCCTCCAGCTCGGCGAGGTGCGCTCTGGCGTCGGCAACCACCTGTTCCGGCGCTTTGGCCAGGAACCGTTCGTTGCTGAGTTTGGCACGGGAACCGGCGATCCAGCCCTGCAGTTCCTTCTGCTGTTTTTCCAGCTTCTTCCGCTCGGCGGCGACGTCGATCAGATCGGCCAGCGGCAGATAGACCGTACCGAACCGGCAGAGCCGCGAGGGCGCCGCGCCGCGGGCGGCACTGTCGAAGTCGTCGAGCGAGAATTCGATCTCTTCGGCGTTGAGCAGGCTGCGGAGCGACGCTTCCTGTTCCCGGAAGAATGCCAGAGCGTCGGTGTCGACCGCCTTGACGTAGAACTTCACCTTCTTCCCGTCCGGAATGTTGTAGGAGGCCTTCAGGAAGCGGCCGCCGCGGACCAGTTCGAACTTCCCCTCCACCCGTTCGAGTTCAGCGGGATCGGCGGAGCAGCACGCATCGGTCTCCGGAAACGGCTCGTACATGATCGAAGCCTCGTCGCCGACGAAACCCATCTGGTGCGCCAGCTCTTCGGTGATGAACGGCATGAAGGGGTGCAGCAGCCGGAGAATCCGGAACAATGCGTAGTCAAGCACCGCCAGCGCCCGCTCCTTCTCCGCGCCACCGGCGCGCATCGGAACCTTCTCCGCTTCGATGAACCAGTCGCAGAAGTTCGACCAGACCAGATCGTAAAGCTCGTGCGCGGCGGAGTGGAAACGAAATTCCGCCAGCGCCGTCGTAATCGAATTGATCGCCGCATCGAGCCGCGAAAGCATCCAGCGCTCGTCGCAGGAGAGCGAGGCGAGAACGGCCGGATCCAGCTCACGGAATCCGACGGAGACGCCCCCCTGCATCTGGCGGAAACGGCAGGCATTCCACAGCTTGTTGGCGAAGTTCCGGCCGAGCTCGCATTTCTCGTTGCTGTAGCGGATGTCCATGCCGACCGGCGCGATGTAAACGATCGAGAAACGGAGCGCGTCGGCGCCGTACTCCGCGATCACATCGAGTGGATCGGGCGAGTTGCCGAGCGACTTGGAGAGCTTCCGCCCCTGTTCGTCGCGGATGATGCTGGTGAAGTAGACGTTCCGGAACGGGATCTCCTTCATGAATTCGCATCCGGCCATGATCATGCGGGCCACCCAGAAGAAGATGATGTCCGGGCCGGTCACCAGATCGCAGGTCGGATAGAAATATTTCAACTCTTCGGTCTCCTTCGGCCAGCCCATGATCGAGAACGGCCAGAGCCAGCTGCTGAACCAGGTGTCGAGCACATCCTCCTCCTGCCGCCACTTGCCGGGCGCGGTGGGCGCCTCCATGCCGACGTAGATCTCGCCGGTCTCGTCATTGTACCAGGCCGGAATGCGGTGTCCCCACCAGAGCTGGCGGGAGATGCACCAGTCCTGAATGTTCTCCATCCAGTGGAAATAGGTTTTGCTCCACCGTTCGGGGTAGAATTTGATCTTGCCGGACTTCACCGCTTCGATCGCCGGTTTGGCCAGCTCCTTCATGTTGCAGAACCACTGGTAGCTCACCAGCGTCTCGATCGGCACATCGCCCCGTTCGGAGTAGCCGACCGCATGGCGGATGTCCTCGATCTTCTCGACCAGCCCCTGCTCCTCGAGCAGTTTGACGCAGAGTTCGCGCGCCTCGAAACGGTCGAGCCCCTCGAACTTCTTCCCGCAGCGGGCGTTGAGCGAGGCGTCCGGATTCATGATGTTGATCACCTCCAGCCCGTGGCGGCGGCCGACTTCGAAGTCGTTCGGGTCGTGGGCGGGAGTGATCTTCACGCAGCCGGTTCCCTTGGTCGGATCGGCATGCTCATCGGCGATGATCGGAATTTCCCGATCGGTGAGCGGCAGATGCACCATCTTGCCGATGAGATGTTTATAACGTTCGTCATTCGGATGCACCGCGACCGCGGTATCGCCGAACATCGTCTCCGGACGGGTGGTCGCCACCACCAGATACCCGGAACCGTCGGCGAGCGGATAGCGGAAGTGGTAGAACTTGCCGGGGACATCCTTGTAGATCACCTCCTCATCGGAGAGGGCGCTCTTGGCGACCGGGCACCAGTTGATCATCCGCTGGCCGCGGTAGATGTAGCCTTTATGGTAGAGTTCGACGAAGACCTTGCGGACCGCTTCGGAAAGCCCCTCATCCATCGTGAAGCGTTCCCGCTCCCAGTCGCAGGAGCAGCCCAGCGTGCGGAGCTGGCGGATAATCTTGCCGCCGAACTCCCCTTTCCACTGCCAGACGCGGCGAATGAACTCCTCGCGGCCGAGCTCGTCGCGGCCGGTGTTCTCCTCTTTGCGCAGGTACTTTTCAACGCGCGCCTCGGTGGCGATGCCGGCGTGGTCGGTACCGGGGAACCAGCAGACCTCCTCACCCTTCATGCGGTGGTAGCGGCAGAGGATGTCCTGAAGCGTATTGTTGAGCACATGCCCGAGCGTGAGAATGCCGGTAACGTTCGGCGGCGGGATGACGATGGAATAGGGCTTCTTCTCCGGATTCGGCTTCCCGTGAAAATTCCCGGCCGCTTCCCATTTCGGGAACCATTTCGCTTCGACCTGAGCCGGTTCATAGGCTCTCGGCAACGGTTCTTGCGTACTCATTTTCTATCGCAGACTCCTGTTGATACATTCAGAATACAGATAAACCTCATAATATAGCACACACTTCCGATTTTTTCAGCTGTGCATTTTTTTTTCAAGAGAAAATATTCGTTCCGCTCCCCCGGGACGGTTGCATTTAGCTGTTCCGGTTGTATGGTAAATAAAAATATACTCCGGGAAAGACATGAAACAGGATCGCACTCAGCTCGACCGTCTCACCCGCGAATTCATGGAACAGCACCCAGGCGGATGTGCTGTCAAAGTGGCTTCGCGAGGGCAGAAAATCTACTATCTCGCCACCGCGCTGCTGCTGTTGCTGCTGCTCAAGTTCCGCTGGGATTACTTCATCTTTCTGGTCACCGGAATCCTGATGTTCTGGTATGCCGCAGCGGCGTTCTTCCGCGGCGGCGCTGCGCTGCTCTCCTGGTTCGGGCGCGGCGAAGAGATGGTAAGCGGGGAAGAGGCGGCCGCCATTCCGGCGGAGGAGCTGCCGGTCTACACCATTTTGCTGCCGCTTTATCATGAAGCGAACATCGCAGAGAAGATCGTCCGCAACATGGAGCGGCTCGACTATCCGCCGGAGAAGCTGGACATCAAGCTGCTGCTCGAAGCGGACGACGAGGAGACCCGCAAAGCGCTGGAAAATGCGGGAATTCCTCCCTGCTGCGAAGTGATCGTCGTCCCGGACGCGCCGCCGAAAACCAAACCGCGCGCCTGCAATTTCGGTCTGGAGCGCGCCCGCGGCGAATTTTGCGTCATTTACGACGCCGAAGACGCTCCGGAACCGGATCAGCTCCGCAAGGCGGTGGCGGTATTCCGCCGCGACAAAAGCGGAAAACTGCTCTGTGTGCAGGCAAAACTCAACTACTTCAACGCGAAGTACAATCTTCTGACCCGACTCTTCACGGTGGAGTATTCCACCTATTTCGATCTCACGTTGAGCGGCTACAGCCTGTTCGGTCTGCCGCTGCCGCTCGGCGGGACCTCCAACCACTTCCGTACCTCGGGACTCCGGGAGGTTGGCGGCTGGGATCCCTTCAACGTCACCGAGGACTGCGACCTGGGATTGCGTATCTACGAGCGGGGCTACCGCACCCGGCTGGTGAACTCCACGACGTATGAAGAGGCCAATTCCCAGCTGTGGAACTGGATGCGCCAGCGGTCACGCTGGGTCAAGGGATTCATCCAGACCCATCTGGTCCACTACCGGAACCCCCTCCGGACCATGAAACGGCTGGGGGTGTACGGAGCGTTCGGCGGCTTTCTCGCCGTCGGCGGCAGTGCGCTGATGATGCTCACCAATCTGATTTTCTGGGCGGTACTGCTGCTCTATGCCGGACTTCTTCTGCACGGATCAGCGCACGGACTGGGATTTTTCGACCAGGTGGTCGGCCCCCATTCCATCGGCGACGGGTACCGGGGAATTCCGCTCGGTTCGCTCCATCTGCGGGCGTGGCCGCTGGTTTACGCCGGCCCCGGGGAAGATGCTTTCTGGTCGATTTTTTCGCAGATTTTTTTCGCCGGATCCTTGATAATGTTCGCAGCAAACTTTATATTTATAGGGATTGGAGTTGCCGCCTGTGTCAAGCGGAAGTATTATGTTCTGATACCGGCGGCGTTGCTCATGCCGCTGTACTGGCTGATGATTTCACTGGCGGCGTGGAAAGGGTTGTGGCAGATTTTCACCAAACCGTTTTACTGGGAAAAGACCCGGCACGGGCTGACCGGCCAGCCGGAAGAGGGACAGGAAACATGAGAAAAAATTTTACCCTGATTGAACTCCTCGTCGTGATCGCAATCATCGCAATTTTAGCAGGCATTCTGCTGCCGGCTCTCAACCGTTCCCGGGAGAAGGCGCGCGACACCGCCTGCCTCAACAACCTCAAACAGTTCGGGCTGGCGCTGACCCAGTACCGCGGGGATCACCGCGACTGGATGGCGCCGTGGATCTCCCGGCTTTTCCCCACCTACATGAGCAGCCGCAACATCTATCACTGTGCAAAAGACGGCAATCCGCCGGATACTGCGCCGGAGAAATGGAGCTCACGGCGACTCGACGACAAGCAGTATGAGAAGTCCTACGACCGGCAGGAGAATGTCGGCTTCTACTGGAAGATCAATCCCAATACCGACGTGACCAGTGAACCGGATACCGCCGTCAACAAAATCAGCTACTTCTACGAATTCAGCGACGCCCAATGCCAGTTCGGCACGGCGGAGGAGCAGGAGAGCCTGAGCTGGCAGATGAAGAAGATCAAGGACATCCGTTCCGGCATCTGCAAGGAGGAAGGGCAGTTCAAGGACATCAAATACTCCACCATCCTGAGCTTCTTCCCGACCGTGCGCTGTTCCTGGCACATGGCCGACAAAGACAAACCGGTGTTCAACGTCTCCATTTCGGGGAACACCTTCTACAGCCGCGCCATGTGGGAACAGGGTTCCTGGCGCTGACCGGCTTCCGCCGCACCCCCTCGCCTGCCCGGCGGGGGGCTGTCGTTTACTTCAGTTCGCCGCGGGCGCGCATGCCGCGATAGCGGTAGGTGAGAACGAGGTCGGTACCGACCATCACCGCATTGAGAATGTAGAGTGCGATCACCCAGTCCGGATTGGCGATCTTGTAGATGATGCCGGAGAGGTAACCGATTTCGACCAGCCAGAGGAAGATCATGCTCTTCCCCACCGGATTCTTCACCTTGATCGTCTTGCAGATCGAAGCAGGCCAGCTCGCACCGAAACAGACCATCATGATCGCTTCAAAAATATCCATTTGCTCTCTCTCTTTCGCCTTTCCCGATTTTCAATGACAATCTGATTAATATACTTTGCCGGAAGGGCTTTTCAAGCGCAAAACGCCCGGAAGCGGGTCGCAGCGGAGTGCGGCGGATTGCAGCGCGGCTCCTGCACCTCAAAACATAGCGGCGTTCCTCTTTCGACGCGCCGGTGAAAATCATTCCACGCGACTGGAAAAATTCCGGTTGAAATGGTATATTCCCGAAAAGTCACCCGGGGATATCAAACAATATGCAGAACATCACCATTCAGCATGGCGGCTGGACCGCCGATTTCGCCCCCCGATTCGGCGGCAGGATGATCCGCCTCCGCTGGAACGGATTCGATCTGCTGCGCCATCCGGAAACGGAAGATCAGCTGCGAGAAGGAATCTACGTCTACGGGATCCCGGTTCTTCTGCCGCCGAATCGGATCGACGCAGGAACCTTCAAATTTCACGGTCGACGCTATCAGCTTCCGCTCAACGAACCGTGGCGCAACAACCACCTGCACGGCTTAGTCGCCACCAGGGAGTGGGAGTTGCGGAATCGCTCCGCAAACGCCGTCTTGTTCGGATGCGGCGTAGAGGAGTCTGCCGGCCTGGGTGTGCCGTTCGACGTGGAAATTCTCTATGAATTTTCCGGCAGCACGATGGTTCAGCGGACAACCGTACGGAACGGCGGAGAATTGCCGATGCCGTTCGGAATCGGATTTCACACAGTGTTCCGTTCTCCGCGCCGGGCACGGCTGACCGCGGCGGAGTTCCGCTGGGAGATCGTGCGTCCCCGCTTTCTGGCGAGCGGCAGAAAACTCCCCTGGGACCAGTTCAACCCCAACGACTGGTTCGATCCTTCGAAACAGACGATCTCCTGCCACTTCCCGATGGAGACGAAGGAATTTGACGGGAAACCGTTCCGGGGGGCGCTGCTCGATTACGACGACCTGCGGGTCCGTTACGAGAGCGGTCCGGAGTTCCGCCACTGGTGTTTGTGGAATCACGATCCCTCCGACGGCTTTCTCTGCCCGGAACCGATGAGCTGGCTGGTCAATGCCCCCAACCTCCCCCTTCCCCCGGAGGAGACCGGTTTTCAGACGATCGCACCGCACGGTTCCTGGAACGGCATCAACCGTATTTCCGTGGAGGAGCTTCAGTGAACACCTTCACGGAGATCGACCTGGAGCACTGGCACCGGCGGGAGCAGTTCCGCTACTACCGGACATTTGAAAACCAGCTGTTCAACATCACACTGGAGTTTCATGCGAAGAAACTCTACCGCTTTGCTAAAGAGCGCGGGGAGTCTTTCTTTCTTCGCACGCTTCACGCAATTTTGCGCGCGGTCGACGCCACGCCGCAGATGCGCATGCGAGTGCTCGACGACGGGCGGCTGGTCGAATTCGAGCATCTCGCCGCATTGAGTCCGATCCTTCGCCCGGACCGGGAGTTCACCATGGCGCTCTGTGAATACGCCGATCGTTTCCGCGACTTCATTCCCGGGGCAGCGAAAGCGGTGGCGGCGGCGAAAGAGGGGCAATTCGACCCGGCCATCCGGCAGAGAAATGACTACCTCTGCGCAAGCTGTCTGCCGTCGGTGCATTTCCTCGCGCTCTCGCAGGCGGCGCTCCGGCTCGATCAGACCATCGTCATTCTCGCCTGGGGCGGAATGGACCGGCGCGGCCGGATTCCGCTCTCACTGCAACTCAACCATTCGCTGGTTGACGGCGCCCATGTGGCCGCGTTCGCGGAGACGCTCGAAGAGCTGCTCGACAGGCCGGAATCACTCTGACGGGCTCTCCGGCGCGGCGGTCTCGTACCGGATGCGGCGAGTTTCATGGATGTCGTAATACTCTCCGTTGCAGCCGTACTGCGGCTGCAGCGCCACCTTGCCTCCCCCCTCCGGAAGATCGATGGCGAAGGTCGGAACCGCCAGCGATGAGAGCCGGGGGCGAAAGTAGCGGAGAATCTCCAGTCCGCGCTCCACGCCGGTGGCGAAGTGGCGCACCGCGCGCACCGGATCGACATGAAAGAGGTAATGGGGCTTGACCCGGATGGCGATCAGCCGCCGGAAGAGCTCCTCCAGCACCACGGGATCGTCGTTGACGCCGCGGAGCAGCACGCTCTGGTTGACTACCGGAACGCCAGCGCGGATCAGTCTGCCGCACGCCGCCGCCGCTTCTGGCGTCACTTCGCGGGGGTGGTTGAAATGGGTGGCGAACCAGAGCCCGGGAATTTCGCCCAGGAAGGCGGAGAGTTCCGGCGTGACCCTTTCCGGCCAGACCACCGGCATCCGGCTGCCGATGCGGATCACTTCGATCGAAGGAAGCGCGGCGATGGTTTCGACCAGCCGTTTCAACCGGGGGAACGGGAGCATCAGCGGGTCGCCGCCGGAGATCAATACTTCACGGATTTCCGGGTGTCCGACAAGGTAATCCGCCGCCGCGGTCAGTTCGCTCTCGGTGATATCGGCGAGATCGGCTCCATCGGCCCACTCCCGCTTGCGAAAACAGAAGCGGCAGCGCATGGCACACCGCCCGGTGGCGAGCAGCACCACCCGATCCTCGAAACGGTGGATCAACCGTGGCACCGGCATCTGCTCCTCTTCGGCGAGCGGATCGAAGCTGGAGGATTGATCGGCTAATTCGGCCTCATCCGGCAGGACTTGCCGGGCAATGGGATCGTTCTTCCAGTCCGCCGGGTCGATCAATCCAAGATAGTACTCATTGACGTAGACGGGGAAACGGGCCTCCACTTCAGCCATCTCCTCCGGCGCAGCAAGGCCGAGGCGTGCCATGGCGTCCCGGCCGGAACGATAAAACTTCATGATAACAATCCAACCATTTGCAACTTCACATCCTATAATATAACGCGGGTCCGCCGGAAAAGAAAGCGACGGGACCAGACTTCCCCTTCCGTATTTTGACAATGTCAATTATATTCTCTCAAATTCCCCTTTCTCGTTCGAGCAAGATGAAGTCGCACCGTGTTTCGACTTCCCTCAAAGAAAAAATGAATTCATATTATTTATTTTCAATATTTTATTTTAATTCAAACCATATGAATAGCGCTGTTGCGAAGCTGTCATCACAGCGGCTTGGGTAAAAAAACATACGCTTTTTTTGATTTCCCTATTGACATTGTCATTATTTTGAAGTATAATTATACCTGAAACAAACAAGGAAATGACGTATGGCGGATAAACTGCAGAGTGCAAGAGAGTACATCTTGCGAAGAATTGATGCCGGCGAATTCCGGGGCGGCGAAAAACTGCCGTCGGCCCGGGAGCTGGCGGAGCGGACCGGAATCTCCTTTCCCATCGTCCAGATGGCGTTCAACACCCTGATTGCCGACGGCATTCTTTCAAGCGGCGTCTCCCGGCAGGGAACCTGCATTCGCAAGGACTGGGCGGAACGGATTCTCCCCGGGAGTTTTCTCTCGTTCCGGCCGGTCTGGAACGAACTTTTCAGCCAGAAGATCCGCCCGCAGATTCCGGAACTGCTCGCCGTCGATCACTTTCAGGCGGGCGCCTGCGAAATCCGGGTGACCTACGACGCGGTCTCCCTGCAGAAAGAGTATCTGGATCTTTCGGAATTTCTGGAGGAGGAATATCCCGACCGGAGCGATTTCTTCAACGCGCGGATCGAGCAGTTCCGCTCCCACGACGGGAAGCTCTACGCGCTGCCGCTCATGTTTTCCCCCTGGGTGTTCTGCTGCGATGAAACGCTGTTTCAAGCCGCCGGTTGCAAGATGCCCGGCCCGGACTGGACCTGGGAGGAGTTCCTCGATCTGCTTCGGGAACTTCAGAGGAAACTGCCCGCCAACCAGATCCTCGCCAGCTACAAAGATCCCACCCGCTGGCTGATCTATCTGACCCACTTCGGAGGAAAGATTTTCGAACAGCAACAGGACGGAACGTTTCAATGCCGGTTGAACTCGCCCGAAACGCTCGACGCCTTGAATCGCCTTCAGGAGCTCTACCATCTGCTGCCGCGAAGCGAACAGCGCAACACCGTCTGCGCGTTGCGGCTCTGCACCCGGCAGGACATCGCCTCGTATCAGTTGCAGGGCAGCTATCTCCCCCTGCCCCGGGTGCCCGGCGACCGGAAGGCCGGTTCTCTGATGGCGGGCGATCTGCTCTGCATCCGGAAAACCGTCAACAACTTCCAGCTGGTCCGGGAACTGATCCGGGAATTTCTCTCTCCGGAACTTCAACAGGAGATCGGCAATCGCAAATACGGCATCCCCATCCGGAAAAGCGCGGCGATTCAGTCCTTTGACGAAACCGATCCCGTCGATCAGCTGTTCTTTTCGAAAATGCCGCAGATTGTCGATGTTCCCCATTATGCCTGGCCGACGGTGAACGAGCTCATCCAGGAGGCGATGGCGGACTTTCTCTACAGCACCCAGTCCCCGAAGGAGTTCGCAGCGGAACTTTCGCCGGCGCTGGCCGCCATCTTGAAATATACCCGCAACACCAAATGGTAATCCGGTCTGCCCTATGAAAAAAACGAACGGAAAACTCTGGAAAACCGGAACGCTGGTTTACTCCTCGACCGGCCTTGCCATGCTCTTCTTCTGGCTGCTGTGGGGGGACTTCACCTGGGCGATGAAGGATCGCGCCGTCGGCCCCTCCGCCACACTGCTCATCAAGCAGATCGGCGTATCGGACTTCCTCTATGCGCTGATCGTGATCGCCTTCCCCTGCTCCACCAACATCTTTCTCTCCCCGATCATCAGCTATCTCTCCGACCGTCATCGGGGGCCGCACGGCAGAAGAATTCCTTTTCTGTTGTTCACCACCCCCTTCATCGTGCTGGGGCTGTACGGGCTGGGGCTCACTCCGCTTCTGGGCGGAAAACTCCACGAACTCTTCCCCGCCCTCACTCTGCACGGAGGAAGACTGCTGGTCTTCTGCATCTCCTGGGTGATTCTGGACTTCGGCACCACGCTGGCAGGAACGCTCTTCAACGCGCTGGTCAACGATGTGGTGCCGCGGGAGCTTCTCGGCAGGTTTTACGGCTTGTTCCGCATGATCAGCCTCGGGGCGGGAATTCTCTTCAACTTTTTCCTGCTCAAAGAGGTGGAACACTACGTTCTCTGGATCTTCGTCGGTATCGGCACCCTCTACGGAGTCGGTCTCTTTTCCCTCTGTTTCAACGTCAAAGAGGGGGAGTATCCGCCGCCGGAACAGCCGGAACAGCAGAAAAATCAGACCGCCGTCGCCTCGATTCTATCGGTCTGGCAGGCCGCACTGAACTACCTGCGGCAGAGCTTCTCCCTCGGCTACTACCGGAAGATCATGCTGGCTCAAACCCTTCTCACGCTCTCCTTTTCACCGGTCAACAGCTTCTCGATCCTCTACGCGGGCAAGCTGGGCATCGGCATGGAGCGTTACGGCCTCTACATCGCCGTGACCTATGCCTGTTCCTTTTTCCTCAGCTATTTTCTCGGGATTCTGGCCGACCGGTTCAATCCGTTGCGCACCGGCATGAGCTGCCTCGGGCTCTATGCGGCTCTGATGATCCTCGGCTGGGTTTTGCTGGGCAATCCGGCAGCGTTCGGGCCGATTCTCATTCTGCACGGCGTGGTCTCCGGCAGCTGCATGACGCTGACGGCGTCACTGCCTCAGCGGCTCTTCCCCCGCGAACTGTTCGCCCAGTTCGCCTCCGCCACCGGAATCGTCGCCTCGGTCTCCTCCATGCTGCTGGTGCCCGTCATCGGCAGAATGCTCGATCTGCTGAATAACAATTATCGCTGGGTCTTCCCCATCGGTGCCTTGCTGGCGTTCTGCGGCGTGGTACTGCTCTGGCAGGTCTCAAGGGAGTATCGAAGGTTCGGCGGCGACGCCGCCTATCGCGCTCCCATTCCGAAATAAGATCTCGTCAACCCGACAAGCCCTTCATAGAAACAGGAGAACCATATGAAAAAAATCCACCCTCACCTCAGTCGGCGTCCAGCCCCCTCCGGACACTCGTTCACCCTCATCGAACTCCTCATCGTGATCGCGATCATCGCCATTCTCGCCGCCATGCTGTTGCCGGCGCTGAATGCGGCAAGGAGCAAGGCGCGGGCGAGCAACTGCATCAACAATCTTAAACAGCTGGGGACCTGTTTTGCCCAGTATTCGATGGACTTCGACGATTATGCCTGTCCGGCGGCGGCGGGCGTCACCAATCTGCTGACCGGCGACCCGTGCTGCTACTACGATCAGAAATCCTATTTCGTCGACGCCTACATCTACAAAAACGCGGCGACCGCGGGAGAGAAATACCGGACCGCCAAAACCATTCTGGTCTGCCCGGAGGCGGACGCCCAGCACAACACCACGCCGCACAATCCGATCGGCATTCCGCTGAACGGCCCGCTGCTGCGCTACGGCTCCTACAACGTCCCCTATGCGATGGGAGTAGTCGGAACAATCTATGATGCCCAGTATCCTCCTTTCAAAATCAGTCGGCTGCGTCACCCGTCGCGCTTTCCCAACCTCTACGACGGGACCGGCAAGAATGTGCTGATGAACGAAGCGGACATGTGGGTGGATCCTGCCAGCGCCAACTGCCGGATTCATTACCGCCACTCCGCCAGCGCCAATGTCCTTTACGCGGGAGGGAATGTCTCCAACTCCCGCCGCTGCCGGCCGTTGACCAACGGCACCAACGGCAACTGGACCAGTGCCTATGAGCTGCAGTGAGAACACTGTGTCTGCAACACGAGAAATGACCAATCTGTTGAGGTAATTTCAAAAGTTTTTAATTTGGGGGGATGAAAAAAGAGGCAGAAGGTTCATCTTAACTCTGGGACTATCAAACCTGGA
>OLGD01000546.1_pt1 | contig 73761 bp, 49 predicted proteins | sample 1605311 | NCBI WGS metagenome assembly OLGD01 (sample SAMEA3888917, study PRJEB22519) | human gut metagenome | biome: human gut; feature: human-associated habitat; material: faeces | place: Denmark | collected 2010
ACATGCTTGAATAGATTGATTTAAGTCCGATTAAAAATTGAAAAAATGCAACTCCTGTGGTAACGGGAAAGGAGGTTCTCACAAAAAAAAATCGATTTTTTACGGCTTTTTTGAAAAAAAGTCGTACTGGATGTGTCAAGATGGGCTTGGCACATGAGAAAAAGAGTTATTTACAAGAAAAAAACAATCTTTTTGAAATTGGCTCTGCAATTATAAATTTGTTCGCGGCCGACGTATGCGAATATTCGAAACAGGATTTGATGCGGGAACAACGCAGTATGGAATATTCGGCACAGGAGTGGAGGGAGATTGCCGGTCTGCTCATGGGCATGGATTTTCAACATTCCGAAAAGGATGTCGCATACATGAAAGAGCTCCCGTTGTATCAGAATCAATTGTTGCAGTCATTTCTCCATCGCTGGAGGAAGACCCGGCAGCACAAGGCGGATTATATAAAGCTGTTGTCGGGGGGAGAACGGGAGCCGGAGCCGTCGGCACTGAAAAAATCTTTCGGGAGAAGCTGGAGGAGCACTGTACAAAAGGGACCGCATCAGCAGTGTTCCTGAGCGATCTTGCGGATCAGGTGGCTGTGCATAAAGGTCTGTATGATGCAGAAGAGGTGGATGAACTGGTCGCTTATTTTCCGAAAATCAGATCGAATATGCTTAAAAACAGCTTCTTTTATATTCTTTTGGCAAATGATTTCTTTTTGCAGGAGGAGTTGCCTTCGCTATACTCAGAAAATCTCAATTCAATGCTTTTCGACATGACAAATGTATTGCGGAAGCGTCTGAAACTTTCCTTGCTTCGACCGGGAGAGTCTTCGAATTCCAATTGACAGAAGCGGGAGAGAGCGGTTTCGAAAACGGGACAACTTGACTTGAAGAAGCAAAGGGACCGTTGAATCAGTCCGGAGGGGGCGGCGTTTGTATGAAAAATATGACTCCAAACTCAAACGCAGTCCTGCGTCGGGCGTGTCGTTTTGAGAACGGCCCGTGACTGAGTTCAGCGGAAAACGGTTGGTTTACTCGAATCAAGTTCGTAGTGGAAAACGGATTCATGGAAAGGCTTTCGAGATTTTCCCGTTCACTGCGGAACCGAAAGAGAGCTGGCCGTGTACCGGGGGCGCTGATGAAGAAGCCGGTTCTCTCGAAATGAAGAAAGAAATTTTACGAAAGCGGAATTGAAATAATGTGGTTTCAGAAGAAATCATGAAATCGGCATCACATTCCGAGCATGAGAAGCTTCCGTATCTTCTGGATTGCCGCAATCGATCACGGCAATTTCGAATTACGTTGAAACACTGAAAACGGCTGTAAATTCCTGTGGAATACCGGAATTTTTCAATGTGGATCAGAGGAGTCTGTCTTCCTGTTCGAAATCTTTGCGAAACTCCGGGCGGATTCATTCGGTTCTGCCGTGTCGGAGCCGGACAAGGTGTTTTTCGAAACTTGCAATCGGCAGTCTGCGGGATACCATAAAGCAGAGGTTACACCAGGTTTTTGTAAACAGCTGTTCAATGGGGAAGGAAAAGGGGCTCCCAGGCCGGAGGTGAGAAACATCAGTAACCTGCGATTTGAGCCGGATTGCAGGTGTTGAAGGCTTCGAAACTGATAGCCTGAGGAACGTGTGCCACGATGGGACGGGCTTCCCGGATGAGTTCAGGTATTTTGTTCCGGATGAGCGTCAATGCGGTGACAGATTTCGTAAGGAGACTGTCCCAGAGGAGAACTTCTCCTCTCCCGACAGAACGCCGGTGCAATGGAAATCGGTAAAATCCTCCCGATCGATAAGGTCAGGGCGGGAAAAAGAAGTAATCAGCATAAGAGGAGGATACGAAATGACTGACAATGAAATCATTGAGCGTAATCGCGCTGTGATGCGGCGGTTTGAAAAATGCATCAACACAAATGACCTTGCTCTTGGAGAGGAACTGATCTCCGCTGCCGCCGCATTCACGGCGCCGTTTTCGCCCGTACCGCTTTACGGTGCAAAAGGATATTTGAGCGTCGTGGATTTCATGCGGCGAAGCTTCCCGGATGTACATTGGACGCTTGAGAATATGGTTGCCGATAAAAAAACGATTGCAGTGCAATGGAGATGTACTGGAACGTTTTCCGGGACAGCCTCTTTCGCGGGGCTTCAACCGAATAACAGGAAATTCTCAACCACGGTCATGAACTTCTATACCTTTGACGAAGAGGGCAAGATCATTGACGATGTCACTGCCGTCGGTATTGCAGGAATTTTGCAAGGGATCGGAGTTTTGCCGTCAATTTGCTGAGGGCGACATCGTCCTGATGCTGATTGTCGGTCTGCTCTGGCCGGCTTCCGTCATCAGCACCTGTTTCAAGCTCCGTTATCGCGAGGCTTGATCCGACAGGAGGCTCCGACTGAAACCGGAGCCCTTTTTAAACCGTCAAAATGCAGCCGCACTCTATCGATAAATTTATTGGGGGAGATTTCCCTGTCGCTTGACTTCCATTGTCTGGGGTGCAGTTTGGTTACACTTTGAGGCAGAAAGAGCCTTGAAGTGTGTTCATTGAAACACCGGATGGAAAGCAGCTTGAAATGGAGGGACTGAAGTAAAATTTCAGCTCTTTCAGGCAAAAAAAATGGTGGCCGGACCCAGAATCGAACTGGGGACACGGGGATTTTCAGTCCCCTGCTCTACCGACTGAGCTATCCTGCCACCTGTGCGGGAGGTTGAGATTATCTCATCCCCGACGCCCTATTAATAGACATCAAAAATTTTGTTTTTCAAGTTCAAATACGGAAATTTTAACGCTTTTTTCAAGATTTTTTCCGAACAATCACCGAAACCCCGTCCGGAATCACCGCCACTTTCGCCGCAGCACCATGCCGCTCCAATGCCCGCCGAAGTGCCGCGTCAAGATGCGGCACACACTCCATGTGCATGGAACGAATCATCTCCGGCACACAGTCGTGCGTCACCATGATCACCCGGTTGCGGCGCAGTATCCGGGCCAGAATCTGAAATTCCCATTGATCCGGTTTCGTCCGATCACGCGGCACCTTCAGCGTCTCCTCCCATACCGCCGCAGGGGAGGGGGCCTCCGCCATCGTCCGGAAGAAGGACTCGCCGCCATGCCCGTCCGAACAGCTCGCAACCATGATGATCGTCCCCCCCGGCCGGCAGGCCGCCTCCCCAGCCGTCATCCCCTTCACTGCCTGGTAGATGTTCTGATCGAGCGGATAGCCGCCGTTGCCGGTGATGACGATATCCGCCTCAGGCACGTCGATTCCGCACTGCTGCGCCAGAAAGTCGCAGCCCGCCAGATGCGCCTTCTCCCGATCCCCCGCAAAGGCGCGGACAATCCGCTTGTCATGGTCGATCACCACATTCACGATGAACGCCAGATTCACCCGCTCCGCCGCAAAGAGCATGTCCCGGTGAATCGGGTTCCCCTCCAGATTTCCGGTTCGGGCGTATGGACTTTGAATGAATTCCGAACAGTGGTTGGCCAACACCGTCTCACGTGCGGCGATGCCCGGCAGGATACTTTTGCGTCCGCCCGAAAACCCCGCGAAGAAGTGCGGCTCGATAAAACCCTCCGCTACCAGAAGTTCCGTCTCTACGGCCAGTTTGTTCACGATCAGTTCGCCGCCGGAAGGGAGTTTCCCCAGATTCACCAGCGAAGCGGCGTCTCCCGAGTCGTGGACAACGATCCGCTCTGAAGCGACGATCTCTTCGCCCAGCTTTTCCGCCAGTTCCGCACGGGTGGAGGCACGGTGAAAGCCGGTCGCGACCAGAATCGTGATGTCGATGTCCGGAGAGTTCCGGCGGAGCCGTTCCAGAATCTGCGGCATGATGATCCGGCTCGGCACCGGTCGGGTGTGGTCGCTGGTGATTACCACCGCGCTCCTTTTCCCTTTCGCAAGCTCTTCCAGCGGCGGGGAATCGATCGGGTGATCGAGCGCTTCTCTTACCAGTTCCGCCTCGTTGCCGGATGACTCCGGCAGGCGGGAATTATAGACGCCGAGCAGATTGGTTTCCGGAACACGCGCTTCCATCGTCGTGCGGCCGTAAGGAATTCTGATCATCGAAACAACTCCTTTCCCTTTTCCCGTAATATGGGGAAATATAGATTCTTCGGGAAGAAGTTGCAAATGAAAAACAGAAATTTTCCGACCGCCGCGCACGGCATGCCGCCAAAACGATGCCGGCAGCGCCTCTCTTCTGCTCCGGAGCCACGGAGCCGGAGATACGCTGCCGGTCGTTGCGGCGCAGAAAATTTACAGGACCTTCACCGCCAGGCCGAATCCGTCTCCGTCAGCGACGGCGGCGGCGCTGGTCACCGGATTGGTGAAGTCGGCGAAGATGCCGCCGTCGACCACGTAGGCGGCGGCACATTCGGCACAGACGCCGTCAAACCCGGTCGTTACCTGATGCATGCTCGGCGTGTTCTTCTCATAGGTGGAGAGGTAGCGCACCTCGCCGGGCACGAGCGGAAACTCCCGCACCAGCAGCGCATCCTTGCGGATGATGCCGAGGTAGCCGACCGGCTTCCTGTTGCTGACGACGGCGACGATCCGAGGGGTGTCGAGGGAGTCCTTCTCATAATCCATCGCGAGCAGGCCGAGGCTGATTGCGTCGCGGGGCGGAATCCCCATGGCGATCTTCTCGACGATCGGGTCGGTCTGCGAACCGTTGGTGGCGACTGCCCATTCTCCGGCAAGTCGGATGCAGTTGTAACTGATGTAGGGATTTTTCCTCAGATCCGCTTCGAAGCCTGCGCGGGGCAGGATGGCGACCTGGTTGCCGATGAGGACCGCTTCGCGGTTGGGAAAGCTGCGGGAGGAGACGCGGTACATGGCGGCTGCCTTGCCCGCCGGGGTCATGCCGATGGCGACGATTCTGCCGAGATACATGATGGAAAACCTCTGTTGGTTGTCGATTGTCAATGTCGATTCTATAAAAGACTACCGCAGACGGCTGAAATCAAATGCGAAACCGGAAAAATCGATAAGTTTTCTGAATTTCTCCTGACCCCTGTCCTTGTGCATCGGGCCGGTATTCCGCTTCCTTTTGAGAAATGTTCACGCTTTCCGCCGGTGCAGGCGAAGGGATTCCCTCCGGCGCCGGAACCGTCACTTGCCGGGGCTGACGACAATGTTGTTCAGCAACTGCGCATCGTTTCCCCGGATGTAGAGTTTCGTGAGAGGGGCGGGGAGGGACGGCAGGCTGGTTTCCGCAACCGTTTTTCCGTCAACTCTCAGCGTGGCTCTGCGGGAAGCCGGATCGCAGTGAAGCGTAAATTTCGCCATCGATTTCGTGCTGACTGCATGATGGCCGGAGTTGCCCTGCTGCAGAACGGTGCCGGTCCGGCTCCAGGTGACCGGGGTGTTCTCCCGGTACAGACGGATTCCCGCAACGCCGTTCCCCTTCTCCATTTCCATTCCCGAAGAATCCCAGCTTACGAGAAGACCGTTTTGCATGGCGTCGTCGAGCAGCCCGACCAGCAGCAGGCGGCGGTGGTTCCGATGAATCGCGTCGAAGCTGAGGGTGAACGCGCTGTCCACGGGGTGGCTCAAGTTCCGCGAGGCCGTTCCGTTGCCGATGCGGAAAACGCGGCCGAACGGTTTTTCCTGCACGATCTTCATTGTTCCGTTCCACCCCTGAAGTGAAGCTGCATTGGCCGCGAGAACCGCCCCCGGAACCGACAGAGGAGCCGGCGGCGGAAGCGTTTCCGACCGGTCGAAGGATTCATAGTTCGGAACCGCATAAAGAATGGGACTCCCCCAGTTCCCCGCTTTGTCGCAGGCGCGCAGCCAGAGAAAATGGGCGCCGGGGGTGTCGAGGATTTCGTCCGGAATCGCCACGATGAAACGTTTGTGTCTGCCGTCGGAGCCTTCAACGTTCCTGCCGTTGTGCAGTACCCGGTCGGGACGCGGAGCTCCGAGCAGGGAGATCTGGCCCACTTTCTGCCCGGGAGCGGTGAGCGTCAAGCCTCCTCTGCTGAAATCGATCGGCCGGGGATTGAGTCCGACCGCTGTCCGCCAGCCATCCCAGAGATCGGCCGGAAATTGCTCCTTTCTGGTGTGCGGGGTGAAATTGAGCGTCGACGTGGTTTCGACGGCGCCCCGAGGCTCCATACGCCGCACCGTTTCCCGGTTCGGCATGGTCACTGTCACGCGCCCGAACGGCTGTTCCGGCTGGAATTCGGTTGCAACGCCGACCGCAAAATGATCGTGAAAGGTACGCAGCTGCGGCGAGTCGAACCGAAGCGATTCCCCACCCGCCGGCATCGCCCGGCCCTGCGTGAATTCGAAGACGTTGCACAGCCGTTCCGTCTGGATCGGCATGCGACTTGTCAGCTGTAAATTGCCGGTTGCCGCCGCCTCCGACGACTGCGGCGCCTTCCAGAAGAGGTCACCCTCCCATACCGCTTCGAGGCCGGTGATTTCCGAGACGGTATCCCGCACGGTGACGATCAGCGAGCCGCCCCGGCTGTGGGTGCGTTCGACCGAGTCGACGAGAGGACCGGCACCGTCGCCGTACCCGAGTTTTTCCCAGATGGTCGGGTGGACGCTCTCCTTCGGTGGCAGCGGCGGCGGGATGAATTCCCGCCCCTTCAGGTGGGCGACGACCCGGCAGTAGCGGTAGGGGTCGCCGGAAAAACCGTCGAAGTCCCAGCCCGGTTCCATTGTTGTTCCCTCTTCCCAGTCGTTCCACGAACTGAGCATGACGAAATCCGGCTTGCCGCGCAGCGACGCGAGGATGGTTTTTTCCAGCCGCCGCCCGTCGAGCCCATAGGCGGTGACGCCGGTCTGGCGCCAGTTCTGGCTGGTGCCGTCAAACCGGATATACTGCATGTCGGAAATTGTTTTCCCCTGTTTCCGTGCCGCGGCGAAGATCTGTTCCGGATCCTGATTCTGCAGCTGCCACTGCCGGGTCTGCGCGTTTTTCCGGTGCAGACTGGAGCCACTGACGAAGTACCGGAGTTTTTTCAAGCTCCCGAAGCGGCCGGGATCGCCGAAGGTCATCCAGCTGACCGGACCGGTTTCGGCCTCGACCGCGTCGAAGACCCTGCCCAGCTCTTCCGACGGAATGTCGAATCCGTAGGTTTGAAAATAGATGACCGGATGCCCCTCCTGTTTCCAGAGACCGGGGTGGCTGCCGTACTGTTTCAGAAACCGGACGAACCGGCGGATCATCACTTCGGGGTGCTGTGCGGGCGAACCTTTGCGGAACGCCACCTCGTCCATGAAAAAGATCGGGAACTGCTCTTCCGCGGCGATGTCCAGCAGAAGTTTGATCAGATTGCGGCTCTCCTCCTGGATGTAACTTTCTCCGACGTTCCACTCCGGGTGGATCATGGCCGCCGCGGTGGTGAGACCGGCGGCTTTCATACAGCGGATCTGCCAGCGGATGATCTCCGGGTTGCCGGAGTCATAGAGCCCGACCAGCGGATAACCGTTGCGGTTCCAGAAGAGGCGCCACGGTTCCTTTTCCACGGTCAGGGGGCTTTCGATGTGGGAGAACGGCTGCCGGCGGTCCGGCCAGGGGAACCCCCACCAGATATGCCACTCCTGAATGTACACCGGAATTTTCTTCAGAATCCCGTAGGATTCCGGCGACAATCCGGCCAGGGGAGCGGCTGCGGCGCGGAACAGAAGCGGAAACGACAGCACAATCAGTGCCGCAAATCGTGAAGAGAGGTGTCTTTTCATGTGATGTTCTCTTTCCCTGTGGATCAGTGTAAGCTGCTGCATTTGCCCGGAGTCGTGAGGCTTCGGATGATTTCAAGGAGTGCCGCGTCCAGCCGGCGGAATTTATTTTACCGTCACGTCCATGTTTTTGATGCTTTCCCTTGTGATCAGTTTTACATCGATTCCGAGGGTGCGGGAGCTTACGCTCCCCCGGTCGTTGATGATGTTCAGCGCCGTCTTGATGGTGACGTCGTAAGGTTCGATGACGGAAGTGATGGCCGGAACAAGATATTGTTCCAGCTCATTGTCCTCCCCAGCGGTGGCGATGCTGACCTGATCCGGGCAGGTGAGACCCAGCTCCCTGAGTGCGCGCAGCGCGCCGACGGCTCCGGTGAAGGTGTCGACCGCCAGTCCGGTGCAGTCGGGGTGCGCTTTCATGACCTCCAGCGTCTGCAGATACCCGGAATGCATGGGGCTGTCCCAGTAATCGATACGCTCGGAGGGACGCGCCAGATCCTGATAGCGGAGCTTGTATCGATAGAGGGCCGATTTCATGCCGTCGAGCATGCACTGTCCGGCCAGCGTGGGAGGTTCGTTGGGGATCCAGCCCAGCTTCCGATGCCCCGCCTCCAGCAGGGCGTTCATTTTCAGAAAGCCGGATTGATAATGGTTCCGGGAAATGCAGAACAGATTTTCGGAGAGATATGTTTCGCTGAGTTCCCCCAGAATCACCACGGGGCAGCCGATCGCGTCGAGCCTCTCCAGTTCTCGGACGATGGGGAATGCCGCGATGATGATGAGGCCGCGCAGATTTCGACAGGCCGATACCAGTTCGTAGAGGGAATCCCAGTTGCTTTCCGGATACATTTTCATGCTGATCAGCCGCAGGTTCTCCCGCATGGCCATGAGTTCAAGCAGATGGACCCGTTTCCAGATGGAGTAGGAATAGAAGTCCGGATACACGATGATGATCTCGCCGCGCGAGGAGCTGTTTGCCGCAATCTGTGCGACCGGCTGGGGGCGCGGCATGACATAGGTGCCTGCTCCCACCTTGCGCGACAGATATCCCTCTTCCTCCAGCTCCTTGATGACTTTATTCATGGTCATCCGACTGATGCCGAACTGCCCGCACAGCTGCCGCTCCGCCGGGAGACGGGCGCCGATCGGCATGAAACGGATGGAGGTCAGCAGCTCTTCCTTGACCCGGCTGTGAATGGTGTTGCTTGAGGTTGTTTTCTTCATGTTTCGCCGCATTGGGTTGGTTTGTTGAAAATCTGCAAAAGTCAATCCGCCAGAGTGATCCGGTATGAGGTTGATTGCGGTAGCCTGGCATAGAGAAAAAGATGAAATTTTTTGCGTCCGCTCTCCGTGTGTCCGTCGTACATCAGAACGTTGCCGACGTTGTTGTGCAGCAATCCGAAGTTCTCAAACGTGGCGTAGCACAGCTGGCTGCCCACGTCGCCGCCGATGTTCTGCCAGCTGTCATAGGTGGTGACGAAATCGGAGGGGGAGAGATTGTGCTGATTCATATCGGTGAGTTCGACATCCTCGGTCGGCGCGCAGGTGAAGCGGCTGCCGGCGTTTTTCCAGAATGCGTCACGGTTTTCGGCGTTGCGCGGCCGGAACCCGCGTTTGGCATAGGTCCGCTGTTCATGGACGAACTTTCCGAAGGGGTAGACCGAAGGGCAGACCGCCATCCAGGTCGACGGGGTCCGCCGGTCATAGTCGTTGATGTATCTCAGATGGGCCATGCTGACGGCCCAGGCGTCGCTGGTGACGTGGCGGACGGAATCGACCGCCGCGACCCGGAGTTTCGGTCCGTAGAGCCATCCTTCATAATCCAGCGTGTACTGTGCATCGGCGAGGCCGATCTGCTTGAGGTTGCCGAGGCAGGTGGTCTGTCTGCCCTTTTCGCGGGCCCGGTTCAGGGCGGGCAGGAGCATGGCGGCCAGGACGGCGATGATGGCGATCGAAACGAGCAGTTCGATCAGAGTGAACGATCTTTTCTTCATCTTGAATTTTCCGTTCAGTTATTTTGTGAATTGGTATACCGTATATTATGGATCAACTTCGAGTAAAAGTCAAGACGGAAAAGAAAATATTTTAAGAAAATCATCCTGTGTTTTTTTGTTTTTATATGTTTAATTTACTTTTATTATTATAGTTATTTTAAAAATTCATGGGGTGCTGGTTCGGAATTTTAAAAGAAATCAACCATTGAAAATAATTTATCAATCATAAAAATTTTTAAAATGGTATATAAAATCGTCTTTTTGTCGACAGCGGGTCTTGCATTTCGAAAAGTCGGGAATATATTTTACGTTAGATGACAGCTTGCCGTAAACAGGAAAGGGTGTTGAAATGAAATTTTTTCCAGCCGGACTGGCGGTACTTCTCGCCGCTTCCAGTGTGTCAGCCGTGGAGATGCCTGCGTTTTTCTCCGACAACATGGTGTTGCAGCGGGAGGCGCAGGTGCCGCTCTGGGGGACCGGAACTCCCGGCGAGGTGGTCCGGGTTGAGTTTCAGAGTCAGAAGCTCTCCGCGACGGTCGATGATTCCGGAAACTGGTCGGTCAAACTGAAACCGATGCCGGCGGACCGGAAGCCCGGTGTGTTGAAAGTCGCAGGGAAAAATACACTGACCTTCACCAATGTTCTTGTCGGCGACGTCTGGCTCTGTGCCGGACAGTCGAACATGCAGTTCGAACTGCGCCGCATCACCGGCGGGGCGGAGTTCGTCGCAAAGGCGGATCAGCCGGAGATCCGGCTGCTGCAGATGCCCCGGGTCTGGAGCCGGACGCCGCAGCGGAACGTCAAGGCGGTCTGGGCGGTCTGCTCGCCGAAAACCGTAGGGAGATTTTCCGCGGTCGCCTATCTGGTGGCCCGCGATCTGGCGGCGCGGCTGAACGTCCCGATCGGCGTCATCGACATTTCGTGGGGAGGCTGCCGCATCGAGGCAATGACCACGCGGCAGGCGTTTCGGAAGGCCTCCGTCAACGATGAAGTCGCAGCGGCGGCGGAGCGGGAGTTCGTCAAGCTGGACAAGACGGCGGACCCGGATTTGCGCAAGGATAAGCAGCGTCTGCCCGGAGTGCTCTACAACGCGATGGTTCACCCGCTGACGCCGATGGCAGTGCGCGGCATGCTCTGGTATCAGGGCGAGGACAACCATTCCGAGAGCATGCGTTATGCGGAAAAGCTCAAAGCACTTGCCTACGCCTGGCGTCAGGCTTTCTGCAAGGAGGATCTGCCGATTTTCATCGTTCAGCTGCCGCCGTGGCAATATGGCAACGAGGATCCCGTGCGCATTCCGAAGTTCTGGGAGGCGCAGCAGTTTTTTGCGGAACATGACAAAAACGCGGGATTCATCGTCGCCACCGACTGCGGTGACCCGGCGGACATCCACCCGAGAGACAAGGCGCCGCTGGCGGCCCGCCTGGCTAATCTGGTGCTGTTCAAGGAGTATGGCCTGGGGGATGACTCCGTGCTGGCGCCGGTCTTCCGGCGGGCGCGCCGGGTTGACGGCGCGGTGGAAATTGAGTTCGACCATGCGAACGGGCTGAAAACCCGTGACGGGAAAGGGGTTTCTCACCTGATGCTGGCCGGAGCGGACGGCAAATTTCATCCGGCGACGGGAGAGATTCGGGACGGCCGGCTGATTGTCCGTTCGGCGGAAGTTTCGCTGCCGAAACTGATTCGTTTCGGCTGGGATAAACTGGCCAATCCGAACCTGGTCAACCGTGCGGGAGTGCCTGCAGCACCGTTTGAAAAACGGATTCCCTGAACGGAATGCGCTTCTGGCGGAGCATCCGTGAAGCCCCCCTTCGCCGGGGGGGCGTGAACACAACTTGTCGGGATTGCGGGCGATGGTTGTTCAGGAATCCGGCATAGGCGGAGAGCTTCACTCCCGCGCCACCGAAAAGGAATCGACCTTCTCTCCGATGGAATCGAATGCCCTTACGGTCAAGATATCCCTCTGACGCGACAATTCCAGATGCGCGCAGTAATCGTTCAGAACTACCGGGAACGGCAGATCCCAGGCAGGATATCGACACAGTTTCGGGGAGTTGCAGAGGAGAGTTTTCTGTCCCGGCGTACTCCGGCAGTAGCAATGTTCATGGCCGCCGATCATCAAATCGATCACACCCGGTCCGGTCAGAATCCCGTCGATCATCGCGAACACCGCGTGCGATCCCAGTTCGGGTGAAATCAATGCTTCGTGACTCAGCACCACCCGGAAGTCGGCTCGAAGGAACTCGCCGGATGTCGCGACAGTCCGCAGCCATTCACGCTGCCGGTCGCGATATGCCTTCTCCAGCTCCGGCAGCGATGGGTTGTAATCTCCCGAAACATCCAGTACTATGAAAAATACGCCGGCGTGGGAGAAGGTGAAATATCCCACACCGTTCCGTCCGGCGAAAAGGTCGAACCACGCTCCTGCTCCGCAACCACGGAATTCGTGATTCCCGGTGGAAATGACGAACGGTTTGCTCCACTCTCGAAGCATCGCATCGAGAAAGCCGTCGTAATAGACGCGCCGCCCGGGCGAAGCGGTCACCATGTCTCCCAGGAGAATTCCGAAATCGGCGTTCCCCGCTTCCGGAGTATGCAGAATCCGCAGCAACTCTCCGGTTCGGCAATGCAGATCCGAAGTGATCAGAAGCGAAAAATCCCGCGCACTCCCGGCGTTGGTGCGGAAAGAAAATCCCCCCGTTGCCGGAGACTCTTTCCCAAGTTCAGGGAACAGCATTTTCAGCCGATACTCGTATTCGCTTTCCGGAGTCAGATTTTCCAACTGCGCACGGTGGAGGGTTTTGTCCCGCCGGATCGTACCGGAAACCGGATCTGCATACGCAATTCGGAACTCGGCCTCTCCTTTTCGGCGATACTCCACGGCCGCGGCGCCCGCGCCCGCTGTCTCCCAGCCGATTTCAACCGAGGTGCAGCCGGGCTGACACACCCAGGGGCCGTGCATGACGCACTCCGGTTCCGGCGGCAGGAAATAGAGCCGTCCGAGCCGATCGATGTTGTGAAAAGCTGATCCCGTGTGAACCCAGACCAGCAGTTGTCCGGCGGCGAAGCGCTGTCGTGCGATGTTGAATCCGACGGACTCCCCCGCCAGCGGCAGCAGCGACAGCGGGATCCGGATTTCCGCACTCCACCGGTCGTCAGCCACCGTCGTCACGGCCTCCCAGTCGGAGAGTTCCGCAAACTCGCTGAATCGTCCTCCGCCGGCAGAGACGGCAAAGTGCCGGTACCAGCCGTTTTCGCCGGATTCTCCGAAAAAGATTTCCAGATGATCCTCTTCCAGAGCCGCATATCCGTCCTCCCGGGCGTTCGTGATGATCTTCAACGGCTCCCGGGCCTGAACGTTCAGAAACAGATGCGTCGCACTTCGGAAGATTCTCACTTCCGTCAAGGAGTCCGCCACAGGATTCCCGTCGGCGTAATCCAGAAAACGGGCAAGCACCGTTTCGACGTCACGACTCGCGTTCGAATTCAAAATCTGCGGAACGAAAGCACGTCCTGGACGACTCTGATTCGCCATGTGTTTCGGTCCTTTTCCGAATCAAATGGATTGGAGAAACTCTTCAAAAGCTTCCGGCTGAAAGATTTTCCGCTTCCTGAAACGATTGATCCTCCACCACATTCCGGAATGCGGACTCCTGTTTGATCGGAGAGGGGAGAGTCCGATAGAGCAGCACTGAGTGCGGCTGAACCGTGAATTCTCCATACAATTCCCGTTCCTCGCCGCTCCACAACTCACGTCCTCTGTACTCTTCGTCCAGGAGGCAGCAGTGCCGGTCGTCGTTCCGGTTGAAGAGGCCGATCGCCGTTCCGCCGTCCGCCAACGGCTTGCGGTATTCCAGAATGCCGTTGCCGCGGTCGCGGATTTCCGGGGCAGAAACCAGCGGATCCTGATTGAGCGCGATGAGTTCATCGCAGGTCAGCAGTTGGAAGGTCGCCTCATCCATGCCGGCGATATCGCAACTCAGGAGCAGCGGCGCCGAGAGGAGACACCACAAGGTGAACTGCGTACGCTGTTCTTCCAAAGTCAGACGTGTCATGGAGAAGGTCGGATTCGGGCTGTTGGGAATGCCGATCGCGCCGATCTGGAGCATATCCGGATCCGGGAACCGCCCCGGCCCCAGCTGTCGCTGCCAGACGGGGGAGTGGTCGAATCCGATTGCGGCAATGCTCTTCCATTCATCCTTGATGTCGCAGGAGACGCGGCAGAGCTGCGCTTCGGTGAAGAGTCCGGCGGCATCCGCTTCCGGCGCATCGTTGGAGAGGCTCAGCACGATGTCGCGACCGCAACACCGCAGATCGGAGGCGATTCTGCGCGTGGTCGGCAGATCATTTGGATTCCAGTCGAGCTTGACGAAATCGACGCCCCATTCTGCCCACTGGCGGATATCGTCGGAGAGTTTCCACACCGAGCCGGTCCGATCGACCTGAAGCTCGTGCAATCCGGGGTAACGCCCGAACACCTGATTGGGTTGAAGTCTGAGCGCTTCCGGCAGGAAGAGGCGTTCTTCTCGCCCCCCGTCGGTGCTGCCGCCGCGAAATCCGGCGTAGGTGGAGATCCACGGCGTCGAGTAGATTCCGAACCGGAGGCCGCGGGAATGGACATAGTCCGCCAGCGCCTGCATATCGGGGAAGCGTTCGTTGCCCAGCAGCGCGCCGAACCGCCCGCCGCGCTCTCCCTGCCAGCAGTCATCGATATTGACGAAGTTCCAGCCGTGGGCGGCGAGTCCGCGTTCAACCAGAGCGTCGGCGATGGTACGGATCCGCGCATCGCTGACGCCCTCCGAGAAACAGTACCAGCTGTTCCACCCCATCGGCGGCGTGAGCTGAATATTCTCTCCGACGATCAGGTCGACCCGACACGAAGTGGTGCCGGCGGGATTTTCAGCTTCGAAAAATACCGGATAGACACCGGGGACGGCGATTTTGCCGGAAAGGGTTCCGGCGCCGGGATCGAATGCCGTACCCTCCGGTGGATTGACACAGTTCAAACTGATTTTCCGCCCCTCCACCGGGAGCGGCAGGAAAAAACGGTTGCCGGGACGGGCACCGAAAACCGCCGGAGCATGAAAGCGTGGTGGCCGCATTGAATTTTTCATAATCATTTCTGCGTCTCAAGCATATTTTTTTCGCGATAATAGCGAAGATAGTAGGGATTTTTGATCCAGCTTGCAGGAATTTTCTTTCCTGCCTTCTTATATTGATCGATCTTCGTTTGCAGTTCGCAGTCCTGCCGGTACCGTTCGTGGAGCGAGGCCACGTCGGAGGTGGTTTTGCGAATCGAATACGCGATCGAGTCGTTGGCCAGTTTCAGAGCCTCTTCCGGGGAGGAGAGTCCGCCTGCGACCCGCTCGTAGGCGTAGAGGATCTTGTCCTCCGCCAGCGGATAGTAGGGGCTCAGGCTTTCCGGCAGGGCGATGGTCCGCGCCCATTTGAGTTCGTTGGTGTGCAGATTGCCTTCGTTCTCCCGGCCGGCGGGATGGTGATATTCCGGATTGTTCTCCGCCCACCGGGGATTCGGCGGCAGCCCGTCCGAGCTGCGGATCAGCAGCTCATTGTACTCGCGGCTGGCCAGAAACAACAGGAAAATCTTCGCCAGATCCTTATGTTTCGACCCCTTGAAGATCGCCGTGTTGCGCGAGATGAACACCAGATTCTTGAAATCGTATTCCGGGTACTGTGAAAACGACAGGTTGACCGGTTCGGTTTTGAAGCGGCGCAGATCCATGTTGACGTAGCGTCCGGTAACGATCATTGCGTAGCGGCCGGAAATGAGCTGCGGCGTGGAAGCGTTGTTGACGCTGGACTGCGCAGTGCTTTCCGAAGCGATCTCCGCCGCGGTCGGGATCAGGTGAAGCTCATCCACCCAGCGGTGGTAGAGTTTCAACGCCTTGAGAAACGCCGGATCGGTCAGCTGCGGCGCGGTCAGCGTCTCGTTGAACATGTCGCAGCCCATGCTGCGTGCCAGCGGCAGGATGACGCCGGGCATCGCTCCGGCAAAGAAGATTTCCTGCCGGGGTTTGCCCGCATTCGCCCGGCGGATGAACTCCAGCCCGATCTGCTCGAACTTCTCCGGAGTCCACTCTGCCGGCGGCGGCTCCATGCCGTATTTGCGGAAGGTATCCACGTTGCAGAGCAGTGCCGATGCCGCAAGATTGCAGGCGTAGGCGTACTGCCGGTTGTCGTACATCAGAAGGTCGCGGGCGGCGCCGTAGTTGCTCCCCGGATCCAGCCCGTTCTCGCGGGCGAAATCGGTGATGTCCTCCAGCACCCCCATCGGCGCGAACCGTTTGACCGGGACGTGGTCGATGAGATCGCCCGCCATCCCGGAAACCGCCTGAATCAGCGTGCTCTGATTGTCGGCGGCCTCCAGACGGACTTGGAAGACCGGCTCTCCTTTCTCATTCACCCTGCCGGTCTTTTTCATCCATTCGTGAAAGGCGGCAACCTGTTCGATACGATCTTCCGAAAGGCCTGCTGTCCACACGATCGTCGTCACTCCCTCCTGTTCCGCGCGGGTCAGCCAGGTGGCGACCGACGCCAGAATCAGTAAAATGGTTGTGATGAGAAACAGGTTCCGCATCATTCACATCCTTTTATTCCAAAACGTCGGAGTCGATGGCGTCCGACGTGAATTCATACCGCCCGCCGCCGAGGGCGCGGGTCCTGCCGAAGCGGGATTTCAGTCCTTCGCTTCCCGGCACGGAGATGACCGCTTTGCACGCTTTGCCGAGCGACGCGATGATCACGCGCACCTGGCCGTCCTTGACGAACGCCCGGGCATACACTTCGCCTGTCGGGGTGCTTTCCACCGTCACCGCGGGGGCTTTTTCGGTGCTCATGATCCAGGGTTCGAGGTCGCGCAGCAGCTGCGCCGTCTCCTTGAGGTTGTTCCAGTCCTGTTCGCCGCGTTCCGGAGCGCGCTTCTCCTGCGCTGTAATATCATAGTAGGCGTAGAAGATGAATCCTTTGGCGCCGTAAATTGCGCCGAGCAGCGGGGAGGTGCGCACCTCTTCCCGGGTCAGGAAGCGGCTCTTGCGGAACGCTTCATCGTTCATGTTCTTGTCGACGATGGCCCAGTTGAACGCCTGCGGCACGTGCCAGATGGTTGTTCCGGTCTTTTCGCCCGCGGCGAGCGCTTCCTGCAGTTCGCGGAGCGACTGCGGTCCGTGGGTCGCCTTGATCGGATAGGGGTCGATCGCGAGGATGTCGCCCGAGGTGGCGTAGTAGTTGAGGTCGTCGTAGAAGCAGGTCAGGGTACAGGTCGGGTGATCCGGGTCGATCGCGTTGATCGTGTTGCGCAGCCGGATGATGTCCGGCACGCGGGAACGCGCTTCCTCGTCGCTGACGTACCAGACCAGCAGCGCCGGATGATCCTTCAGATTGCTGACGATCTTCTTCACCACCGGAATCGGCCCGAAGGCGTCGTCCACCTTGTGATTCCAGCCGTGGAGATGCTCCTTGAGGCTGGCGACCAGTTTCAGGCCGTGCTTGTGGACCTGATCCACTCCGGCGCGGATGCCCTCCATGTCCGAGGAGTGCTTGCCGGGGCCGCGGTGCCACGCCATCCCGTAGAGATGGAGCGTGTTGAAGCCGGCGTCGGCGATCCGCTGCAGATCCTCGTCCTTCATGGACCCCTGCCATGCACCGTAGACGCCCACCGGCATGAAGGGCTGGCCGTCGACGATCAGGCGGTGATCCCGGTCGATGGTCACGGCGTTGGCGGAGACCGCGTCACGGGTCCGCACGCTGATCTCGTAAGCGCTGGAGGCGAGGCGGCGTTTCGCCGTCATGTCGAGCAGCGTGAAATTGATTTTGCCGCGTCCGGCGGGGAGGGGACCGAAGTCGCCGCTGCAGAATCCTTTCGCATCCGGGCGGAGCAGTTTTTCATACCGCTTGCCGTCAAGATCGAGTGTCGCGAGCACGGCGAAGTTCTTCGCCCCGGCGGGAATCGCCGCGTGAAGCTCGAACGAGGAGTCGTCGGTCCACAGCGAAAGGTTGGTCAGGCGGATGGGCAGCACCGACCAGAGATTGCCGACCTCCTCCACCCGGATGTTGTCATAATAGAGCACGCCGGTCGCTTTGTCGCGGATGTAGAGCGAGAGCCGCGCTTCCTGACCTTTCTGCAGGGTGAAGGGGCGTTCGATCTTCTTCCAATCCTTTGAAATCGGCTGAGCGTCGTACAGGCCTCCGGCATACTGGCCGCCCGGTTTCTTGTAGAATTCGATGCAGAAGCCGTGCGGCTCCCCCTGAATGTTCTCGCCGCGGCAGAGCATGGAGACCTTGTAGGTCTTTCCCGGCTTCAAGTTTGGAATCGGGACCGAGACGAATCCGTACTTCTCGCCCGGCTTGCGTTCGGCGCGGAGCCCGGGGGAGCCGTTGTAGCCGTATTTGCCGATCGTGTAACCGGGATAGGAGGTGAACACCTTCAGATTCCCGGTACTGAAATCCTGCTCATAGGCGGGGCCGGTCTGGTTGCCTTCCGGCCAGGCGCGATACTGATCGAACGCCGACTCCGCCGAGAACAGCGTCCCCGTGATCAGAAAAGCGCTCAATGCCGCGGGAAAAATCAATCTGGACATATTAATCAATCCTTTTGGTTATCTTTTGGAACAGACGTCGCATACATTGACTATATGGCGGAACACTTTGTTGTGATTTTGTATCTCGTCTCCCTGCTGTCTGAATTGTTCTACTCCGGCATGTCCATCGAGATAGCTGACACTGGTCTTACCCTGATGACGTGCTATCGGAATATTCGTATAATTTTCAATCATGTCATTGTAATCCTCGTGCCGTCTCCCTCTCTGAGAGGAATCAACGTCGGCGATGAGGCCCTGCTGAGTCGGGTGAACGACGCGTGTCAATTTGTGCGGTCTGTACCAATTGTCGGCGGGATAATACCGCATTTCTCCGAAATAGCCTGGATATCCGTAAGAGGACCAGGTGATATTGTTTGCCGACCAGACTTCCGATGAATCCGCGCTCGGGCAATTGAACAGCTTGAGCAACTTGAAATCTTCAGGGACGTTGAAGTCATAAGTTGCCCCGAGAAATGGATAAATTTCCGAAATCCAATACAGCTCCTTGCGACCTGCTCCGCTCGGAACATCGCTTGCCTGATTGCAGAGCGGCAGGAAATCATCATAACTGCTGGTGTAGCTCAGAACTCCCATCGTGATTTGTTTGACATTATTCTTGCAGGAGGTGAAATTAGCATTTTCACGTGCCCTGTTCAGCGCCGGCAGCAACATTGCCGCCAGAATGGCGATGATCGCTATGACTACCAGGAGTTCGATTAAGGTAAAAAGCCTGCTGTTTTTCATTTTTTCATCCTTGCTGTTTATTGTTAAAATACCACTGGAACAGGGGAACGTAAAGTACAAATGTTTCCTGACTCCTTTCATTTGTTGTTTATTCTCTCCTGAGAAGACTTTTCGTCTTTGCGATAATACGCTCTATCCTCTGGTTCAAATTTTGATATCTCGCTCTATCATTTATTATTGAATGATTGCAGACGGTAATCATCAGAAAATTAAATCGATTCCCGGCGGACGATGCGGGGAGTGACGCAAACTGTTTTCGGCTGCCGGGCCGGGTTTTTCCCGTTCAGCTGCTCCAGCAGCAGTTCAAACGCATATCGGGCGATCAGTTCGTTGTTGTCGTCGATGGTGGTCAGGCTCGGATAGAGGCTGCCGGAAAACGGCTCGTTGTCGAAGCCCGCCACGGCGATGTCCGCCGGAATCCGCCGACCCCGCATCTGGAGGTTCCGCATGAGGTAGGAGGCCGCCAGATCATTCGGGGCGATCACCGCATCCAGCCGGGCGGGGAGGATGAACTCCTCGATGGCGCAGCACATCCACTCGTCCATGCTTCTCACCGGTTTGGGCAGAAAGTAGATCAGCGGCTCGGAGACGCCGGCCTTTTCCATGGCGCGGCAGAAGCCCTCCCGGCGCTGGCGGACACTGCGGTAGATGGGGTCTTCCAGTACGATTCCGACCCGCTTGCGGGTCTGAAGCAGAAGCGAGGCAAGTTCTTCCACCGCCGCCGGGCGGTCGATCTCCACACAGCTGACGTTCGGCAGAACGGTTTTCTCGATGAACACGATGTTTTCGGCGTTGAGGAAGAGCTCCTGAAGTTTCTCCTCCTGACCGGGGTAATCGTGCGCCAGACAGATGACGCCATCCACATTGTACTGCATGAAGTTGGAGTAGTGGTGGTACAGACTGTCGATGCTGTCGTGGGCTTCGCCGATCAGCAGCCGGTAACCGTTCTCCGCCGCCAGCTTGTCGATGAAAGCCAGCGTGCGGAAAGTTACGGCGGGCGGCTGGGCGTCGATGAGAATCCCGATCAGATGACTGCTCTGCCCGGTCAGCATCCGGGCGGACAGGTTCGGCTGGTAATGGAGGCGCTCCGCCGCTTCACGAATCATTCTTGCGGTCTCTTCGCTCACACGGATGTTGCTGTTGCCGCCGCCGAGCACTTTCCCCACCAGGGCGCGAGATACTCCCACCGCACCGGCGACATCCGAAAGCGTCACTTTTTTCTTTCTGGCAAGCATTTTCGACTCGTTTGCTCCATGATTCTGCAAAGATGATTTCGCGCTCTATCAATATTATACTCGAAAAAGTCGCAATGTCAACAGTCGATCAAAATTTTTTTTCAAAAAAACATAAAAAAAGCGGCGGAAAATGGTTTCCGCCGCAATCCGGAGGCGACCGGCTTCAGCCTTTCACTCCTCCGAGCATGATTCCCTTGACCAGCTGCTTCTGCAGCAGGACGAAGACGATGATCATCGGAACGACGCTCATCGTGACCGCCGCCATCAATAGATGGGTCTGCTGCCCCTGCGAGGCCTGAAACGAGAGCATGCCGATCGGCAGGGTGTACTTGTCGGGCGTCTTCATCAAAACCAGCGGCCAGAAGAGGTTGTTGTAGTTGCCGATGAAGGTGAAGATCGTCAGCGTCACCAGCGCCGGGCGGGCCAGCGGCAGCACCACATCCCAGAAGAGCTGCCACTTGGTCGCCCCGTCGATTTCGGCGGCTTCGTCGAGCGACTTCGGAATGTTCATCATGAACTGGCGCATCATGAAGGTGCCGAAGGCCGAGAAGGCCGCGGGCAGGATGAGTCCGGTGTAGGAGTCGACCAGTTCGAGCAGAACCATGTTCTGATAGTTCGGCACCATCATCACCAGTCCGGGCAGCATCATCGTGGCGAGGTAGAGAAAGAACACCTGATCGCGCCCCTTCCACTGCAGCCGCGAGAAGCTGAACGCCGCGAGACTGCTGGTGAACACCTGAAGGAAGGTGATCCAGCAGGAGACGAAAATTGTGTTCCAGTACCAGCGCCCGAAGAAGATTCCCTTCGTCGAGAACACATCCTTGTAGTTGTGCCACTGGCAGACTTCCGGCAGCCAGGAATCGGCGCCGATCTCCTCGATCAGCTTCAAACTGGTGAGGATCATCCAGGTGAACGGCAGCACGAGCAACACCGCTGTGACGGTGAGAACGAGGTTCAGCGTCAGCAGTTTGGCGAACGCGTTCCCGAAACTGTGTTTTTCCAGCATGATGAAGGTGTCTCCTTAGTCGTTTGTGTAGCGGTTGCCGAATTTCCAGTTGAAGATGGTCACGATGAACACCATGAAGAAGAGCATCCATGAGACAGCCGAAGCATATCCGAGCCGTCCGGTGCTGAATCCTTCATTGTAGATGTAGTAGGCGAGTGTCGTGGTCGAGCCGGCGGGACCGCCGTCGGTCATCACGCGCGCCATGTCGAAGCCGCCCTGCAAACCGCCGATGATCGACATGATCATGATGAAGAAGGTCACGTTCGAAAGCTGCGGCCAGGTGATGTTCCAGAAACGCTGCCAGGGATTGGCGCCGTCGATGTCCGCCGCTTCGTAGAGTTCCGGCGAAATGCCGGAGAGTCCGGCCAGATAGAGCAGCATGTTGTTCGAACCGATCGCGCCCCAGAAACCCATGATGAGCAGCGAGGGTTTGGCCCAGTGGTAGTCCGACAGCCACATCGGCGGGGTGAGGCCTTCTTCGGCTGCCGCCATCTCCGGCAGCTTCCAGAAAACGCAGCAGAGGCCGATCAGAGCCATGTTCAGCACCATGATCGTGCCGTCGATGATGGTGGAGTCCCCGATGCCGCGGTCGGCGATACAGTGATATTTCCGCCCGGCGATCAGGAGTTGGTAGAGAAAGGCTCCCCAGCCGACCGCGAGAAAGGCCAGCATCAGAAGGAGAATGAAGCGGCCACTGCCGCCTTTCCCGGCAACTTCCGTCCAGGTCGGCGCCGTCCACCACCAGGCGAAGAGGAGCGGCAGCGAGGAGAAGATCATTCCGAGCCATGCGCTCACGCTGCCGGATTCGCCATCGCGCCAGAGCCGGAGTTTCCGGCGGACCATCCAGAGGAAGATGAGCCCGGTCAGCACCAGCAGACCGATGCCGATCGCATCGCAGGCGGGGCTGATCCGGCGCGCAACCGGTGTCGCGAGGTCGAGCAGCGGTGAGAGTGCGTTGTTGATCGGGCCGTTCAGAGGATTGTAGAGCTTTTTCCACAGGATGTAGGTTGCCACGCCCGCGGTGAAGTAAGGGAAGTAGAAGAGGGTGCGGTAGACCGTCTGCTGCCCGATGGAGCCGAGGATCAGCACGGCGCCGGTGAGCGAAACGAGCAGCAGCGCCATGCCCGAACCGCCGAATCCCAGGATGGCGAGCAGTCCGAAGCTGGTAACCATCACGGCGGTCAGGATCATTGTGACCAGCAGACGTTTCCGGAATTCACCCTTCCGGAAGTCCATGTTCAGCAGCAGCGCGGCGACCAGGCTGCCCGCGACGCCGAACGGAATGCCGATCATCAGGAAGAAGGTGTTGCCGAGGTAGTGCGGAAACTCCGGATCGGAGAAGAGCTTCGTGAAGTTGTCGAACCAGACGAAGCGGATCGGTTCGGAGCGGAAATAGTTGTGCATTTCGAGATTCCAGTCGGTGAACGCCATGTAGATGCTCATGACCAGCGGAATCATCGTGAAGGCCAGAAATCCGAGGATGTTCGGCAGAAGAAAGCCGATCCCGGCGGCGAGATCCTTGATGTCTTTCCTGCTCATTGCCATAATTCTGCTGTCGCCTCCCTGTTTGTCTTCATGGTGTCTGCTCCTTATTTCCGTGTAAAATATTGATGATTTTCCGATCGCATAAATCGGCAGGAGCTTCCGGTTCTCCTGCGTTCACAAAACGGTTTCGGGTAAAACGAAGCCACGTCGCCGCCGCGCTGATTCAGCTGAAGACAGGTACCTTTCGAAAAGAAATTCCGTGCAGATGCCGCGCGGAACGTCAGAGATGGGAGGTCGCCTGCCGTCCTTTTGGTCTGATTCTGTGCGGACCACCACAAGCTCCGGTTTCACCGTCGCCGCAGTTCACCCTGTGAAATGGAAAACTCCTATTTCACATGAAGATCCACACCACCCCCCGGCAGAATCCCATTGCGGGAAGGGCGCCATCGCAGACAGCAGGCAAACGCGACAGCCGGAACCCTTGTTTCAACCGGGAATATGGTTTGATTCAAATTTTAAAAAATTCTATATTTAGAATATACACTGATCCCACTGAAAAATCAACCGGAGTTGACAATTTTTTTTCGAGTTGTCCGGCGGATGCCGGGCTGCCGGGGCGGTGGAGCCCGCCGCCCCGCAGCCTCCCGCTCCTCATTCAACCGTGGAGCCGTCGGATTCCGGTGCGAAGAGCAGCGCCTCCGGATTCCGGGCGAGGGCGAAGCCGAGCGCCTGGTAGCGCAGCTTTCGCAGCTGCCGGAGCCGGATCGTATGACGTCCGGCGGTGAACCGGGTCGGGCGATTCGGCTGACCGCGGTAGGTACAGCCGCCGAAACTGATCCAGCGCGGACCATTTCCCCTGGAGCGGAGCAGACCGTACTCCCGGAACTCCGCGCCGTCGACGCTGGCGGAAATTGCCCACGGCGGTTCCGGCATCCGGATGAACATGTAATATTCTCCTTCCTGCGGCACGTCGATGGTCAGGGTGGTTTCGCCGTCCGTCTGGGACGACGCCTCGCCGTAGATGACGCCGCTGCGGGTGCGGGCGAGCAGAGCCGGATCCCGGCTGGAATCGACGTAGACTGACACCGGCCGGGAGAGCCCGTTCGGAAGCCGTATCAGAAAGGCGCCGGAGTGAAGCCGTGCCGTGTCGATCTTCTCCGGATCAATGGAGACGGTCAGTGCGACCGGTTTCCCGTATTCGATTGTTCCCTGTTCCGGTTCGACTTGGAAGTGACGACTCTCCGCATTGCGGCAGATCCGGAAGGCCGAGCGGAATCCCGGCTGTGATGCGGTCAGCGTCACGGTTTTTCGCGGCCGTTCCGAACCGGAGGGCGAGACGAAGGAGAGGCGGGCGACATCTGTATGGACTGGAACCGGTCGGAACGGCAGGTCGGTGAGCATACCGGGCTGAAATGCGCCGACAGAGGGATTTTTCCCAGTCAGACCGGGAATCTCCATGCCGCTGCCGCTTCCGGGCGCGCCGGGGCGGAGCATGTAGTTGCCGCCCGCGGCGTCGACAAACTCCGGCTTTGCGTCGATGCCGTGCTTCTCCTGATTGCGTTCGCCGCGATACCCTTCCAGCGGCCGGAACCCGGGGCGGCTGCTGTAGAGAAGATCGCCGTCGAAATCGCTTCTCCCTTTGGCGAGGAGGTTTTCCAGCAGGTTGCCGGTCACGTCGAAGAGGTTGTTGCGGCCGACTCCCTTGAGGAGATTGCTCTGCGTCTTCCACTCCGTTGCGCTGCCGCCGTAATCGGAGGCGGCGTTCCAGTCGCCGGTGATCGTGTTGTGAAAGAAGAAGAGCCGTCCGGTCCCCGCAACGGAATAACCGTTCTTGAGGCCGCAGTTGGTCAGCCCGTAGACATCTCCCGGCTCACAGAAGAGGTTGCCGACCAGATAGGAGGGGCCGGAGAGACAGGGGGCGGTACTGACGCCGCAGAGCATTCCTTCGGTCTTGTTGTAGAGAAAACGGCAGTTCATCTGCCCTCCGTCAAGTTCCATGCCATCATCGTTGCCGAAGGCGAAATAGTTCCCGACGATCTCGGCGTCGCGGCAGACGCTGCCGTAGAGAGAGCCGTTCGCCCAGCCCTCAACCGCGTCGTTCCAGCGCCGGGCGTCGCTGCCGATGAAGTCGTTGTAACGGAGCGTCACCTGTTCCGCGTCTCCGACGAAGATGCCGTTGGGGCCGGCCGGATGGCTGTGAAACCAGCTGTTCGCCGTGCCGCGCGGATCGTGGATGTAGCAGCGTTCCACCCGGATGTCGCGGCCGCCGAGGATACGGATTCCCGCATCATTGTTGATGACCCTGTTTTCAGCGTCGTAGAACTTGCCGTCGCGTTTCACCCGCATGGTGCCGATCCGGCCGAATCCGGCGATGTCGCAGTTCAGCACGGCGATGTTTGAAGCCTGCGAGAGGTGGATGCCGTTGATCTGGCCGCCGCGGATGGTGAGGTTCTCGAACACCAGATATGAGGCGCCGTCCACCAGGATGACCTCCCGGTTCCGGTTGCCGCCGTCGAGGACAGTGCCGGGCTTCGCGGTGTAGCGGATGTAGCCGGAAGGAGTACCGGACTCCCGGATTACCAGCGGCAGCGGAGTCTCCGGACCGAGTTCGATGGTGCGGGCGATCGGAATTTCCGGGGAACGGGTACGGAATTTCCGCTCGATGGTTTCCCGTTTCCCGTTGTCGTTGACGGTCAGGCGCAGTTCATAATCGCTCCCTTCGGCGAGTTTGAGCAGACTGCCGCGGGCGACGTGCTCCTCCGGAATGTACACGAGATCGAGCGCGGGCTGCCAGACGGTTTCTCCGGCCCGGCGGAAATCGAGCTTTGCGGAAAAGTTTCCCTCCGCTTGAGCCATGCAGTTGTTGAGGTAGATGCCGCATACCTCGAAGCCGGGAACCAGCTCGACCCGTGGTCGGTTGGAACTGCGCACCGCCTCCCGCTGCGTCTGGAGCTTGAGATCGAGAAATTCGATGACGGTGCCGACGTTATCCTCGGAAAGAATCGGGCGGCAGAGCAGTTCCACCCGGTCCGCCTCGCGGGGCGTGAATTTCACTTCCAGACGGGATTCCGGCGCGATGTTCCGCCTGGAGTCGAACCGACGGAGCTCCCTGTTGCCTTTGAAAAGTTTGACGGTGAGGCAGGCGACGCCGCCGCGGGAGCTCTTGACGGTGGCGCTGAAGATCCGGGATACCTCCGTCGGGAGGCCGTGAACGGGTTTGACGATCGCTCCGTAGAAATTGTCTTTGACTGCGATCCGGGTCCGGATGCCGCCGGGAACCGCTTCCGCCGGACATTCGGCCGGATTGAGGTTGATCCATCCGTCGGGCAGAGTGACGGCGACCGGCGTGAGGCGCAGTTCGCGGAACGTTGCGGATTTCCCGGAGAGTTCGGCGGAAAGCTTCGTCCGGCAGTGGACGCTGAAGGCGTCGGCCTCCGCCGGATCGAAATTCACCGCCAGCAGTTGTTGGTTCGTGTTGTTGAGCGACGAGTTGACCCGTTTGATCTCTTTTCCGTTCCGGAAAAGTTTGACGGAGAGATACGCCGTTTTCGGCCGGTCGGCCTGAATGGCGGCGGCGAAACGCAGCCGAACCCCTTTGGGTGGATTCTTTACAAGCTGTTCCAGCGAGGAATCCAGCGCATCGGCGCGGCGGATCTGCATCGTGATCCCCGCCGGCGGCGCGGCCTTGAGTTCAACCGCTCCGGTGGTCTCGCGCCATCCGGCGGGGACTCCGGCGTTGAACCGGTTGAAATCGGCATTGACAAGTTCCGCGGCGGAGAGCGGCAGCGCCGCGAGAATGGTGAGAAACAGCGACAGCTTCATGATTCCGCTCTCCTGTCATTTGTAATCATCGTGCCAGAAATAGTTGCCGTCGGCGCTGCGGTTGGAGCCGCTGCCGCAGCCCATCAGCTCCGCATGCGGTTTGGAATCGACATGGAGATCGACGTACAGGATGTTTCCGGACTCTCTGTGGCGGCGGCTGATCTCCTGTTGCTGCAAAATCGTATAGGTTGAATTTGTGATGGAGCCGTCAAAGTTTTCCCGGGAGTTGTCGGCCGCCAGCAGGCGGATGGAGGGGCGTTTCACCTTGCGGAAGACATGCCATCTTGCGGCGCTGGCATTCGTCTTGTTGGAAACTTTTGCTGTCGAGACCAGATAGAGGTTGAAAAAGTAGCTGGCGTTGAGCAGTTCGCTGCCGCGAATGCTCTTGGGAATGATCTCTTCATCCTTCCCATAGTACCGGCCCGTTGGACAAACGGCGATTTTGGGCGTCCGGAACCGGTTTCCCAGATCACCGCCGTTGGTTACGCTGTCGTCGACCGTCCCGCCGATGTAGGGGACAAGCGTTCTGTTTGCCCAGGAGGAGTGTGCCGGGCCATAGACATATTTGAAAAGAGAGCCTGCCGCCTGATAGTACATGGTAAGCGAACCGTTGTTGTCGTCGGCATAGGCGTTGCTGGCCAGACCCAGCTGCTTGAGATTGGTGAGGCAGGCGGTCCGCTGCGCGGTTGCCCGCGCCTTGTTCAATGCCGGAAGCAGCATGGCCGCCAGAATTGCAATGATTGCAATTACTACAAGAAGTTCAATTAAGGTGAATGAAGTTTTCTCTGAATTGTTTCGACGGATACTTTTTTTCATTGCAACCTCCATGGATGAATTTGATAGTCGGAACTGTTAAGGATGTTTCCCATTTTCAAATCGGCCTCCGGTTTCAGCGCCTCCATCACGGTGCGGATGGCGGCCGCCAGCCTTTTTGCCGCCGGGCCGGGCGGTTCGTCGGAGGCGATGATGCGGCTGATGCCGTTGTGGAGCACGGTGGAAATGGTGGGAGAATCGACGTTGTATTCCGCGGAGACGGTTTGCATCTCTTCCAGAAAAATCCGGTCACGGGGATCGGATTGATCGATGCTTGCCAGTGCGGAGGAGATTCGGATCGGAATGCCGTAACACTGGCTCCCGATGTAATTCTGAACCCGTTTGCTGAGCAGGAAATGAATATATTTGCGGATCAGATTTTTATCGGCACACTCTTTGCGGACGCAGAGGAGATCGGTTGCCTGTGCCGTCAGCCGGGTGCCGCCGGGCAGCAGTGGCAGCGGAACCGTTCCCCAGGCATTGAAGGATCTGCCGCGTCCGAGACTGTAGAATTCCCGGTCCGCCACCAGCAGGGCATGGGTTCCCTGCCAGAAGGAGGCTGGCGGCGCATCCGGTTCTTCCGCTCCGGGGGCCTGCAGGGTGCGCCGCAGCTCCTGGAGCAGGGTGATGGCGTGAATGGTCTCCGGGGAGTCGATGCAGACCTGGTAGGTCCCGTCCGGCCGTCGGGAGATCAGTTTCCCGCCGGAGCGAAACAGAAAATTCATCCAGAAAAAGGTGTCGTCGCTGTAATTTAAAACCTTGTCGGCACAGAACCGTTGACGCAGTTTCCGGATATACTCCAGGAAGCACTCCCATGACCAGTCGTGGGCCGGATCGGGAAGGCCGCACTGTGCGAGCATCTCCCGGTTGTAGAAGACCACCCGGGGCGAGAAGATGAAGGGAATGCCGAATACCCGCCCGTCCGGTTCGCGGAATTCGCGGAACGGAAACTGAAAAAAAATGGTTTCGTCATGGATCCCTTCCGGGAGATAGGGGGAGAGGTCGAGATATTCATCCCGGTGCTCCTGCAGGTAGAGGGTGACCCGCAATTCGAACATCCCGCGGTAAAAGTTGTGCGCAAGCCGGAGTTCCGGGAGTTCTTCCGCCAGCAGGTCGGCGAATCCCTTTTGCCAGGGGAGGAAAATTCCTTTTTTCAGAATCACCATATGGTTGCGGATCAACCGGTGTTCCCAGCCCGGACAAACGTAGGTGCCGCGCCGCGAAACGCATTCGACGATCCCGTCCTGCTCCAGGGAGGAGACTGCGTGTTGCACCAGCAGAAACGACGCCCCCACCTCCGCGGCGATATCCCGGGCGCCGGGGAGTTGCGATCTGGGAGGAAAACGGCCGGATTCGATCCCGTCCAGCAGAAATTCCCGCACCTGTGAGAGCTTGTCTTTCAATTTGCGCTTTCCCTGAATGATTCCGGATTTCTTCTATCTATAATTATGGCACATTTTTCTGGCTATGTCAAGAGTTTTTCTTGGTTTTTTTGAAAAAAGTGAAGGGAAAACGTCATTGCAGATCACTTTTCAGGAGAAAGAGCCCCCGTCGTCCGCTGCTCACAGGACTCCTCAGCCAGAAGAAAATTTCTTTTTTTTTACAAAATCACTTGACTTTTTACTGAAATTGAATCATAATATATGCCGAACATGATATATATCAATTACGGTATATGTAATATCCGGAGGTCGTATCGGTGGCAAAGTATCAGGAAATCTGCGAGATTCTCACCACCCGGATCCGGCACGGGGAGTATCCGGGCAATCAGCTGCCGAATCTCCGCCGGCTGGCGGAGGACATGGGGGTCAGTTACCTCACCGCCCGGCAGGCGGTCAATCTGCTGAAGACACAGGGGATTCTCGCCAGCGATCCTTCCGGCAGAAAGACGCTGGTCAAAACCGCACAGGGACTCCGCCCCCGGGTGGCGCTGCTCACGCCGTTCTGGCACATCAGCGAATGGCATCTGGCCATCCGCCGGGTCGTGCTGGAGCTGGGCGGGCAGCTCAAGGTGTTCGCCTGCACCACCAGCACCGACACCACCATCGACGATGCGCTCAACGGCAGGTTCGACCTGATTTTCATCCAGCTCCCGGAGACGCCGCCGCCGCGGCTGCTCGAACGGATGAGCAAGTGCTGTGACAAGATCGTCACGATGTTTCAGGATTACACCGCTTACGGGATCCGTTCGCTGCAGGGGGCGAAACTCTCCTCGGTCGACGTGATGATGCAGAAACTGTTTGAACGGGGCCACCGGAGCATCGACTACATTCAGATTCTCTCCTCGGCGTATTCCCGGGATCTTGCGTTGCGGCACGAGCACTGGCAGAACTTTCTCGACGCGCACGGCATGCAGGGGCGTGCCCATACCCGCAGCGTTCCGGATTACTCGGAAAAACAGTTCTGCGCGGTTGAACTCTGCCGCGACCTCCTGGCGCACAATCCGCTGCCCGACGCCTTCTTCTGCGCGACGGTGCCGGTTGCGGTCGGAATGTACCGCGCCTGTTTCGAGGCGGGCATCCGAATCGGCCGGGATGTTTCGGTTTTCTCCTTCGGCGGCACGCAGGAGGCGCGGCTGATGACCCCCGCGCTCGCCACGGTGCGGAATCCGGAGGTGGAGGAACTGATCCGCGAACTGGTGCTTCAATACTGTCCCGGCGGGCGCCGGAACGAAAGGCTGCTGTATCAATCCGAAGAGATCGAACTTTTTGAAGGAGAATCTTTGATGGAAAGGGTGACGAAATGAAAAGGAGATTGTCCCGCAATTTTACTCTGATCGAACTCCTCGTGGTGATTGCGATCATCGCGATTCTGGCCTCGATGCTGCTGCCGGCGCTGAACAAGGCGCGGGAGCGGGCGAAGACCGCCAGCTGCGCCAATGAACTCAAGCAGCTGGGGACCACGATGGCGCTCTACATGGGCGACTACGACGTGTTCGTGCCCGGATATGACACGGTGGATAAAAACTGGTGGACCTGGCGGCTGATGCGCGGCAAATATGCGACCGGTTCGCGTTTTCTCTGCCCCGGCTACGTGCAGGACGGCTCCGACTGGACCCGGAGCAAGATCGCGCTGTGGGACGATGCCGATCCGGAGACCTCCGCCGGAGACAGCCCTTACAAATACTCCTGTTACGGCTACAATGCCCGCTTTCTCGGCGGTGCGGACTCCTCGAGTCCGCCGAAGAAGAATGTCCGTTCGCCTTCGAAGACGTTGATGCTGGCCGACTGCTACGACGAGGCCAACCGCGCTGTCGGGCGGGACATCGGCAACTCGCTGCTCTCGCACTGGACTCCCAACGACAACGGGAAACCGTGGTTTCTGCACAACGGCAAGACGACGGCGAACGTCACCTTCTGCGACGGCAGTGTGCGCAATTTCGTCGGTGTGTATGAGATGCCGCTGGCGCGGCCGCCGTTCGTCTGGACCAGCAACTCCAACAACCAGTGGGATTCCAAACTTTAAGAGGCGGACGGGATTCGGAAATGATGAAAAAAGGTATTTACGCTGTATTTTTGCTGCTGACGGCATTTTTTGCCGCGGCCGAAACGACTCCTCTGCCGGAAAAGACGAGTGTCACCGCGCCGCTGTTTCAATTTGACGACGGGGAACGCTGGGTGGTCGAGTCCTACGGCGGCGAGACGGTGCTGACGCCCGGGGATTCCGGGCTGGAGGTGAATGGGCAGGGGCACACCATCCGCATCCGCAACCGGAAATTCCAGCTGTTGCGCTACCATTCGCTGACCGGTTTCTCGCTGAAACTGCGGATTTCGGAGGGAAAAGGAAACGTCATTCCGGTCTGGAAGGGGGCGGACGGCAAGCTGGTGCGCCTCGCTCCGCGCCCGTTTGCTCCGGGGAGTGCCACGCTCCGCTGGGAGGAGGGGCCGGGAAACTCCCCCGCGCCCGGCGCCTGGTTCGATCACTGGGAGATCCGGCCGGAGTCCGACCGGATTCATCTGGTGATGCGGAATTCCGACATGACCCGCCTGATTCCGCCGCTTGAGGCGGTTGAAATCGATTTCCCATGGTTTCAGAGGACGCTGGAGCCGCCGCGCTTTCAACTGATCAACCGTTCCGGTGAGACACTGCGGATCCGGCTCGGCGTGACGCTGACCGACTTCTTCGGACGCACGCTGCGGAATGAGGCGCCTATCGTGCTGGAACCGTTCGGAACCGCCTCCCTGCTCTTTCCGGAAAAACTTCCGGCATGGGGCGTCTGGGAGGTGCGGTTCCGGCTGGAAATCCCCGGCCGGCCGGTTCGTGAGAGCGTCTCCTCCTTTGTCGCGATGACGCCGGCGGGACCGACGCCCGGAGAACCGGCCGGATTCCTCTTCGGCGTCTGTTCGCATGCCCAGACCTGGAGTTACCGGGAGCAGGAGCGCGAAATCGAAGCCGCCGCGCTCTGCGGCGCGAAAATCTTCCGCGACTCGGTGGAGTGGGCCGGGCTGGAACCGCAGCCGGGAAAGTGGAATTTCACGGTGTTCGACCGCATCGTCGAACTGCTGGCGAAACAGAACATGCAGCTGCAGGGGATGTTCGCCTTCACCGCGCGCCATGCGGCGGCCCCGGAGACGGTTCGCTCCGCTCGCTCCATGCTCGACTGGGCCCGCTCGGCGCCGTCGCCTGCCGCCTGGCGCAACTATGTCGCGACGATGGCGGCGCGTTACCGTGGCCGGGTCCGGTTCTGGGAGGTGTGGAACGAGCCGGATATCGACACCTTCGCCCGTTTCGACGCGGAAACTTACGGCGAACTGCTCCGCGCCGCGTCGGAGGAGATTCGCAGGGCGGATCCCAAAGCCCGCGTGCTGACCGCCGGATTCGCCACGCTCCGGAAACATCGCCGGATCCGCGATCCCCGGTTTCAGGAGAAGGTGCTGCGCAGCTGTGCCGGTGCGTTCGACATCCACGCCTACCACGAACACGGCCTCTTTCCGGTCTACCGCGACGTGATCGACAACCGTTTTCTGCCGCTGCGCCGGGCGGTCGGCACGACGGTGCCCTGGTACGCCAACGAAACCGCCGTTACCGTGCTCAACAACGACCGGCGGCTTCAGGCGGTCACCCTGTTTCAGAAACTTCTCTTCGCGTGGTCGCGCGGTTCGATCGGCTACAACTGGTACGATTTGCGCAATGACGGATTCAATCCGGGCGACGGCGAGCACAACTACGGGATGCTCACGCACGACTTTCGGCCGAAATTCGTCTACGGGGTCTACAATACGCTTGCCGCGAATTTCGGAAAAGCCCGTTTTGAAGCGGATCTTTCGCGGAACGGCACCACTCTCTACCGGTTCCGCGACGGGAATACGCTGCTGCTGCCGTGCTGGCATGAGGCGGGAACCGGTTTCGGCGAACTGATCCGGACCGATGCCGCGTCGGCGGAGTGGATCGACCTCATGAACAACGTCCACCCGCTTGCGATCTGTGACGGCGTGCTCTATCTGCCGCCGCAGAAGTGGCCGGTGATTCTGAAACTGCGCAACGCCACCCGGGCGGAGTACATCGGAAATCTCTTCGACCTCGAACTGCCGCCGGTACTGGTGCCGGGGCGGCCTACGCCGGTGACGGCGACCTTTCGCAATCCGCTCAAACGGACGCTGGAGGTGCGCCTTGTGCCGCTCGCCGGGAGCCGGTTGACGTGGAAGGAGGGGGGAACTCTCCGGCTCGCGCCGGAGAGTTCCCGTCAGGTCGCCGGAACGCTGGAACTTCCCGCCGGTCCGGCCGGAATGTTTCAGCTGGATACATCGATTCCCGGCTGGAAAGGGGAGATCGAACTTGCCGCCACGGCGGGGAAGGGGATTCCGTTCGACCACGAGTTCCGGCGGGAGGCGGATTTCGTGCTCGACCGGGCGGAGCAGGTGGTAGGGCTGCACGAGGCGGATCCGGGCAGACGTGATCTCCACTGGCGCGGCCCGGAGGACCTCAGTGTCCAGGCCTGGCTCGGCGTGAGCGAACACGACCTGCTGCTGAAGGTGGTGGTGACCGACGACCGCAATCCGCTGGACATTGCGGAAACCGGCCATCTGGACCATCTCATTGCCCGCGCGATCTCCGGCGGCGCCGATCCGCTTGCGGTCTACTGGGTGGCCGGTTCGAGCCTGCCGAAAAGTTAACCCCGATGTGAAAAGCGGCGATGAAGCATCGCCGCTTTCAAATGATTCCGGGTGCGATGTTTTTCAGGGCGTTCCCGCCAAAAGTTCCGCCGCGTCTCGGGTGAAGCCGTTTCGGGAGCGTTAAAACGCACCTTCGCGTCAGAACTCAAAGTCATCGACGTTGCTTCCGGCGGTGTCGCTCTTTTAGCGGACTAGCTCGAAATAGATGGTTTTCGCCGTGTGGTCAATCGCGAAACTGTCCCGACTGGAATCATGAGTGACGGTTAATTCGCCTTCCCGCTGCCCGGTCAGGGGATTCAGCCGATAGACGCTGAGCGGTCCCACGACGCTCCGGTCGAGCGTGATTCTGGCGTTGAGCGGTTCGGTGATAACGACTCCGCTGGTCCCCCAGCGCGTCATCACATTATTCTCAATCACGGTGTCGTGATTGCGGGAGTTGCCGACGAGGCAGAGCAGAAGCCGGTTGGATTGCGCAATCGGCTTGCCGTCGAGGCTCGACAGTGTCAATGTGCCGAATTCTGAGGTGCTCTCGATCAGCACATCTTGCAAACGGCGTTTCCCGTTGTCCAGTTTGTTCAGGGCACCGACTGCCATTTTTGTGCGCGTTGTATCCACCAGCAAGAGGCCGTCCTGCGGAAAGCGGCGCAATTCTCCAGTGTCATTTTCGATGTAATCGTCCGCGATCTTCCCGATAATCTTACTCCAATCCGGTTGGGGCGGCGCGTCTCTTTCCACGGTGTTCTCAATGCGGTAAAGTCCGGCCAGCCCGGAATATTTGCTGCTGGTCAGCATGTTGTGGTCTGTTATGGAATAGAGCTGCTCCGGTGTGTAGCGTATGGTCAGCTTTTTTGTTCCGGGAGCGATATCGCCGCGGCGGAACGCCAATGCGCAAGCCTGCGTCAGCCCCCAGGTCGAGGGGTCGGTCTGCTGCGAATGCGGCATAATTCCCGGGTTTTTCCGAAACCGCTCCCACAGTCCGCAGTCGAACGAGCCGGTCGAACAGAAGAAAAGCAGCGCGTCATGTCCCTGGAAGAGACTGTAAGCCGTACAGAGGGGCAGCCCTTCGCTCCGATAGTCGTTGGGAAAACAGAAGTTCCACTCCCCGGCCACGATCGGCTTTCCCTTCAGCTTGAAGTTGTTCAGCCGCCGGGTCATCGGATAACTTTTCGCCGGGGTTCTCACGATGCATTCGTTGTTCAGCGGAATCGCATTCTGATCGGCGTAACTGGAGTACCCGAAATAGAAGTGATCGTTGGTGAAATCCATCCTCTCCGCCACTGCAAGATCGGCCGGAACCCAGATGTTGTTGTTTCCGCAGATCGGCGACCGGATCCCCAGCCCGCGCAGAAAGGCATACATGTCGTCGAGGTGTTCTTTCTGAACTTCCGCCAGGAATTCGATGCGTTTGGCATCGTTGCCTGCGGCAAGCTCGCCCGGAATTTGCGGCGCATTCTGATTGCGCCATTTCTGCCAGCGTGCGTTGAGCTGGTCGTAGTATGGCCCGAGCCGCTTTTTGAGATCGGAGACGACCAGACCCGGCAGGCTGTTCTCATTGATGATTTCATACATCGCAATGGCGGGGTCTGCGGCGATGGTCATTCCCGTGTAGGGATTGACGCGGTCGAACAGCTCGGTCAGGAATCGCTTTGTGGTGGCGACCAGTTCCGGGTCGAATTGCGATGCGGCCCTTTCGTCGGGGCGAAACGGGCGTTGTAGGAGCGCTTCGTACCACAGGCCGTTGTTACAGTCCAAATAAACGTAGATCCCGTTGCGGCGGCAGGCGGCGAGCAGATAATGGAAACGGTCGAGTGATTCCGGATCGATCTTCCCGTCTTTGCGCAGCATCCAGTGCGGCCCCAGATAGGATTTGTAGGGCGTTGCGATAAGGTGCATGCGGATCAGGTTGACGCCCTGCTTCGCCATGTTGCGCACGATGGAATCGGCGTCCTCATGGGACGGATAGAGCGCGGCGGCGCCAAAGTTGGTTCCCCAGAACCGGACCTCTTCCTCCGGACGGCCGGCAAAGACGAATTTGCCCTTTGAGTTGACCTGGAGAGGCCCGTATTTTCCGGCGGGGGCGTCGTTTAAGGCCGAGAGATCGAGTGCCGAATTGTTCTTGATGGTGTCATTCCAAGGCAGCGGGCATTCAAACCAGTCGGCGGTCGAAACCTCTTTATGCGCCTGCGGAACCTTGAAGATCGAAATGAATCCGCGTCGGATGTCGTCCGGAAATGCGCCGGTGCGCATGGCGGTGATCGCCACGACAATCGGAACGCTGCCGCCGTCGTTGGCCAGAATGCGCAGCGATTGCAGGTCGGAACCGGGACGCGGATTGTTCCACATCATGTGGTAGAGCGACGCATCGCCGACGCCGTTGCGGCCGGAAATCGCAATGCGGGCCTCCGGAACCCGTGCGCTTCCCGCCCAGTCGGCCACTTCGACCATGCTGCGTACCGGAATCTGGACGGTTTTCCCGTCGGCATAGGTCAGTTCATAAGAGAACGCCTCGGTCCCCTTGGGCAGTCCCCACGCAACCGCATGGAGAAAGTCAAGGCGCTCAATTTTTACGCCGCGCAGATCAAGTTTCTCCGATTGTACCGGAAAGGTGGTCAATTGTTGTTTGCCGCGCAAAATCACCGCCTTCCCGGTGAGCTGGAACGGGATTGCGGCGCTGGTGATCCGGCCGGGCTTCAAAAAGGATAAATCGTTGATCCCCTGATCCGTCCAGCCGCCCCGGCCATTGCCGGGGATGCCGTCGTCGGCGTAGGTGCGGTTGGCGATGTTGTCCAACGGCAGCATTAGAAATTCGTGGTCCCCCTGCCGGATCTTACTTTTGACGCGCAACGTGACGTTGAATTTCGCGCCGCGTTTCGCGTCATATCGGGGGCTGAACCAAAGGTAGCCGCGCTGGTCATTCGGCTCGTGGCGGAAATCACGCAGCGTGACCGGGCAGGAGGAGCCGTTGGTATCGATTTCCACCGCACCGGCCAGGGCCTGCAGCGTGATGCGCCCATCTTTCGGTGTGAGGTCGGGCGATTTGGACGGAATGCCGCGAAGCGCCGTGGCGGGCAGGCAGACGCGAAAGATCAGGTGCGTCACCGACAGGCCGGGGCGGATTTTCGCCTGATAGCGGATTTCCGCCTCGGTATCGGAGAGATTTTTAATCGACTGGCGATACCATTCGATGCTCTTGTTGCCTGCATATTCCCGTACCTGCACCCCGTCACTGGTTTCATTTTTCTTCAAAGAGGCGGAGTCTTCATTTTCCCACTGCTGCTTGCCGTCGATGCCGCGAAGACCGACAATCAGATTGCCGGCTCCAACCATCGTTTCGCCATCAAAGCGGAAATCGGTTTTCCCATGTCTGTTATAGGTGGCTTCGCCGTGTGTTGTGAACGCGGCGAGCAATAAGGCCGCCGTTGGAATAAGGCGAAGAATTTTTCTGCTGGTTTTCATTGTTGTCCTTCCGTTTCATTTGCGCAGATGCAGGAAACCTCTCCTCCCGCCCTTTCCGGGTGGAGAAGGGAATGATGTTTTCTTTCAGTAATTCCGATCCCCGAAAGAGTAAGAGGCGGACGGCAGGTAGCTGCAGATCCTTGCTTCCCGGAGGAAGGTGTTTGCGATATCCTTCGCGGCTGTCGTTTCGCTTCCGGTCGGAGCCTTAAGCGTGGAGGCGTGCCCGTCAAGCCAGGCTGTATTGCAACTGGTGTTGCCGTTGTGGCGCGGTGCGATGCCTTCGTTGGACGTGACGCCGACAATGGTATCGGAACCATTGCCTAAGGCGGCGCTGTTCCATCCGCTGTCTGCGATCATCAGGGATTTGGACAGGCTTTTGAATCGGCCGTCATTGATTCTTACCGGGAATTTCGGCATCAGCAGGGTGCCGTTGATTCCATAGGTGACACCATAGATCCAACTGTCATGACCGCTGTTGTTTTTGGTCGGGGTTGTATTGATTATTTTGACAAAATAGTTCTCCAGGTTCGAGGACGGGCAGATCATCAGTTTATTGCCGATATAATTGTTGCGATAAAGGATTCCGGCAGTCAGCGGAGTCGAGTAGTCGCAGTTCTTTCTCGGAGGCAGGAACGATTTGAAGTCTCCGGCATAAATTTGCAGCCCTTGCGCATATTGGCGCAGGTTGCTGGCGCAACTGGCGGTTTTGCTCCTGTCCCGGGCCTTGTTCAATGCGGGGAGCAACATTGCCGCCAGGATTGCGATGATGGCGATTACAATGAGCAATTCTATCAACGTGAAATATTGTTGTTTTTTCATCACGAGACTCCTTATTTTACGTTTCTGCCTGATTACCTGAATCCGTGAATTTTTGTTGATGTATTTTTCATTCGGATTCAAATGTTGATTTTTGCCGGATTTCCCGGTGTTTTTTGTTCTGATTTCCGATCCTGATTCCGCTGATTTTCCGATTCATCGCCATGTATTGTCGATTTCACGAAAAAAACGCTTTAAATGATTCGAAAATCCCGATTTTTGGGCATAGTCATCTACAGATGTTCTAAATCACCTCCATTTCATATCCAATTTAGGTTGCTTTATTGTTCAACATCGTGCATACAAATCCTTAAAAATCCGGTAATGCGGATTACCGCGACCGAATGAGAGCCAAATATATCCAGCGTGTTTCACCACCTTGCAGGCGATATAGATTAAGTCCTGCATCACGGAGCGCAACCGGCGGCGGGCCACCTTATATTCCCGATGAAGCAACTGCGGCTTGTTCAGAAAACGTTGTCCCATGATCCGCAAACAATTGAACGCTAAGGCCGCAATATTTAAGATCAAGGCATTCGTCGCAAACTTGCCGCTCGGCAGTTTTTCAATGTTCATATCAGTCTTCAGCTCACTGTGGAACTGTTCACTGGTTCCGTGATCGTGATATCCCGCGATACATTCTTCTTCCGTGCAATCAATATTTGTCCACCATGAATCAATTTCGATTTCCGGAAACAGGAAAACTTCCCCGGTTTTCGCATTGGTCAGGCGTTCGGTCGCGGCAACCACCATCGTCATGGTTCCCCGCATGGATTCTTCTTCCGACTCGAACAGTTCAGCCGACTTGTCGACAGGAACATTTCCCCATGAATAATGCCAGACATTTTTTCCATCACGGGACGGCTGTTTTTCACCATACTGTTTCCCAAGTTCCAAATAACGCTCCCGAGGCTCCTTGCGATGGTTGCGTTTCACGATGAATTTCACCCCGTATTCATCCAGAACTTTGATGAATTTCCGGTCGTCGTGACCGGAATCAACCCGGACAACGATTTGTCGGAGATCAATTTTCAACGCTTTCACCTGTTCCAAGCAGCGCCGGAGAAATTCCACCGCTCCATTCTCGCTGTGCTGACTGCCAATCCGCAATTCATTGGCGAGCATATAGCCCTCGCTCCCGAGATAGGCGAAGATTGGCGCGTATCCATCAATTTGATGATAGGTTCGGGCAATCCCCTCTTTCTTGCAGCCGGGATTCAGCAATGCGGCAACGTCGATATCCAGCGGAATCAATTTGTGTTTTCCGATTTTTACCGTTCCAAACGATTCGACCTTGCGCAGAAGATCGCGCATAGCATAATCCAACAACGTCTGCCGGGAATTGAGCTTCGCGATTAAATCCAGACGTTGACGCAAGGTCTCTTCAGACGGAACACGTTCCAGTTCCAGCGCAAGCCAAAACGCCAACTCATCCCGGAACAACTCGATATCGGCAAAATCAGTGCGCGCAAGCGTGAACAGCCCGACCACCGATTTGATGATTCCGCTGTTGGATATCCAACCTTTTTTGATGCGATCCGTTGTCATTTTAGCCACACGTGCCAATCCGCGATTGTCTTTCAGCAAGGCTCCAACCATGGCGATACCGCCAGTGGCTATAATATCTTCCTTGCTTTGAGTTATTTTAAACCGAGTCGCCATTCATTTCACCCGTCGGGTTGAGTTTATCCATGTCTCGAAACACATACATAATATACTGCGACTCAACATCTTTTTCTTCTATTTTATCGTCGATTTCACCAATTATTTCACGGATTCAGGTTAAGGTAAATTTTGCACATTTCTGTGTCTGGCCGCCGGATTGCGGTGCTGTTGTCGCAAAATGTTTTTTCATGGCATCCCTTTCGGTGTTTCAGTGTCCGGCGTCGTTGCCGTGTCATGATAACATTATACCACACAATCCCGATTTCCGGAATGACTAAAAAAAACAAAAAAATATCTTTTTGTGATATTTTGAGCTGTTTCTCCTTGTCGAATGCAGAAAAGGCACTTCCCGGCGGCGGATTCTTGTCAGATTTCAGGATGACCGTAGAGCTCCTTGAACCGGTGCGGCGGCATCCCCGTGTGCTTCTTGAAGAAGCGTGAGAAGTAGAATTCGTTGGAGAATCCCAGCTCGAAGGCGACTTCGCGCACCCGGTAGTTGCCGCGAAGAAGCAGATTGCCGGCCCGGTTGAGCACCGCCTGGGTCAGGAGCTCCTTGGGGGTGATGCCGGTGGCGGCGGTGAACTTCCGGGTGAAGGTTTCCCGGCGGGTTTTCCGCAGGGCGGCGAGCTCCTCCACCGTGGTGGCGGCGGTGCAGTGGTTCTGGATGTAGTCCAGTTCCGGCTGGAACTCCGCAAAGCGGGTGACGAACTCCAGCTCTTCGCCGCTGCCGTCGCCGAGCAGAAAGGTGATGAACTCCTGGGTGACGCAGCGGAGGCGTGAAGCGGCCACATAGAGGCTCGGGGTGTCGAACGCTCTTTCCGCCTGCGCAAGCCAGCCCGGATCTTCAATTTCCCGTACCGCATGGGTCCGCGAAAAGAGATCCACCCCTTCGACGACCTCGATGGTGAACTGAATCGAGAGGAAACGAAGATCCTCGCTCAGCCGGACTCCCGCCGGATGGTAGATCGGGATGAAGTAGGCGAAGCCGGGGCGCAGTTCGTACTCCTTCTCTCCGTCACGGATGTAACAGGAGGGGCCCTCCGGATTGGCGATGGGGAGGAAGAACCGGTTGAACGGCAGCGCCGTGATCTCTCCCCGCGCCCGCGGAAAAACGCCGCGGGCGAAGTGCCGGATCTGCAGTTGCATCCGGTTGGCGGCATACATGACCCGGTTGCGGTTGACGATGGTGGTATTCTTTTCCATGAGGAAGAATATAATTCCGTTTTTTCTCTTTTCCATCACAAAAGTATAATTCTTTGATTTTTTTATGCATTCAGTTTTCCGGAAAAATATGGTATACTATAGGAAAAGAAGCAATCACACAGGAGGTGTACGATGCCTTATGCCGCTTTCGAACAGGACAGAACCTATCTGACGGAGAAATTCCGTCATCCGGTCTTCGATCCCGCCACCGGTGTGGAGAACTCCGTTTTGAAGGAGCAGATCCGGGCGATGGCGGAGGAGCTCAAAGATCTGCCGCACCCGGTGGTGAAGGGGCGCTGTTTCGAACATGTCTGCCGGAATATGCTGATCGACGTGAATCCGCACGACTGGTTCCCCGGCTTCGGCTGTTACAACCGCGACGACCGGCCGCTTTCGCCGCTGAACTTCCGCTGGGCGCATGAGGCGAAGGAACGTTTCTTCCCGGAGAGCAACCGCCTGATGGAAGAGCGAAACGCGGCGGGACTCCATCTGATGTGGATCGACTTCGACCATTCGGTGCCTGACTGGGACGCGGTCTTCACGCTCGGCTTCCCCGGACTGCGCGACCGTGCCCGCCGTTACCGGGCCGAACGGGAGAAAAACGGCACCCTCGACGCCGCGGCGGCCGCCTATTTCGAAGGGCTGGAGATCACGATCAACGCCGTGCTGGAGTGCCTCGGCCGCTTCATCGACTATGCCCGGAGCCATCACGCCGGCAATCCCCGCATTGAGGCGGAGATCGAATGTCTGGAGCAGCTCCGCACCGGCGCGCCGCGCAACATCTACGAAGCGCTCCAGATCATCTATCTGGACTTCATGTTCAGCGAACACATCGACCGGCTGCAGGTGCGTTCGCTCGGCAACCTCGACCGCATGCTCGGGCCGTACTACGAACGCGACCTGCGCGAAGGACGCTTCACCGAGGCGCAGATCCGGGAGTTCTTCGCCTGCTTCCTGATGCAGTGGGCGTCGATCAACAACTACTGGGGGCACCCCTTCTACCTCGGCGGAACCCGGGCGGACGGCGGCAGTGAAATCAACGTGCTCTCCTATCTCATTCTCGATGTGTTCGACCAGCTTGCGATTCCGACGCCGAAGATTCAGATCAAGCTTGCCCGCAACACCCCGGTCGAATTCCTGAACAAGGCGCTGGATATGATCCGGCGCGGCCATAACAGTCTGGTGTTCGTCTGCGAGGAGGGCATCCGCCGCATGATGATGGGGGAGGGGTATCCGGAGGAGCTTGCCCGCACCTGCGACATCCGCGGCTGTTACGAACCCGCGCCGCGCGCGCTCGGCAACATCACCGGCGCCGGGCATGTCAACATGCTCAAACCGGTCGAACTGGTGTTCAACGACGGCGTCGACCCCAAGACCGGGTACTTCTGCGACTGCGGCGCGGCGAAACTGGCGGACATCCATTCGTTCCGGGAGTTTTACGCCGCCTACATGAAGTACCTCGACAACATCATCGAAACCACGTACATCTGCTCGTACGAGTTCGAAAAATACCTGCAGTACATCAATCCGGCGCAGCTCTATTCGATCACGATCGCCCACAGTCTGGAGACGGCGAAGGACGCCTTCGCCGACGGGAGCGTCTACAACATCACCTCGCTTCTCTGCGCCGGACTCGGCACTGCGGTCGACGCGCTGATGGCGGTGAAGGAGTTCGTCTTCGACCGCGGGGAGCTGACGCTCGCGGAGTTCCGCGACATTCTGCGGAACAACTGGGAGGGGGCGGAGAAGCTCCGGCTGCGCATCCTGCGCTCCAAGAACAAGTACGGCAACGGCATCCCCGGGGTGGACTGCTACGCCGCCGCGCTCGCCCACTACTTCGGCGGCAAATTGAACCTGCGTCCGAATTCCCGCGGCGGCTGGTATCAGGCTTCCGGACATTCGGCCCGCACCTTCATCATCATGGGGGAACGGACCGGAGCGACGCCGGACGGCCGCCGGGCAGGGGAGGAGATGTCCAAGAACATCTCTCCGACGATGGGGGCCGACGTCAACGGGGTGACAGCCCTGATCGATTCGGCCACCGCGATCGACAGCGCCGATCTGCCCGGGGACTTTCCGCTCGACGTGATGATGCACCCGGCCACCGTGCAGGGGGAGGAGGGACTGGCGGCGATGCGGACGCTGCTCTACGCCTATCTGGCGAAATACGGCATGGCGATCCATTTCAACATCTTCGACGCCGCGGTGCTGGAGGATGCCCAGAAGCATCCGGAGAAATACTCCGGGCTTCAGGTGCGGGTCTGCGGCTGGAACGTCCGCTTCAACGATCTCGCCGAAAAGGAACAGAACGCCTATATCGAACGCGCCCGTCGCATTGCGGAGTAACACAGGAAGGAGCCATCTCATGAGCGTTACCGGAGTTCTGCTTGATCCGAAACGGTTCGCGGTCCACGACGGGCCGGGAGTGCGGACCACCTTCTTCCTCAAGGGGTGCCCGTTGAAGTGCATCTGGTGCCACAATCCGGAGAGCATTTCGCCGCGTCCGCAGATGGCGTACTACGCGCATAAGTGCATCGGTTGCGGCGAATGCGTGACCTGCTGTCCGGAGAAGGCGCATACGTTCCGGGGGGAGACGCATGAATTCGATCCATCGCGCTGCCGGGTTTGCGGTGCGTGTGAAGCGGCCTGCCTCGGCGGAGCGATGAAACTCTACGGGAAGCGGATTCCGGTGGAGGAGGCGATGGAGACCGCCCGGCTGGATCTCGTCTACTATCGGGAGTCGCAAGGCGGCGTGACCCTCTCCGGCGGAGAGCCGCTGATGCAGCCGGAGTTTTCGCTCGCGTTTCTTGAGGCGCTGAAGCGGGAGAAGATTCACACTGCCTTCGACACCAGCTGCTTCGGTTCGCAGGAGGTGCTGAAGGAGGCGCTGCCGCTTGTCGACCTCTTTCTCGTCGACTTCAAGCATGCCGATCCGGAAGTTCACCGGAAGCTCACCGGGCAGTCGAACGAACGGATTCTGGAGAACCTCCGTTTCCTCTCGGAAAAAGGTGCCCGGATCGAAATCCGGATTCCTTTCGTGCCTGGTTGCAACGATTCTGTGGAGAATCTGGAAGCCACCGGCAGAATCCTCGGTTCCCTGCGCGGAATCCTCTGCGTGAAACTTCTGCCTTACCACGCGCTGGCGCGCACAAAATACGCGTCGCTCGGCATGCCCGACACCATGCCGCAGGCGGATTCTCCGGACGACGATGCGTTGCATCAGGCGGCGGCCGTGCTGGAACGCTTCGGTTTGCGTGCCCGCTCCGGCCGGGAGTGAGCTCGGTCCCCCGGCGGAGCGCGTCTCAGAGATTCAGTTCCTGCCGGAGGGCGTAGGCGCGGTTGCTGGTGATCGAATCGACGCCCTGATCGATCAGGGTTTTCGCCCGCTCCGGCTGATCGACTGTCCAGACGTGAAAGGTGAATCCGGCCTTGTGGAGCGTTTCGATGTACTCCGGTGTCGCCTTCCTCTCCAGCAGGTCGATTCCGTCGACGCCGAGGGCGCGGAGTTTGGCCGCCAGTTCGTCTGGCGTGTAGAGAAATCCGCGATCCTTCCGCTCGTTGCAGGTGAGCCAGTAGGCGCGATGCGCCGGGAAGAGCCGCTTCACCGTTGCGATGGTCGTCTCGTCGAAGGCGATGAAGGTCAGCTGCTCCGGACGGCGGCCGGAGGCGGCGAAGATCTCCCGGAGCCGGTCGACGATCGGGCCGACGCTCTTGAGCTCGATGTAGATCTCTCCGTAATCGGGCATGGTGCCAAGCACCTCCGCCAGCGTCGGCACCCGGGTGAAGCGCCATTGCGGCCCTTTCCAGGCACCGGCGTCGAGCGCCTTGATTTCGGCGAGGGTGAGTTCGGCGAGTTCACGTTTGACGCCGCAGGTGCGTCCGGCGTTGGAGTCGTGCATGCAGACCACCTCGCCGTCGAGCGTCAGGTGGAAGTCCCCTTCGATCAGGCGGGCGCCGCGCGCCCAGGCGAGGGTGAAGGATTCCAGCGTGTTTTCCGGGGCCGCTTCGGATTCCCCCCGGTGTGCGACGAATTGAACCGCCATGATCGTATTTCCTTTTCGTCAGAGTTACTTTTCACAGTCTGAAGTAAATATAACATCGACTCCGGTGTTTTCCACATTTTCGAGCAGAATATCGCCGCAGTGAACCGGCACTTTCACCTGAAGCCGGTAGAGTCGGTTGAGCAGCGCGTCGATGTGGCGGCGCGGGAGTCCAACACTGGTGCGCACCGGAATGCGCGGCATCGACGGCGAATCCGAGGCGACGGTGGCGGTGACCACCCGGCGCGGATCGGTGAGTTCATCCTGCGCGTAGGCCGCGCCGCGCGGACAGCGGTTGCCGGAAAGCCGCCACGGTGCGGTTTCATTTTCCCGTTCGGCGGTCAGCCGGCAGCCGGTCGGGCAGCAGATGCAGAGAAACTGTTTTTTCAGCATGATTGTTCCTCCTTGCAGTTCAACCGGAACCGCAGGGCGCCGGGGGCGGCGAGCAGGGTTCCGGGAATATCGGCACTCATCATTTCGGCGGGACGGATCGAGGGGTAACGCCGTTTCCAGATCACTTCGCCGTCAAGCAGGGCTTCGAGTTCGGCCTCTTCGCAGCAGATCAGCGGGCGGAAGAAGAAACGGGTGTCCCGATGTGGCGTGAAGTAGTTGGGGATGGCGTACTTGAGATTGGCCTCCGCCGTCACCGTGCCGCGTTCGGCGGGACGGTCGCCCGCGAGGTAGCGCACCGCCGCGCGGGCCGCCGCCGTTGCTTCGTGCGAGACGAAATCGACCAGATCGTGGACGTGCAGGACGTTGCCGCCGGCGAATACCCCCGGCACGCTGGTCTGGAAATCGGCGTCGACGATCGCGCCGCCGGTGGCCGGATTGATGGCGACGCCGAGCGGAACGGCCAGTTCGTTTTCCGGCAGCAGCCCGACCGAGAAGAGCAGCGTGTCGCAGTCGATGCGGAACTGTTGTTCCAGAAGCGGAACACCATCCCGGAGCGGGGCGACGTCGATCGATTCGACCCGTTCGCGGCCGTGAATGCCGACCACCGAATGTTCGAGATAGAGCGGAATGTGGAAATCCTCCAGACACTGCGCGATGTTGCGGGGCAATCCGGAGGGGGTGGGCATGATTTCAACGACCGCCTTGACTTCGACGCCGCTCCAGCGGAGCCGCCGCGCCATGATGAGGCCGATGTCGCCGGAGCCGACGATCACCGCGCTGCGTCCCGGCAGCATGCCCTCCATGTTGAGCAGCTTCTGGGCGGATCCGGCGGTGAAGATTCCGGCCGGCCGGGTGCCCGGAATCGCCAGATTGCCGCGGTTGCGTTCGCGGCAGCCCATCGCCAGAATGACGGCACGCGCATCGATCCGGGTGACGCCGTCGGCGGCGGAGAGGGTGGTCAGCGTGAAGGTGCCGTCCTCCCTGCGTTCGATCGAGCTTACGGTGTGGCCGAGGGCGAATTCCGCCCCGGCCTCCTTCGCCTGAAGTTCCACCCGGCGCGCGTACTCCGGACCGGTCAGCTCCTCCTTGAAGTAGCGCAGGCCGAAGCCGTTGTGGATGCACTGCCGGAGGATCCCCCCGGCGAACTCCTCGCGGTCGACGGCGAGCGCGACAAGGCCCGAACGGGCGCATTCGGCGGCGGCGGCGAGTCCGGCCGCACCGGCGCCGATGACGGCGACGTCGCAGGTTCTGTGCTGAATCATAAGGTTTCCTCCTTCTGCGATTCGACCGGGAGGGTGCCGAGCCGTCCGCCGAGCAGGCGGCTGTTGCCGCCCTTCTTGGTCAGCTCCTCCATCGGGATGCCGGTCTCCCGGCTGAGAATCTTCATGATCTTCGCCGAACAGAATCCGCCCTGACAGCGGCCCATTCCGGCGCGGGTGTAGAATTTGATGCCGTCGAGCGTGGTGTGCCCCTTGCGGATCGCTTCGACGATCTCGGCCTCGGAGACCTTTTCGCAGCGGCAGACCATGTTGGTCCAGGCCGGATCGGTTTCATGGAGGTGGTCGAGCGCCTCGGGCGTCTCGTGACGCGCTTCGTGACGGGGGGCGAGCTCGTACTGGATCTGCTCCTTTTCGACCAGCGTCAGCCCGGCCTGCTTGAGCAGGTCCTTGACGTAGACGCCGATGGCGGGGGAGGCGGTGAGTCCCGGCGACTGGATTCCGGCGACCTGAATGAAGCGGGGCGCCTTTTCCGAGCGGGCGATGTAGAAGTCCTCGGAATCGAGCACCGGGCGCAGTCCGGCGAACGAGGTGATGAGGTCGCGCGGCGAGACGCCGTTGACCATGTGGCGCACCAGCGAAAGGATTCGCTGCATGTTGTCGGCGCTGGTGGAGGTGTCGAGCTTGTTCTCGCAGGGATCGGCGGTCGGGCCGATCATCGTGGTCCCTTCGGCGGTCGGAATCACCAGCACCCCCTTGGAGTGGGCGGTCGGCACCGGGAAGATCACCCGGCGGGGACGGGCGGGGCTGTTCCGGTCGAGCAGGTACTCCTCGCCCTTGCGCGGATGGATGGTGAAGGTTTCCCCGCCGAAGAGGGCGGAGACCCGGTCGGCGAAAAGTCCGGCGGCGTTGACCGCGTAGCGGGCGCGGATGGTGCGGCCGTCGGCGGCGGTGATGCGCCAGCAGTCGCCGTCGTTTTCGGCGGCGGAGACTTCGAAGCCGGTGTGGAGTTCGACGCCGTTGCGGCGGGCTCCCTCGACCAGGCTGAAGACGTAACGGTAGGGTTCGATGGTACCGCCGTTGGGGCAGAAGAAGCCGCCGACCACTTCGGGATTGAGTTTGGGTTCGAGTTCGAGCAGTCGGTCGCGGCCGCACATTTCGAGGTTGCGGACGCCGTTGGCGACACCCTGCGCGTAGAGTTTGCGCACGACGGCCATCTCCTCCTCGCTGAAGGCGACCACGACGATGCCGTTGCGTTCGAAGGGGAAGCCCAGCTCGTACTGGAGCTTTTCGAATTCGAGATTGCCGAGGATCTCCAGCTTCGCCTTGAGGCTGGTCACCGGGTGGTGGAAGCCGCCGTGGATGATTCCGGAATTCGCCTTGGAGACGCCGAAGCCGACGTCCGCCCACCGTTCGACCAGCGCCGTCTTCACGTGGTAACGGGACAGCTGCCAGGCGGTGGAGGCTCCGGAAACTCCGGCGCCGATGATTGCGACATCATATTCCATCGAATTGCCTTTCCGTTCCCCGGAATCGGGGATGTTTACTTTAAAGTTTACTAAATATAAACTATGATGGAATAAAATGCAAGCGGTGCAGAAAAAAATTCCGGTCGCCGCGGGGGGACCGGAAGGGGGGGGAGACGGATGGTTACTCCAGAATGCCGATGAGATAGCCGAAGATGTTGTGCCCGTCGTAGAGCAGGGGGACGGGGGCGGTTTTGCGGACGCCCTCCGGTTGAAGGTCGGTGCGGACGAAGATGAATTCCAGTTCGCCGCCGGAGAAGGGGAGCGGGCGGTCGAGCCGGTGAAGCGCGACGAAGGGGAAGGCGCATTCGGCGAAGAATCCGCAGGGAGTCCTGCCGCTGGTGATGCGCAGCGCCCGCGGCCGGGCGTCGAATTGCGAGACGTGCAGCCCGAGGGTACGCGAGAAAAGGTGAAATCCGACGAGGGGCGGCACTTCTGGAGCGGCGACGATCTCCCAGTAACTGGTGAGGCGACGGCTGCCGCGGAGAAAGATTTCGATGCTGTCTGCCTCGTAGGGGCGCTTCGAATTCAGCTGGAGTTCCGTATCCTCGACTTCGGCGCGGAGGTGGAGGTATTGGTTATCGTAACAGACCATCCAGACGGCGTTTCCGGTTGCTTTCCCGGGGGTGTCAAGGGGGATTTCTCCACGCAGAACAAGCGCACTGCTCCAGCGGTCGGCTGGATTTTTGACGCGCGGGATGGTGACGCGGCGGCGCGGCTCCTTCCAGGCGAAGCCGCGGATCGCATTCTCCCGGAAGGCGCGGACTTTTTCCCGGGCGTCATCGAGGGTGGCAGCGCCCCGGAAGTAGTCGCGCCGCATCCGTTCCGGAATCAGGCGGTGGATCGCCCGGATGACTTCATTGTAGTAGCCGAGGCCGCTGGTGATGAACTCGGCGGGCGTCCCCTTGCCGCGATGGTAGAACTCCGGACTCACCGACTGCACCAGTTCGCGGTCTTCCGGCAGGGACATCGGGAGCTCCTCCGCCCCTGCCGCCGCCGGAAACAGCAGGGAGAGAAGTGCAAAGAGAGCAGAAAGGACTCGCTTCATCACTCACCTGTCGTGTTTCTGTCGGGGGGAGATCGGAGATTCCCGTACCGGAGTGATTTCTGGAAAATCCACGAAGAGATTTCCTTCGCCTTCGCCGTCAATTACACCAAGGAGCCTGATCTGGCAGGGATTTTCGATACCTGTCGGAATGTTGAAGGTCTCGGTGAGTTCAGTCCAATTGGTGGAACCTTGTGGAATTTCCGTGCGTTTTGCCAGGCGGACCGGTTTGCCGTTTTGCTGGAATTCGACTCGAAGTTCGATCCAGAAACGACCATCTCCTTTGCGGGGAATTTCAGAACGGAAGCGACTGCTGACCCGGTATTTCCCCGGGGCGAGGCGGCGGGACGGGCCGAAATTGACCCAGCCGGGGAAGCTGACCCGATATCCCGCTGCAGTTTTGTGTCCGGGCACTAGGGCTCCATGGTCATTCCACAGCACTCGATAATTACCGGGAATTTGCGACATGACCGGCAGCAGCAACGGCCTTTCCATTCCGGAAAGGTACCCGGAAAGGATTTGCAGAGCAGGGGTTTCTGCGATGGCCGGGCCAGAGGGTACGTCGAATGATTTGACTCCGTCGGCGGAGTACTCCCGGCCGACGCGGTTCCAGCTGCCGCAGGCGAGCGAAATGGCACTCTTCTCGCGGTCACTCTGATAGAACACCCGGGGGGCTTTCAAATGTTTAGATGAATAGTGCTGTGCATGTACGGTCGGTGCATCAGAGGTGACTGAAACGGTCTGCCGCAGCACCGGAGCTCTACTGAACTCATATTCGGTGACGCTCCAGACATACGGCGTGAGCAGCCCGTTGTTCTCCATCGTCCGCAGCGCGGAGGCGATCCGCAAAAACTGTTTCCCGTTCCGCAGGTAGTATCGGCTGCCGGTATCCGGATCGAGCGAGGCGCGCCCGGCTGGAACCTTCTCGCTGCCGTTGAGCAAAATGACATCCTGATTCCGCGCGATGACCGTTCCCTTCGCGTCGGTGAACTCTCGCAGTCCGCCGCCGTTGCGGTCGATGACCGCCCGATAGTGGGGCGTCTGGACCAGCCAGCGGTAACTGCCGTGTGTGATCTTTACCGCGGTCGGAGCGGGATTCCCGGTGGCGGCCGCGTTTCCCGCCGGGCGGATGGTGAAATCCACCATCCGGGGCGAACGATTGTCCGCCAGGCTCAACGGGCCGGGCTGCACATGAAACGCGACGAAGTGCGGTGTCTTCGCCTTGCCGGGGAGCTGTTCCCACAACGCGGCGCCGTCGTTCCGGTCGGAGAGCGGCAGATTGTCGACGATCTCCACGCCGCCGTCATCGTTCCAGAAGCGCAGAAGAGGCCGATTCCAGTCCAGCGGTTTGGTGATGCTCTGCCAGAGAATCGGGCTCTGGAACGGCCGGTAGGTGCAGGCAGACATCGGCAGCACACCGAATACCCGGTCGCTGATCGCTGCCGGGTCGAAGCGGTCCTCCACCACGCCCTCAGCGGAGTACACGCGGTAACGGTCGATCGATACGAGCGGGAGGACGAAGGCGCTGCGCTCGGTCGGATGGCAGTTTTTCAGCGTTGACTTGATGTTCAATTCGTTGCCGTTCAAGGTGTAGACCAGCTCCATGCCGGAGGCGAGTTCCGCCGTGATGACGACTGTTTCTCCGTCGACGCGATGGCGGAGCGTCTGAATTTCCGCTTTCTGCGGCGAATCGCCGAACAGGCGGCCTGCGCCGACATACGGCCCGAAGCGGAGCGGCAGGCCGGTTTGGCGGTCGACTTCGAACTCCCAGCCGCCACGGACGATCAGCCGGTCCGGCGTTTCTTCAACGTGCCGGGTCGCCGTTTGAACCGGCACGAATTTCTTTTCCCGCAGCGGCGGCAACGGCGCCGGGGTGCCAGCCGGCCGGAAGGCGAACACCGCCTCCCCGAATGCCGGAATCGTATGGGAGAAGGTCGCAAAAGAGTTCAGCGGCCCTTCGCCGAGTTTCCGGCCGCTCTGCAGTTCATAGACGACCACCTTTTCTCCGGAATCGAATCCCATTTTTTCCACCGGAATCTGAAATGTCACCTCACGGGGGCGGTCGAAGAGGCTGACCGCGGCGACAGTGGCGGCCCGTTTCATGACGTGCAGCGGAGCGAACACCCCCGGAGTGCTTTTCACCGCTTGATAGTCGACTTCGCCGCGCCGCATTTCAGGCAGGGCGCCGCGGATGTCGTTGAGCCGGGCGAGCTGTATACCGATTCCCCGGTCGGCGCCGTGGAGGATCGAGGGCATGCCCTGCGAGAAGAACATGATCGAGCGGAATGCACGCCCGGCATTCTGACCGACGATTCCGGTCGCGTGGGTGGGAAAGGCGTCGTGGATCTCAATGAACCGTTCGATAATGGTGCCGGGAGGAGTGAGCAGCAGCTGCTCCTGCAGATAACGGGCGGTCTCCCTTGCGGTGATTTCGGCGCCGAACCGGGCGAGCTGCAGCGGAATCCGGCGAAAAGTGAAATCGAACAGAACGTCTCCCACCGGAACACAGTTCAATTGCCAGGTTTCTGCGAGCACGGCGCCGTCGGAACGGTATTTCCGGACGATGTCGCGGATCTTCCCGGTCAATTCCGCACCGCTGACGCGGTTGGGTGTGCTGGCGCGAGGTGTGAAGATGGGCGGGACTTTGCCGCCGTTCTTCTCCAGATGTTCCTTGAGCCAAGCGGGATCCACGCCGGGCTGCTTTTGCGCGAAGTGGTGAGGCGCGCGCCAGTTTGTGAAAGAGGTGCCGCATTGATCGATACGGAAGCCGTCGATATCAAAATTTTTCTGATAGAATTCGCATACCGCGAGGATGTACTTCTGCCACTCGGGGGCACTGTAGTCGTAGGACATAATAGAACGGAAATTGCCGTTCTGCCCGACGATTAGACTCCAGGGCGAGACACCGCGTGCTTTCGCTGTTGATGGTCTGCCGCCGTGCAGAACAATATCCTGCCAGACTCTGAAGTGGTTCTCATGAGCCTTCTTCAGAAATTCCCGATATTCCGGAAACGTTCCGACGTCGCCACGGAAACGGTAGTAGTTTGTGGGCGAGTACAGGCCACCGGCATAATAAGGGGGCAGGAGCCAGATGGCGTTGAAATGGAGATTTCGGATGCGTCGCAGCAGCGTATCGCCATCCCGAAAGCCGTCTACACTGCCCAGGTCCGGAGTCGGCAGTGTCACGTAGAGCGATCGGTCGAACACCCAGTCCGGCCGGTTGGCCGGGGGAAGCAAGCCCACGTTGCGAAACCACTCGCCAGTGCTCGTTCGCAGTGCATCGGGGAGCGGTCCGGGGTGTACCGTGAGGTAGAGGTCGCCGATCTGTTGCGGAATACCCGGTTCGGCCCAGCCGGCGGCGGCGACATAGGTGTCGATCCGTGTCGAGTCGTCGCGGAAGCGGTAGCCGGTGCGAGAGGCCTCTTTTCTGCCATCGAAGGCGAGGACAAGTGTCCTGTCCGGCTGTTGTTCAAGGAATGAGAAATAACAGTCATAGACACCGTTACGGAACTCACCATTCTTCATCTCCTCCAACTTTCCGAAGTGTTGAGGGGTGAAATCGGGGTCGCGAGCCATGATGCCGTACCCGCGACTGTCGCCGAACAGTGTTCCGGGCAGCAGATAGCGGCCTTGTTTCTTCACGTAGTTGAAAAAAAACGCGCAGGTGAATTTGACCGGAGTTTCTCCGGTGTTCTCTGCGGAAAAGCTGCGAACCAGCCACTTCCCGAAGGTGGTCCGCTCGACAAAACGCCAGCCGGGCGTTTCCAGATGGAGCGCGAGCGTTTCATTTTCCGGAGAGAACTCCGCTTTCGTCAGCTGCAATTTTCCGAGCGGCTGGCTGGTGTGAAGCATGAACCCGTTGCGTCGCTCGGGATTGCTGAGAATGATTCCGCCGTCGTGTTTGAGCTGGAGCCACGCGCCGTTGCCGCCGTCGACCGTCAGCTCCCATTTGCCGTGACGGAACACTTTCGCCGGCGGCGGCGGAACCGCCTTCTCATAGCGCCCCTTCCGGGCGACGATGGTGACGGTGACGACTTCGCCCCCCTTGACGGCAATCTGCTGGCGGATTCCGCCCCGCTGCCACGCCTCGACCCCTTGCGGAAGCGTCTTGGCTCCGCCGAAAAATGACCAGCCGACCGCATTGCCTGCTGCGTTCCGTTCGCGGAAATCGCCGTTCCGGATGGTGCAGCCGTCGGCGCGGACCAAGAGGTAGTGGACAAACGCCTTGTCCGGCACTTTTATTTTCGGTTGTTGGACAAGACAACCACTCAATTCCAGGATCACTTTGCCGCTCTGCTTCGGCAGAAACGAGAACGAAAAAGTTGTTTCCCCCTCGTCTGGAAATCCTTTTTTCTGGACGTAAAGCGAATACTTACGTGTCTGCTCCTCACCCCAGAAGATGTTGTGAACATATTTTTCTCCATGGGCAGGGGCGAGTTCCACTTTCCCATGGCCATGTACATTGAGCCGGATTCCCCACTCTGCCGACAACGTCAAGGAACAGCAGAGCAGAATGGCTGCGTAAAACACCTTCATTCGTCGATCTCCCAATTTTTTGATATTGTTCTGAATCTAGAGAAATGCTCCAGCGTTTTTCAAAATATCTTCATCTTTTTTCCACAATCTTCGTATCTCCCGAAGCTGTGGCTTCCCATTTCCCTGCATTCCAGCGGACAACCAGTTTACCTGCTGGAAGTGGAAGTTGGCAATATCCTTTCCCCTGGATCAGAGATGGTTCGGGCGCGATTTCGAGACTTTTCCACTGCGGCTCCAGTTGACGGATTCCAAGAATCAGATTCGGCAGATGATAGAGCGGGTGTGAACTCCAGGCATGGCAGCAAGATGCCCTGGTTTCCTCTCGAAAGATCAAATGCTCCCACGTTCCGCCGGAGGGGATCATTTTGCTCCAGTGGCGGCGAATGAACTCTACTGCCTCTTTTCGACAGCCAGAATTCTGTGCAATTTCAAAGACATAGTAGCACCAGAATGAAGTCGGAACAGCAAACTCACATGGTTCATCTCTGAGAAATGGCAGAAGCCGGCTTTTCAGCATGTTTTCATGAGCGGCAGGAACCAAATCCAGAAGCATTGCCAGTACTTGATCATGAAGCGAAGGCGTCCCGCTGGCATCCAGCGAAGGAAGAAAAAGTTTCTGCACTGGATCATAGAATTTTTCCACAAGTTTTTTCCGCAATCTTGCGATTTTGGAATCAACAGCGGCGTGATCCATTTCGGCAGCTGCCAAAAGCTTTTGATAGTGCGCCAGCGTGTAGAGTCTCCACAAATTAAGAAAACAAACCCGTCCCTGTTTGGGAAGGTCTGCCCAATCCTCAAAAAGCCAGAATCGGGGATCCGCATGAATGATCTCGTCTTCGTCCTCCGTGGATTCGAAATAAGCGAAGATTTTTTCGATTCTTCCGACATATTCTTTAAAGAGCTGCAGAGAACCTGTCTGAAAAAAGTAATCGTAATGTGTCAGTACCCAGGTGAGAGAGAAATCCGGCAGCAGAATATTGCCTGCACTGGGAGCGAGTCCCGGAGTGAGACCGAACGGCATTTCCTGACCGGCAATGGAACGGATTCCGCGTGCCAGAAGCCGGGGATCACCATCCATGTAGAAAGTGTTTTTCCCTTGAATGCGGGCATCTCCCCACCATTGCCCCTGTTCTCGCCACGGAGTGTCCATGTAACTGTCGGAAGAACAGATCTGTTGGGTATGGCGGCAAAGTTCCATGATCTCGTTCAGTTCTGAATCGCCCAGATCAAAGCGGCCTCGCATGGAAAATGGATATTCCGCAGTACGCCAGGAAACTTTTACCTGTATCCTGTTTTTGAGATTGCGGAAGATCAAGGTTAATTCATGTCCGGCAAGCAATGGGAAGAATTCCCTGCGACAGAAACGAGGTGCGCAGCGCAGACGCATGGCCATGGCGACCATGCCGTAGTTAGCTTCGCCGAAAAGATCCCTGGGGGGCCTGCCTTGTAAACTCTGGTGCAGATAACAGTCGCAGATCTCCTCTCCCGTGGTTCCGGAAAGTTCCAGAATGGGAGTTCCCGGCTGGATTTTTCCCAGATCCACAGTTACGGCGCGGAACTCCTTTTCCTCCCCGGGGGGGACGTCAAAAACCAACCCATCTTTTTCCGCGTGACAGGGAAAGTCCTGCTGCCAGTTTTTTACTGAGGGAAGTTCCCGGAAAGTCCAGTGCCACGCGATATTAAAACAATTTTTCCACCCTTCGCTCATGGTTCCTGTGCCGTAGAAGAGGACCTTCTGCGGTACTGAAATTTCTTCGCGAAGCAGGGGAATCATGCGAGGTTCCACGGAGAGCCACGGCAGCATACCGAAACGATATTTCCCACTCCACCGGAAACGTTCCGCCAAACTCCAGCGCGGCGCTTTTTCTGATGTGATCCACGAACCGTCATCGACTGCGGCATTAAAATCCTCTTGATAAGCAAGCTGTCGGGAAAGTCTTGCTGTATTGGGATTGTTGCCGGGCGCCCGCCGCATCTGCCAGTCTCCGACGCCGGAACGGATCTTAACTTCTCCCCAGTCTGCCGCGCAGAGCATCCCGGCATAACCGCAATGATGGTACTGGAAAGTGTGAATACCGGGATTATAGGCTTCAATACTCAGAAAATTGTGCCCGTTGCGCAGCCAGGAATGCACATCCGGCGAATCGCAGGGCCAGTGTGATTGGTATCCGCGCGCCGGGCCGCGGCATACATAGCGGCCATTGATCCACAGGCGGTATGATTGGTCCGCCGTAATATTCAGCACGGCGGTTTCCGGAATCTCATTCAGCGTGAAATCATAACGGAACTGCACATAGCAATTGTTCAGATATAATTCACCTTCCGGCCACAGCCAGAATGCCTCTTCAAGTCCAGTATGCAGCATATTGTATTGGTCCTGATTTCTGAAACCCTCGATCGTTTCTGATGTTGACAACGACATTCCCGTTCCGTTGTTCATTTGTTTCTGCTGGAATGAATTTACTGCTCAATGCTTTTTCTCTTTCCATGTCACGTTTTTCATGCACTCCTGTTCGGGGTAATACAAGGTCACGCTGTCGCCGTGCCAGAAGGTCAGAGCATCTTCGCCGAACTCGTGCCGCAATGCGGCAAACGGCTCCACATCGGGGAAGTGGTCGACACTGGAGACCGGGAATCCGGCCTGTTCCGCAAAAACATGCAGCGGCACGGAGGTTTCCAGTATGCGCGGCGGGCGATCCCGGAGAAACAGCAGTGTCCCGCCCCGCTTCACCCACTCCCCGATTCGGCGCGCCGTCGCTTCGGGAACCGGCAGTGCGCAAGGCAGAATCAGAAGCTTGAATTGTTCCAGCGCTCCATCTGCAATTAAAGTGGTATCCAGCAGTTCAAAATCACACTGCCGTCTCAGTTCCACGCAACTGTCCAGGAATTTTTCGATCGGGCGCCGATGAGGAGGATTCTGGGTTTTACCGGAATTATTCTCCCTCTCCGGTTCTGGATTTCTTTCGCTTTCAAGACAGTGGCAGAATTCCCCCTCTACAGGGTAAAACACTGCAACCGGCGTGCAAATCGGCATTGCCGCCGGGATTTTCGACAGCCATTCGCTATAGCTCTTCGGAGCGAATGTATAATTACCGGGATCATTGTGGAACAGCGTCGCTCCATTGGCTGCCAGTTCGCAAACGGCCGGGATGGGATCCCGTAATTCCAATGTAGCTTCCGTTCCGAACCGATTCCCGTAAAAGCGTGCTGCACTTGAGATGCGTCGCGCCTGAAGATTGGATCGAGCTACATCTTTACGGAACAGGGCCGTTCCAGTCCAGCGGGGAGTCAGATCATATTTTGCCGCCAGCTTGGCTACTTTGCTTTTGATTTGTCCGACTTCCAGCGGTTCATTGGGGAATCCCAGTGCAACGCCGCCCTCAATCTCCGGGAAATGTTTCCGCATGACGGCCAGTGCCTGATCTGTGAATTCCAACAGCGCGTTCGAATACCAGTTCGCAAAGTCGATTCGCCGTCGCAACGAATTTCTTGCAAACGGCAATTCCGGCATCAGGTCCTCATCCCAGCTGCCGTAGGAACTTCCCCAGCTCCGGTTCAGCTTTGCGATCGTGCCGTATTGACTTTGCAGTCGTTTCCGGAAATCTTGCCGTGCCAGTCGATCACCACACCAGAAGCCCATGTGGCCATGCTCCCCGTTGAATTTGTAATGGTGTACTCCGATCGGATACAGAACCTCGCCATAATCACTGTAACAGCAGGCCTGGATATATTTGAGACGTTTCCCGTAACGTTCTGCCAGCGCACCGTAAAGCCGATCATATTCTTCAATGAGACGCACATCCCACAGAGATGGAATTCTGTTCTCCTGATCATGTTCCAGGCAGCGGACGCGGACCAGCCTCTGTTCCCACTCCGGAGTTTGCTGAAACCAGGGGAAGACGGCGGGAGCCATACCGCCCGCTTCGATCAGAGCGATATCCCGGTCAAACCGGGACCAATCGAAATGACCGGGTTCAGGTTCCAATTCGTACCAGGTTAGGCGGGTTTCAACAACTGATACGCCGATGGACTTGAGTTGGGCAAGACGTTCCGGTTTCAGCACATCGCACATGCCGTTATTTTGAACTCGGGAACCCATTGGAGTATCTGATTTCAAATGTTCGATCGGAATGTGGCGTGTATGTAGTTCCAGATGTTTCATGGTTCCAAGTTCTTTTTTCTTGTAAAATTGATTTTCATTCAACTGATTATGAAAAATATGCACATTTCATTTGCCGATACGACATTATCGGTCGTATTCAAACGCAGTTCTTGTAATTTTCTCAAGTGACTTTTCGGCAAACTGTTTCAAACGGCACGGTTTGTTGTTTTGTTCAGATCTCTGTCAGTTCATTGCCGGCATGTATCGCCACTTTTGGTCCAGGCCGGGCGCGGGCGCCGCCCGTAGAACACTCTGCAGGAACCACTCTACATGGCCATCTCCCAGCACCATGTTCACGCCCCCGTTGTGCCGGTTGCCGACGCAGGGCTGGGGATATGGTTCGGAATTGACACTTTCCGGGTAGATGGTTCGTAGCCCCACGCTGGAGCTTTTGATCCAATCGGTAGTGTCGCCGAGCATTACTTTGCGCGAAGGATGACGGACTTTTTGAAGTTTGATGCGAGGGGTGGAGGAGCCATCCCGCAAACCCATCTGATGATTCCAGCCGTAGCCGATTGCACCGTAAATTGAGTCGACGGTTCCCGTGGCGGCAATGACCATTTCATCAGTGAATGAGGGACAGCGGAACACGCCGGAAACCAGGCGTACATCACACGTCTCTACCAGACCATCGGAAGCAAGGTTTCCGGTGATCCCAACATGGGGAGCAAGTTCTCTGGACCAATAACCGGTTTTTGTGTCAGGAGCCTGGGATACTGTCAGGTATCCGTTTTTCTCCATGGTATATGACATCAGGGCGGTTCCGAGCTGTTTGAGGTTCGCCGTGCAGGCGATCGCCTTGCTCCTCGCCCGGGCTTTGTTCAACGCCGGCAGCAGCATCGCCGCCAGAATTGCGATGATCGCGATCACTACGAGGAGTTCGATAAGAGTAAACGTGTGAATTCGGATGCATCTGTCTCTTTTCATCATGGTCTCCCTGTTGCAGGTTAAATTACTTCCGTCCAATGACGATTCTCGTTTCACGCGCTCCCAGAGCGAGAGTGAGCCGGCTGCCGCCAGGCTGACTTTGCCCTGCCGTCTCGAATTCCCGGTAGGAGGCCGGGAGTTTCACCTCAAAGGTACACGGTTCGGTCCGGCGGTTGCCGATGACGAAGAGATCCGCCCTTTCGCCGGCGAGACGGCTGCACTCCAGCGCCTGTGGCGGCGTCGTCTCCACGACCGGGCGCACCCCGTGGCGGAAGGCAAAATCGCTGATCTGATCCATCGTGTCGGCGTCCTCGCCTTCGCGCTGAAGCCCGAGAGTGACATAGCTCCCCCAGAGTTCCGTTTCGCCTTGTCCGAACTGGTTCCGCACGGCCGTGACGTGCCGCCCGGTCCGGGCGAGCTCTTCCCCGGTGGTCGGATGCAGATACTGCAGATGGCGGTAACTGCGCGCCTTCGCCAGCCGGACCGGTTCGGGGAAGGCGACAAAATCCTCCTCACAACAGCCGAAGAGTTCCGCGAGGCCGTTGCCGGGAACGGTGCTGCGAAGATAGACGTGATCGTCCAGCCAGCCGCAGCGGCCGTCGGCCCACAGCGCGCCGCCGTCGGCGACGAACTGCCGGAGAATCTGTGCGACCTCCCGGGAAACCATCTCCACCTGCGGCACGAACAGCACCTTGTAACGCTTCAATGTGTCAAGCGTGAGCTCGGTGATGAAATCCACCGCGATGTTGGCCCGGTTCAACGCCTTGTAACAGCCGTAGACCGCGTCGTTGTGCTCGTCGCAGATGCCGGGAATGTGCGGTTTGTTCCGGAACTGCTGGAATTTGAAGTTCCGCGCCGCCATCGACGCGAAGATAGCCACTTCCGCCGAAGGCCGTTCCACTTCGGCCAGCACTTCGTGGTGGCGTTCGACGTCGAGGGCGAACCGCTTCGCCGCCTCCGAACGCTCCGTCGGCGCTCCGTCCTGCGCCCGCCGCAGACTGAATTCGCCCACCTCCATCATGCTCGAACGCCACGCCTGCCACTCCCAGAAGAGCACGCCGTGCAGTCCGCGGCCGAGTGCGTGATAAAGCGTGTAGGTGATCTCCTCCGGTGACGGCGTGTAATACCGTGCATGATAAAGCGTTGTGCCTGCCTGCAGTTCCCCGATCCAGGCATCCTTGCCCTGCGCCCAGCTCCGAACTTCATCGATGCAGTAGAGGTAGGCGGAGGAGAAATTTTCCGGTACATCGTGGCTGAAGAAGTGGTGCGACGGATGCACTGAGATACTGATGCTTTCCATCTCCCGCGCCAACGCCCACTCGTTCAACCCGCAGTGCAGACTGTTGCTGAGTGGCGTCGCCGGGTTCGCATGGGTCTCATGAACCGGATCGATGCTTCGCACCGTGTCGCGCAGCCAGATGATGTTTTCCCGGGCGTTGTCGAAAGTGAACGCATGCCAGTCCGACTCCATCGGCGTGATTCGCCCCCGGGTGCCGAATTCGAAGGCGTCGGCGAGCCACTCCGGCGTCAGTTCGTCGAGCGAATCGACACAGGCGGTGGTGAACACCTGAAATTCACCGAGCCACGCCGCTTTCAACTCCTCGATGGTCAGATATTTCCGCTTCAGCCAGAGGCAGAACTTCTTCAGCGTCGCCGGGCAGCGGCACGGCGGGTTGGTCGGTTCGTTCCAGAGATTCCAGATCGCCAGCGCCGGGGCGTCTTTGTAACGCTCCACCGTGTCGCGCAGAAACTCCTCCATCGGTTCGGCCACCTCCGGGCGGTCGAAGCAGGGATAACGGCGGCTCCGGTCGTCGATCCCTTTCGCCAGCAGTTCCTTCTGCAGCCAGAGCGGCAGGTAGAGACCGAAGGTTTCCATCACTTTGAGGCCGTATTTGTCCGCCGCATTGAAGAGAATGTCGTGCTGGCGATACTCCCGCATCCCTTTGCGCGGCTCCACCTTCTCCCACCAGATGAAGGAGCGGATGATTTTGAAGCGGTTGTCGCGGATCCGCCGCATGTCCTCTTCGATCTCTTTCGCTCCGTAGTTGGGGTTGAGCCAATACATCGCTCCCAGCATGAATTCTTTCATTATTGTATCCCTTTCCGAAATGATTCGTATGCTCCGTACAATGCCGCATCCTCCCCCAGCTCCGACTGCCGCAACGGCAGTCCGGCCGGAACCGCTCCAAAGAGCGCCAGATCGCGCCCGATGCCGCCGCCGATGACGATCACTTCGGGCGACAGTTGTTCCTGCCACTTGCTCAGCAGCTCGAAGAGAGCCGCGCCGTACTCCAGCCAGCGCCGTTTCGCCGTCGGATCCCCCGTTTTCGCCCGGTCGGCGATCTCCCGGACGCTCCCAGCCGAAAAGCGGGCGAGCAGCGCCCGCGCCGAAATGAAATCTTCCGCGATCTTTCCCCGGAACGGCCGGTTCCAGAGTTTCACCTCCGCCGCGGGCGAGCCGTCGCTCCCCGTCCATATTTCGCCGCCGGAGGCGAATGCCGCGCCGAGCCCGGTCCCGAGCGTAATGCCGCCGCACCGGGAGAAACCCCGGGCCGCGCCGTGTGTCATCTCCCCCAGCAGAAAGGCGTTCGCATCGTGCAGAAAACATGCCGCATTCCTGCCGGAAAGCTCCGCGAATGAGCGCCCGTTGACCGCCGCGAACTTGTGCGGCATGCGGAAGATGCCGCGCACGTAGTCGAACGGTCCGGGCACCGCCACCGCCAGATGATCGAACTCCCCTGCCTGCCGGACGACCTGCCGGAACGCCGCCGCGATCTCTTCGCAGTTCCCTGTCGAACAGCTCGGAACCGGTTCGAGCCGGCGGAACAGCTCCCCGTCGCGGAAGAGCGCCGACTTGATGAAGGTCCCGCCGATGTCCAGCACCAGAACTACTTCAGCATTGTCTTGGTGACCCGGCATGGAGTTTTCCCCAGATTGATGATCTCATATTCGCCCATCGACGCCGGAACGACCACCATATCCATGTGCTTCTGGTGGTAGCAGTGCGTCGGGTCGGATTTCGAGCAGATCAGCACCTCGTCCCCTTCGACCAGCACCAGTACGTGGAATCTGCCGTTCGTGTTGTCGGCGATGTCGTGCTCGAAGGAGAGCCGCCGCAACGAGAAGTAGATGAGGTCGTGTTCGCCGACGATCTCCTCCTTCCAGGTGTCCCCCTGCCGCACCGTGACCGGCTTCGGGCGGAGCACGCCGTCGATCCGGCTCCGGCGGCGGTCGGTCACCAGCACATTTTTGCCGTGAATCGAGTGGATCGGCCGCGGATTCCCGTCGAGGTCGCTGCGCAGATAGTCGTAGAGCTTGAAGGTATAGCTGCCGATCGTGTAGCTGCCGATCTCCAGCACCACCTGATTGCGTCCGGAGGCGTGGATCGTACCCCCCGGAATCAGATACTGGTCGCCCTGCTCGCTCGGAAAGCTGTTCACATAGCGGTCGTGATCGAAGGGGATATGTTCCTTCTCCGCCCGGTCGATGCAGCGGTAGAACTCCTCGACGTCGCAGTCGTCCTGCAAGCCGAGGTAGGTCTTCGAACCCGCGGTCTTGACCACGTAGTAGCTTTCGTCCTGCTGGAACGGCTCCCCGAAGTGCTCCTGATTGTAGGCCCGCGGCGGATGCACCTGAATCGACATGTTCCCCGAACCGCCATAGGTGTCGTCGTAGTTGAAGCGGATCGGGAAGACGTGGCCGAACCGCTCCACGCTCTCTTTGCCCATGATCCGTTCCCCCTCCTCCTTGAAGAAGGTGGAGAAGGGAATGTTCAGCGTGTGACCGCCTACCTTGATCTGGATCGACACCTCGTTCGGAATCATGTCGAACACCCACGCGCAGTTTCGCATATCCGAGGGCAGCGAGCGGAGATTCTTGACGAAGAAGCCACCCCACACCCCTTCCAGATAGACCGGCGTGCAGCGGAAGGGATAGCTCGTCTGAATCTCCAGCAGCTCCCGGAAGGCCGCCAGCGGCAGCAGCTTGAGATTGTCCTCCTGGTTGCTGTCGATGTAGAAATCCACGTCGCCGTGCGCGATGAGATCCTTGCGGTGCAGCATCATGATCTCATAATCGTAGTAGTAGAGCCGACGGAAAATGTAGGGGAGGGGGCGTTCCTTCGCATCCCCCAGCGCCCGGACCCGTCCTGCCTGCACCCGGGTGGTCGCCGAAAGCGGCGTCACGTCGAGAAACGCGGTCACATCGGCGCAGTCGTGCAACGCAGTGCAGGCGGAACCGCAACCGTACAGAATCACCAGATCGGCAGTTCGCTTCGCTTCGGCGAGTTTTCGGCGCAGGGCTTCGACCCGTTCCGGATCGAACAGCGACTCGATTTCGCGGTGGACGCTTTTGCCGAAGAGCAGAATGGGGTCGATCACCCGGTCCTCCGGCAGCGTCTCCGCAAGCATCTTCTCCAGTTCATCCGAATCTTTGTATGCGCAGCTGACGTCGATTTTTCGCACTTTTTTTCCGGCGGCGGCCTCCTCGATGCGCTTGATCAGGCGGTCGAACTGCGCGCCGACGTAGCCATCCAGCACGACGACGCCGTGCTCCGGAGCCGCTTCGAAAAGTTTTTTCCCGACCGCGCGGTTGCCCGCCGTTACCGAATTCCGCAGCTCCGGCGGCAGTTTCGGCGTGTTGAGCGCCTGCGGATCGACGTAGGGATACGGTTTGAACATGAAACTCATAAAACAATGGCTCCTTCCAGTTTTGCAATTTTATTGTTTATATTAATATTATACGACAATTATAATGAAAAAGCAAGAGGTGGTTTGACAAAAAACAAAAAAAATGCTATTTTCAAAACGGAACGGCAATTGTATTGAGGGGATCATGGAATTTACGCCGAAATTTCAGCTGGAAATCCGCCAGCGGCTCTCGGAGTTGAGCGGGAACAACCGGGTAATTGCGGAGCGGATCGTCAATTTTCCGGAAGAGGTGCTTCAGGCGAAGGTGAGCGAGTTCGCCGCGCTGTGCCATTGCGACAGCGCGCAGGTGGTGCGGCTCTGCCAGAAGCTCGGCTACGACGGGTTCACCAGCTTGAAGAACCGGATTGCGGCGGAGCTGATCGATCCGAAGCGGACGTTGCACCGGCAGATTGCGGAACCGGCGACCAGTTTCGAGCAGGTGAAGCAGAGCTTTGCGCTCAATTTCACCCGGACGATCAACGACACGCTCGCCAACCTGGATGAGGAGACGGTGGAGCAGGCGGTGTCGTTGATCCGGCAGGCGCGCCATATCGTCGTTTGCGGCTTCGGCTCCTCCGCACTGGCGGCGCGGGATCTGCGGATCAAACTGGTGCGGATCGGCTACTACGCAATGTTTCCGGATGATGCGGAGTATGCCAGATCGCTGATCGCCACCCTCTCGAAAGAAGATCTGCTGATCCTGATCAGCTTCAGCGGCGACACCCCGTATGTTCTCGACAACATCAAGGTGGCGAAAAAGAGTGGCGTACCGATTCTCGCGCTGACCAACTATCTGCACTCTCCGCTGGCGGAGAGCGCGGCCTGCGTGCTGCCGACGACGGCGGACGAACAGCGCCTTCGGCTGGGGGCGATGGATTCTACCATCGCGCAGTTTCTGGTGATCGATCTTTTGAGTTCTCTGATGGCGGTGGAATCGCCGCGCCAGACAGAGCAGCGCATTCTCCAGATCTTCGAAACCACCCGGTGAGCCGGGTTTGTCCCGCGGGGGCTCTCCGTAACTGCGGTGGAAAATTGCCGGCAATGTTCGCCGCTTTCCGGCGGCGGCAGTGGAGGGAAGTCAGATCGGTGCAATTTTCTTCTGCTGCGTAATTGCTTTATCCGGCGACGATTGGAGGTATTTTCCGGGAGGCGGATGTCCTGGAGCGATTCGCTTGCGAAGAGTGTTGCACGCCCGTAAAATATCCGAAAATTCCTTTTTTTTCGAAATGGCTCTTGACAATCCATATTCACTGCGGTATAATATAGACAACGGTTCGATATACGATACACGTTTAACATGTATCACCATTCTCCCAGCAATGGAAAGGGGCAGATGATGAAGCAGCATTTCAAACCGGCACGAGTTGTAGGACCCAGATGGCTGAGCAGGTGTTTCGATCCATCTCCGGGAAAGATCCATAATTTTACGCTTATCGAATTACTTATCGTAATTGCGATCATCGCCATTCTGGCGGCGATGCTGCTGCCGACGTTGAACAAGGCCAGAAGCAAAGCGCGCTCAATCACATGCACCAACAATCAAAAGCAGATTTATAACGGTTTGATGCTTTATGTCTCGGATTTTGCGGACTGGCTTCCCCGGTGCCTGAACAATGCACAGCATATCCATCATATAAACCGTTATTTGAAACAGACGGCGGATTATGATAATTACGAGACATGGCAGAAAAAAGAGCCGGGAGGGCTCTACTACTGTCCGGCCGTTCCGAAAGACGCCCACGCATCCATCGGCTGGTCCGGCGGGAACAACACGGCACAGTATTATCAGACGACCTACTTGCCGACGATCAGACCCGCGTGGCTGGCTGTATCAGGAGCTGCAAAAAGCGGCGGTTGGCTCTATTTCGACAGTACGGGCAGTCAGGTCCAATACCGCAAGTTTTTCACCATCAAGAATGGATCTGCGCTGTTTGGAGAAACAAACTATCGGAATGTCGGCTCCAACAGCAATCCAACACAATACCGAGGGTGTTATCCTTATGCACAACATGAGATCCACCCGCCGAATCATCAATACTCCTGGGGATGGAACCATGAACTGAGAACCAATCTGACTTTTGTTGACGGACACATTGAAGGATTTCGTTTCTCTGGAGGCCGTCTGCTTTCCGACGACTTGATCAAACTTTAATGAGGAGATGGATAATGAAACTGTTGGTATGTTCTTTCCTGCTCGCTTTGTTGGTCGTAAATTGCCCGGCTTCTTCAGCCATGCCGCTGAAATGGAGCGGGATAGGAAAATTTTTGACCATTCAACAGGAACCTGGGCCGGAAAACCGAGAGGTTATCAAAATAGAAAACACAAATGCAACCTCTTCTGCAATGTCCAATGCCATGCTCGATGCGAAGACTCTGCAGGGCAAAAGGTTGACAGTGACCGCATTGATCCGGGCGGAAGATGTTGCAGAGCCGGCGAAAAGTTATCTTGGTGTCAAACTGATGATTGTTGTTGTCCGGAGTGATGGCTCTGTGAAATATTTTGAGAATCTTCCCGCACATTGTCGCTTCGGTACGTATCGCTGGAAAGCTGCAAAAGTGTCTGCTGCAATCCCCGCGGATGCCGAGCGCGTCTTTCTATCGATCGGACTCCAACAAACAAGCGGTGTTGTCTTCTATTCCGGTTTTCGCTGTGAGGTTCAACCATGATGTTGCGAATTGTTCTACTTCTTTGTTTGTCGAGCCTTGCCTGGGGGCTTGCCGCCGGAAGAGTTCCTTATTCACTGAATGTGGAATGGCATCTGCTGCGGAAGTCAGTCGGGAACATCTCGTTTACTGAAATCCCACGTAACACCGAAAAGATTCTTCTGTTCAATGACTCGTATGATCTGGGGAAGGCGCCGGCAAAATCTGCGGCTGTCTTCTACAATGAATTTGAATCCGGGCGCGATGGAGTCATGCAGATCGGCATGGCTGCCGACTGGTGGTTTGAATGCCGTCTGAATGGAGAAGCCGTCTATTCCACTCTTGCCGGAGGTAACAGGGAACAGCAGTTTTCTCCGGAAAATCACGTCTTCAATCTGCCGGTAAAAAAAGGTCGAAATCTGCTGGCGGTCCGCGTTCTGGCCGGGGCGGCCGGCTGGAAATTTTTCTGTGGAGAGGTCCCATACCGGAAAATTCACCATGGGGTTTATGAAGTGACGCAGGGCCCGGAATGGCGTCCCGTGAACATGGATCGCATCGACTGGGCAGCTCAACGGCGGAAATTCCGCAATCCGGTTGACTGGCGGGTGAGGCTTGACATGGTGAAGATCAAACCGGGAACGGCTCTCGACCTTTCCGTTCAGTTCCCCCGGTTTCATATTGACCGTCAGGGACGGGTGATCGTAAATCAAGCAGGAAAACTCGCTTTTGAAACAGAACCGGAAAAAGCGATCCGGTTTCGAGGAAGCAACCTCATGATAACCGGGTGGGAAAGCAACTTTTATAAAATGACCCGGGAAGAACTGGAGGAACTTGCCGAAACCATTCGGATACGTGGAATGAATCTGGTTCGCTTCCACTATCTGGATCAAGCTCTCTGCGGGCGTTACGCAGATCCGCATGCATGGGAAAAAAGATCGTTCGATGCTGACAAGCTGCCGTATAATGTAGAGACTCTCCCCGCAGACAAGGAGATGCTCCAGCGGTATGACTGGTTTATCAAATGTCTGCGGGATCGGGGAATTTACATCCTGCTGGATGTGGCGAACAGCAAAATGGGCTGGAGCAATTTCTATCCGGAGCCACCAGCAGACAAATGGAGCATCTATCAACTTTATTTTGATAACCGATACCGGAAAAACTGGAGCGCCGGAGCAGAATTTCTGCTTTCCCGGATCAATCCTTACACCGGGACCCGTTTAAAAGACGATCCGCAATGTATCGGAATCACACTCTTCAATGAACAGGATATCCGACTGCACCATGTGGCCATTCTCTCTCCATACTGGCGCAAGGCATATCCGCAATATCGTTCGGATTTGACGCTGAAATTGCTTGCAGGAACAGGGAAAGAGTCGGAAGACGCCCGGAAGTTTCTCCTGGATATGATGGCGGATATGAACCGTTTTTATCTTGGAGAACTGAAGAGAATCGGATTTCGTGGACTTGTTACCAACTACGACATGTCTCTGCGCCTGATGGAGATTCCCGCCCGCAGTGAAATGTCAGCGGTGGCAATGCACATCTACTGCGGTGCTCCTTTTGGCGTTGCGCAGCCGCTTTCCATGCCATACCGGCAGAAGGTCGCGGCGTATCCCTGGGTACGTGGCAAAGAATTTCGCCTCTCCCGCCAGAGTTCCATTAAATCTAATGGTGGCTGGCTCGGACAGGCCGCAATGACCCGCATGCCGGGCAAACCGTTCCTCCTGACAGAATACTCTTATCTGCCATATGCGCGCTTCAGCCATGAGGGCGGGCTTGGCATCGGTGGAATTGCGGCATTGCAGGGGTGGGATATGCTTGTGGAACATACCAATACGGCCATGCTCTATTATGCACCTTCCGCACCGGGCAGTTTCAGCAGTCACTTTCACCCGATGGTTCGGGCAAATGAGGTCATTGCCGCTCTGGCATGGCAGCGTGGAGACGTCGCCGAAGCGGAACATGAGATCGCAATCGCAGTTTCGCCTGCAATGGTAAATTCGCCGGAATTTCTCTGTGCTCCCGGTTCCGGATACAACGCGTTCGCCATGCTTACGAAAATCGGCACCTGGTATCCTGGCACATCACGTCAGGCTGATCTTACGATTACTCCGCAGTACTTTACTCCGACCGTCAGTACAGAGTACTTTGCGTCGCTTGCCGCCATGAGTCCCGGCTCCGGCAGACGTGCACTGGCTTCCGCCTGGCGGCAAATGCAGCAGAAAAAAATTCTACCTCCCGGCAATCGCACCGATCCGGGGAGGGGAATTTTTCAGAGCGAAACCGGAGAACTTACGTTCGATACGCAAAATCAAACCATGGCGATTGTAACGCCCAGACTGGAGGGAGCTGTCGTTAAGAAGGACATCCCGTTCCCGCTGGGGGTGCTGACAATTCGTTCCAGTTCAACTCCTGCCGCTTTCTGCGCTGCCTCTCTTGATGCGGCTCCTTTGCGGGACAGCCGGAGAATTCTGTTGATCCACGCCACCAGTTCTGCCGCTGAAGGTACGGTTTTCAACAATGAATTTTTTGACGCGGCTATCGACTACGGAACCTTTCCGATGTTGATCCGCTCTGCGAAATTCTCCCTTGAGCTCAAATGCCCCGCCGCTCCGAAAATTTACGCCCTCAATTTCAATGGGACCCGGGAAAAAGAACTCTCCGGCGAATGGAAAGATGGGACTCTTTTCTTTCAGCTTGACACGTCATCGTTGGAATATGGGACATTCTTCTATGAAATTGTCCGACCATAGCATCCACCCGTGACACAGGCAGGAAATCCTGCGCCGCCGGCTCTTTTTCTGCCGGCAGCACAGTGAAAAAACAGCAATTATGAGATCAAGGAGCAGAAAAACTTTGCCGTCATATCCAGCGGAAAAACGATTATGGTGGTAACCGGAGTGTCTTTTTCTGAATTTGCAGTGCATTCGTTCATCATGGAACCGTTCATTCCCGGAGCTGACCGGGAAGAAATTTTTAGATAAGTATGAGGTGTTCCGGAAGCCCGGAGCGGATTTCCCGGAATCGATGGACAAGGCATCTCTGCTGAAACAGCCGTGTGGCAGGGCATTTCCCGAGAGATTCACGTACACCGTCCGCATTTCTATTTTGTTTTGCGGCCGGCTTGACAAACTCTGCTCAAACTATTATCTTAGCACGATGAAAGATATTCTAACGATGGAACGATTGTAAGCAAATGGATGGCGAGACTGCAAAAATTAATATCAATACGATTGCTCGAATGGCGAAGGTCTCGACGACAACCGTGTCCAGCTTCATCAACGGCACGGAGGTGTTTCCAATCTCCCGGGAAACGCGTTATCGCGTGAAACGGGCAATGCTCGAACTCAACTATCGACCTCACATCGGCGGCGTCCTGATGCGCCGGAATGCGCAGCGTCACAGCAAGGTCGGTTTTGTCTTCGGGGAGGATTGCCGGCTGCCGGTGCTTGGCGTTACCGCCAATCCGCTGATCCAGCGGTTCCTGTGCAATCTGGAGAGCGTCCTGGATTCCCGGTTGAACATGTCTCTGGAGATTCTCCGGGTCAATAACGAAGATGCCCGCGACGACTGGAACTCCCGCCTGCTCGAGCTGGATTGCCTGATCAACTTCGGCCAGCTGAACAACCTGATGTGCGATACGTTGTTCCGGCGCAATCTGCCGCTGATCGAAGTCTATTCCGCCGGGGAAGTGCGCCGCCACGGCGATTTCTCCGGCATCGATACGGAGTTTGATTTCCTGTTCTGGCGCAACGACAACCAGATCGAACAGCTCTTTGAATATTTTTACTCGATGGGGAAACGCAAATTCCTGTTCATCTCCAGCTGCAACATCAAGGCTCTGCGCCCTGAATTCTACGGGTATGATGCGGAAATGAAGCTGGTGGGATTCAAGCGGGCGCTGAGTTCGCATCCGGACTGCTCCGGGCAGATCCTGTCTCTGAAGAATGTGAATGACTTCAATATGTTCCGCGAATTTGAGCTGACCCGTGAACTCCTGCAGGCCGATCACAAGGCCTTGAACAATGCCGAGGCCGTGATCTGTCACAATGACATCGTCGCCCAGGGGGTGGCTTCCATCGCCCGGGAGTTCGGAAGACGGCCCGGATACGATCTCCTGCTCTCCGGCGAGGGGCATTTCCGGGAACTTCAATACTGGTATCCGAAAATCACGACCAGCTGTGTCGATTACGCCCAGCTCTCGGACCGCATCTGCGAGTTGATCGAACTGCGCTTGCGCGACAAAATCAGTCCGCCCCGCAAGATCGAGATTCCCACCCTGCTGCTGAAGGCTGAGCAATAGCCCCGAAGGCGATATCGTCACCTCCTGGAAACAAATTCCCGGGAAAGCCCATGCGATCTCCCAAGCCAATTCCCCGGGGGAACGCGGCGATGCCGGAGCCATGATTGCCTCCCGGTTTCTCCCCCGGCGGAAAATCCCTGCAGCTGAATTTTTTTCAGGAATTTTCTCTTTTTCAGTTGAAATTTGTTGCCGGGCGTGTATACTATAATAAAATGCCAACGATGGCACAATGGTAAAAGAGGGAGTTCCCATGGCGGCGACGCTGAGAGATGTGGCGGAGAAAGCTGGGGTGTCGATCCGGACCGCCGGACGGGCGTTGCGCGGCGTCGGACCGGTGCGCGGCGAAGTGGCCGAACGGGTTCTCGCCGCCGCACGGTCGCTCCATTATGTGCCGAATGCCGCCGCGCGCAGCCTGAAACAGCGTTCCAGCCGGATCGTCGGCGTCGTCACCGGGTCGATCGGCGGCACCGAGGCCGGCCAGCGGCGGATGCGCATGCTCGAAGAGGCGTTCCGAATTCGCAGGTTACACACGCTGGTCGGCGCTCTGCCCGGCTCCTTCGGCGAACTGGAAAATCTGCTGCGCGAATGGAACGGACTGGTCAGCCACGTCATCTTCCTCTCCTGGCCGGCGCCGTGGGACGCGGCAAAACTTCGTGGATATCCGCTGCGGTTCCTCTTCCTCGACTGCGGCCCCCGGCTGGAGGGGTTCGATAATCTGCTCGTTGACCGGCCGAGCGGGATCCGTTCCGCAGTGCATGAACTGATCCTGGCCGGCGCCCGTCGGATCGCTCACGTTTCCTCCCCCGTCGCAGTGGGGCGTCACTCCGGATTCCACGCTGCGGTCGAGGCGAATCCGGCGGTGGAGACCTTCACCATCGAGACCGAAGGGCTGGACTTCCGCCATGGTTATCAGGCCGGTCCGAAACTGCGGCAGCTGAGAATCGACGCCGCTTTCTTCGACACCGACCGCATGGCGCTCGGATTCTACCGCTATGCGCATGAGCATGGCATCTCCATTCCAGACGATATCGCGGTCGCCGGTTTCGACGACGACAGCGCCTGCGCCTATGCGATTCCGACGCTCACCTCGGTGGCGCATCCCGACCGGGAGGCGGTCGACCGGATCGCGGCGATCGTCACCGGGCCGGCCGAGGCGCCGGCGAAAACGGAGATTCTGCCCACCCGGCTGGTCAGCCGCGAGAGCAGTGCGAATAGAAAAACATACCCGAAATCACCAAACAAAGGAGACGTGTAAATGGGTAAGAAACGTTATGCCGTGGTTGGAACCGGCAGCCGTTCCAGCATGTACATCCGGGCGATCACCACGACCTACAAGGATGTCGCCGAACTGGTCGGGCTCTGCGACAGCAACCAGAGCCGCATGAATTACTACAACAACGTGTTCCTCAAGGAGCAGTGCGACAATCATCCCGATGTGCCGACCTACAAGGCCGATCAGTTCGACCGGATGATCGCTGAAACCAAACCTGATGTGATCATCGTCACCAGTATGGACCGCACCCACCACAAGTACACCTGCCGCGCGATGGAACTCGGCTGCGACGTCATCAGCGAAAAACCGATGACCATCGACGTCGAGAAGTGCCAGCAGATCATCGATACCCAGAAGCGGACCGGCCGCAAGTTGACCGTCACCTTCAACTATCGCTACGCGCCGCGTAACAGCAAGGTCAAGGAGGTGCTCCAGTCCGGCATCGTCGGCGAGATCACCAGCGTCCATTTCGAGTGGCTGCTCGACACCAGCCACGGCGCGGACTACTTCCGCCGCTGGCACCGCAACAAGGCCAACAGCGGCGGCCTGATGGTGCACAAGGCGACCCACCACTTCGACCTGGTCAACTGGTGGCTCAACTCCGAGCCGGTGACCGTCTTCGCGATGGGCGACCTGAAGTTCTACGGCAAGATCAATGCGGAGAAGCGCGGCGTCACCGAGTTCTATCAGCGGGCCCGCAACAACCCGATCGCGGCGAAGGATCCCTTCGCGCTGAAGATTGACCCCTCCAACAAGGAGATGATGGGGCTCTATTACAATGCGGAAGCCGAGGACGGTTACTACCGCGACCAGAGTGTCTTCGGTGACGGCATCGACATCGAGGACAACATGGGGGTGATGGTCCGCTACCGCAACAATGCGGTGATGACCTACAGCCTCTGCGCTCACTGCCCGTGGGAGGGATACCGGATCGTCTTCAACGGCACCAAGGGGCGGCTGGAGTTCAACGTGGTGGAGAAGCGGTTCGTCGAAGGGACCTCCGACGCCGACCTCACCCAGTTCGGAATGCGCGAAATGGATAAGGACAAGGACGGCATTCCGCCGGAGATCGTCTTCCAGCCGCACTGGGGCAAGCCGCAGGTGATCGAATACAGCTGTGAATCGCTCGCCGGCCACGGCGGCGGCGACGCCAAGCTGCTCAAGAACCTCTTCGTCGGCGTCGACGAGGATCCGCTCGGCCTGGCTGCTGACTTCCACGACGGTGCAAAGTCGATCCTGACCGGCATCGGCGCCAACATCTCGATGAAGACCGGGCTTCCGGTCAAGGTGCAGGAGCTGATCCACTGGTAAGGTTTCCTGCCGGAACCTTTGCAAAACGCCCTGCCGATGCGGCGGGGCGTTTTCGTTTTCAAGGTCGTCGGGGCGCCCGTTATTCCGGCAGACCTGAAGAGAATCTCCTGTTTTCCCCCCTTTTTTCTCCCGCCGCGATTCGATTTTTTTTGAAAAAAAATGAAATTGCTCTTGCAAAAAACAGGGAAATGTACTATAATTGGGTATAGCTATACCGATGGAGAGAAAGATGATCGTGAGCCAAACATTCATCGCCCGCAAGGCAGGCGTTTCTCAGAAAACCGTTTCCCTCTATTTCAAAGATCAGGCGCTGGTCGGAAAAGAGGTTCGGAAACGGCTTGACGAGGTGGTGCGGAAATACAACTATCTGCCCAACTTTGCCGCGCATGCGATGAAGACCGACCGTTTTCACCGGATCGGCTGTGTTTTGCTGCAATACGGTTCCCCGGAGACGAGCATCCAGTCCCAGCTCATGAGCTATCTCAACGGGGCGACGACCGCTCTGGCGAAGGAGGGATATTCACTGGTGCTGGAACCGGTGTTTGTCGATCCGGTCACCCGGGTGATCTCCTATACGGATTTTTTTTCCATGCGCTCCGCCGACGGCGTGATCGGCATCTCCGGCGGCTGGGTTCCGCCGAAGGTGGATGAACAGATCGCCCGGCTTCAGCTGCCGACGGTCTGGTTGAACCGGAATCCGCGTGACCCCGCGATCCGGAGTGTGGTTTTTGATGAAGAAGCGGCCATGGTTCAGCTGCTGGAACGGCTTCTGACGGACACGGTGAAGACACTCTGCTGGATCGGTCCGGAGTTCAACTCCGCGGAGGTTCATTTTTCCCGCCGGCTGCGCTACGAAACCGTCAGGCGCGAATGTGACAGGCGTAAGATTGCCTGCGATCAGATTCTGTTCGACAGCGCCCGGGAAGAGACCGTCATCCCGGCATTGCAGCGTGTTCTGCAGGAAGGTCCGAATTACGACTTTCTGTTCTTTTACAACTTCTAATGACTCGTGCGAAATAAGAGAAAAACGTTGACTCGGCGACGAGCCGGAACCTG